>FLNZ01000034.1_pt1 | contig 24728 bp, 33 predicted proteins | sample 1140391 | NCBI WGS metagenome assembly FLNZ01 (sample SAMEA3878171, study PRJEB12797) | bioreactor metagenome | biome: Moose rumen | place: Sweden | collected 2011-10 | reverse complement strand
GATGTGCCAGGCATAGAGTTTGCCCTTGCCCTGGGCCTTGTATTTCTCGATTTCATCGCGTTTTACGCAGCTTTGAGAGACGATTTCGTCTGAAATTTCGGCAATTTCTGTAATTCTGTCGATGTAAATGCGTCCTGTGACGCTTCTCTGGTCTGTATCATAGAGGTAAACTTCAAGAGCTCCGTTTTCAAAAAGCAATTCAGTGTAATGGTATGGCATACCGCTACAGTCTTTAAACTTTGGAATGGCTTTCCGAAGTTCTACGGTCTTCTTGTGGCTGAATATCAGATCAGCCCATTCATGGTGGATGCTCATCAGGATTTCTATCATCTTTTACTCCTTTACAGTAGGGCGTTCACCTTGGCGGCGATTTCGAACATGCGTTCTTCCAGGTACTGGCCGGGGCAGGCCTTATTCTTGAACCACTTGTGGAGTGTCATGTTCTGGACGGGTTCGCCCTTGTCGTCCAGCTTGCCGACAAGTGCCTTGTCGTGGAACCAGCGGAGCTTCTGGATGCCGTTACGCTTGCAGATGTCGGCAACCAGGTAGATGAGGCTTGAAAAGGCCTCGGCGGTCACGGCATACGGTGCGGTGTCGTCGCTCGATACCTCGATGGTGACGGCGCGGTTGTCGTTGGCTGCGTTGCTAGAACACCAGCTGCGGTCGGCTTCATCGACATAGAGCGCGATGTGGCCCAGGTCGTCGATGCCGTAGTTGCTGGATGCCATGCGGCCCTTGGCAGAGAAGAGCTTGCCAAGCGCACGCACGTTGATGTGGCCTGCGGTGCAGTGGATGGTGATGGTGTCTATCTTGTGGTTCCGGGGCGTTGTCCTGTTCGGGCTTATCTCGGTGTGGGATACTAGCGGGCTGTTCATTTGGACTCCTATAGTGAGGTTGCAACCATGTAGAGCACGGTTATTGCGAGTGCAACAAAGGCGACGCAGTAGGCCGCCTTTGCCGTCGTCTTTATGACCTTGATTATGCCGTTTGCCGTAATCATCTGAATGCGTTTTCGGTGATGGTCCTGCCGTTGAAGCGCTTGAGCGTCATGCCGTTCTGGTCGAGCCATTGCAGGCGCACCAGCGTCTTGTTCCGGTTGTAGATGTCGCCCTGGTCCTCTTCCAGGGTGTTGTAGTGGGAACCGGCGAAGAACTTGACGGCGTAATAGACGGCGTTGCGCTTGACAGCGCCCATGCCTGCGTGTTCGAGCATTTCGAGCAGGAGCCGGTCGGCAAGTTCCTTCGAGAGGAAGCCGTGGTAGTTGACATCGTGGATGAGCCACGCGAGCGCGAGCTTGATGTCGCCGATTTTCGGGATGAACGGGTTCACGATGGAAGGGCCGCTGCGGAAGTCGGTGACGTAGCTGGGGCGTATCTGGTAGACCAGCGTGCCGGGGACGCACTTCGCCTGGATCTCGATGCGGAGCGGGTTTCGGATGCTGTACATTTCTTCGCACCTGGAATACTTGTCCCAGGTGGGGACTTGCGGCCTATACGCGAGGTTCACGGTCAACTCCTTGGGGGTGGGTGGTGTCGCAGGCCTTGCAGACCCACTTGTGGCCTTCGAGCTTGCAGTATTTCTTGTGACCGCACCAGCTGCAGGTCACGTATTCGTTGTATATTCGGGTGTCTTTCATTTGGCCTCTGTTGTAAAAGGGTTGCCTGCGGATGCTTCGCGGCTGCACCCGCAGGCGTCGTTTGCTGCTTATTGGTCAGCTTTGCCGAGTTTAGAGACGGTGCGGGGGCTCGAACCCCGCCGTGTCCGGGTCACAACTCCCGGCACGTGGCCAACCGCAACCGCCCAGAGACTACCGCCACGACAATGGCTCAAAACGTGACGGTAATCGTGAGAACTGCCGCCGCTACCCAGTAGACGACCTTGCGCACGTCCATGTCTGTCACTCCGTAGACGAAGGCCGCACAAAGGTCGAGGATGATGAGTACCAGCGGGAAGATTTGCTGCTTGTTCACTAGCCCTTCTCCCACTTCGCGGCAAGGTCTTCCATGGCCTTCTGCGGGCTGGAGCCTACGCCGCTGATAAGCGCCTTCCCGCCGTTCTGGCGGAGAGTGACCGCGTAGCCGAACTGGAAGTCGGCTTCGAGAACGAGCTGGTCGCGGAAGAGGTCGAGCGTCTTGAGGGTTTCGCTATTTGGCATCGTCCTTTTCCTTTTTCTTTGCGGGTGCTGCGGGGCGCGGCACGTCGTTGAAGTTGAGCACGATGACTTCCCAGGTCTCGCCAGCCTCGGTCTTCACCTTCCGCTTGAAGGTGGTGGACTGCTTGGAGGACTTGACGATGATCGACTCTTTCAGCATGCGCATGGCCTTCTTCCATTCGGAATCCTCGATTTCGAGGTTCAGGAGCTTCATGAGCATGGCGGTGTTCACGCGGCCCTGCTTGTCCACGTTGAATGCCTGGGCGATGACCTTGCCGAGGTTGTCGTCGATGCCGTCGAGGCGGCTTGCGATCCACTTGTCCACCAGGGTCTTCACCATCTGGAGGCGTTCGTCGAAGCCGATGTGGTCGTTGATGCGGCGCTCGATGACAAGCGACTTGTCGAAGTTGTAGAGCAGGATGTTCCCTTTCCAGTTCTCGCGGGTGCGGTTCTCCTTCGCGAGTTCTTCGAGGTACTTGTCGATGCTGCCTTCGATTTCGATACGGTGTTCCGCGATTTTCTCGGCGAGCTTCACGACCTTCTTGAAGGTGCGCTCGACAAGGGCGTCGCGCTTCTTGTCTGTCGCGGGAATGTACTGCTCGGGGATGGGGCGTCCCTTCTCGTCGAGCCAGTTCCCGTCTTTGTCTTTTGTTGCCATAGGTTTACCTCTGGTTGTTGTTCTTGTTTCGGTTAAATTCTTCGGGGCTCTGCGCTCCCATGGCCTGTATCGCCTTGATGAGCGTCTTCGCGTCGTCCTTGCAGATCCAGGTGATGACATCGACCCCGGTGAGGCGCTTGCAGAAGGCGTTCAGCGCCTTGCGGCGTTCTTCGGAAGTCTCTGCGCGGCTGACCTGCGCCCACATCGCCTCGATGGCGCGGAGCTGTGCGGGACTCGCCTTGTGCTTCGCCCTGCCGGAGAGGTGCGCGAACTTGGTGGCCCCCGCGTGGACCTGCGTGCGCAGGCTTGCGATGAGCGAGTTCCGCTGCCGTGTCGAGAGCTGCTTGGAGCTTTCGACCTGGTAGCGGTCGCGCAGCATGTCGCGGTAGGCTTCGTCGTTCATCCCGAGCAGGCGCACAAGGCCGTGGATTTGCCTGTACTGTTCGGCCCTCTTGTCGGCTGGAGTAGTCATCTTGCCCTACCTTGCCACTACGAGCATCTGGGATGCGCTTTCGAGGATTTCGTTGTCGAGCGTGTCGCGGTCGTTGTTGCGCATGAGTTCCTTGCTCCACATTACAAGGTGCGAGAGCAGGCGGAAGTTGCGGCGGCAGATCTGGGCGGCGCGTTCGATGCAGTTGCCTTCGTACTTGGGGAAACGGCTCTCGATGAACGCCTTCACGTCGGCGTTGTCCAGGAGCTTCGCCCTGCACGGTGCGCTGATGCGGCTGTTCAGCTGGGCGTAGTGGTTCTTGTCGCCCTGCACGTTCTTTTCGAGGCGCGGCATGCCGCAGAGAGCGATGCCGACGCCCGCCTTGTCGTGGACGCGGCGGATGAGTTCGAGCGCACGGTAGGGCAGGTGTTCGGCCTCGTCGATGATGACCAGACGGCCCGAGTCGTTCAGCTTGTTCACGACGCGCACGAGCTTTTCGTGCAGGCTTCCGCGTTCGTCGAGACCGAGTTCCGCGCAGAGCTCGTCGAAGAGGGCCTTGGCGGTGTAGCCGTGGTCCGCCTCGATAAGGATGACGCTCGGGTGGGCCTTGGCGAATGCCTTGAGCGCGGTGGTCTTGCCGCAGCCCGCGTCACCCGTGAGCATGCCACAGATCTGGTGGCTGAGCACCAGCGAGCAGAACTTGTGGATGGTCTTGAAGCACTTGGTCTGCACGATGCCTTCGCTCTGCTTGATGGTGTCGCGCTGCGCCTCGATTTCGAGGAAGTCCTTCACCTTGTCGCAGATGGCGTCAATGTCGCCGGTATAGGTGCCCTTGATGAAGTAGCTGAGCGTGGCGGGGCTTATGCCCATGGCGTTCGCCACCTTGGTCTGCGATGCCCCGTTTCGGGCCATGTAGTCCTTGAGTTGCTTGATGATTGCGTCCATATTCTATCCTTTATGGTTGCTGGGTTAAAAAGGGGTGCCTCCGGGGGCGGTTTCAGGGAGATTTTGTGTTGTGTTGCGGCAAAGTGTGCCTGCCCCCATCGGCGAAGTTTTAGAGGAGTCCCGCCTTTACCAGGCGTTCCTTGATGCGGTACCAGGTGCGTATCTCGTGCCGGCCCACATCGTCCGGGAACCGTCCGGCGCGTCTGATGATCATCAGCGCCTTGTCCACGTTATTTTCTGCAACGGGTCCGGCGACCGCACGGTAGATTTTCAAGAGCTGTTCGGAGTCCATTACATTGCCTCGCTTGTGGTGAGTTCGTCCCAGAGGTCGGTGCTGGGCTTTTCTTCCACGTCGCCGTCGAAGATGTTGTAGATGTCGGCATTACCGACCTTCTTGTCTGCCTTGAGTTCCTGCGCGTCCTTGTCGTGGCGCGTGAGGTGCGTGGGGCCCTGCGGCACGAAGATGTCCTGCGGGCCCACGGCGGAGCGCATGGCGCTGATGTAGTCCGCCGCCTGCTCCTTCGTCATGTCGGGGCAGATTTCCTTGAGGAGCTTTTCTTCGTGGCGCTTGCGGGCGACGCCTTCGGCGATCTGAGCCTTGCCGACCGCGTCATCGTCCTTGACCATGGCACCCACGGCGCTCTGCAGGGTGCATTCGCCGATAAGCTTCTTGTTCAGGTCGTAGCACCAGGCGGTGCGCATGTCGTCGGGGTCGTAGCGGAAGATGACCTCGCGGCCCTTCCATACCGGCATCCATTCCGCCCAGTACCAGGTGTCGAGCTGTGCCAGGTGGAAGCCCATGTGCATGATGCGGCCCGACACGGTGCGGCTCACCAGCATGGAGAGCGTATCCTTCGAGACGCGGCGCATGGGTTCGCGCTTCACGATTTCTTCGTTCCAGAGCTGAGAACGCGTTTTGCCGTTGTGGTGCTTTCCCTGGCAAGGGAGTCCGGGGAACACGTTCTGCATGTAGTCCTGCGCCATGTCGTAGAACTCTTCCCAGGTGGCGAAGTCGCCACGCTTGAGCACGCCCTTCAGGGGTTCGGGCTTCTCGACCACGGTGCCGCCCTTGAAGCTGTTGAACAGCCTGTCAAAGCCGTTTTTAATGATCAAGAAGTTGCGTTCAATGATCTTTGCACGGGCGTTACGCACGATGGCGAAGTGCATCTTGATACCGAGGCGGCTTGCCATGGATTCGGCATACTGTTCGTCTTCCACGATCTGGTGGCCACGGCTTTGACCGGAGAAGTCGCGGTTGCGGTATTCTCGACCGTTGTCCACGTAGATTTCTTCCGGGAGACCGTAGCGCTCTATGCCGTTGCGCATGGCACGCAGGGTGTTCTCGGTGCCCGGGGCGTCGTGGTGCAGGCACCAGCCCATGGGCATGTAGGTCTTGAAGTCCATGAAGAGCGTGATGTAGCAGGTGGCGGGCTTTTCTTGCCCTTGCACCTTGACGAACACGTCCCACGTGCGGGTATCGCCCACCCATACCTGTCCCGCCTTGAGGTCGGAGTAGTCACGGTCGAGGTGGTAGCCCTTGTTATCGTAGAACTTCTTCTTGCCTTCGCGGGCGAAGTAGATGACATCGGGTGCGAACTCGCTCTTGAGCCTGCGCACGAATGCCGACTTGCTCGGGAAATCGTCTTCGCCCTTGCATTCGCCGCGTTCCTTCGCCTTGCCGAACGCAATCATCCAGCTGGAAAACGCGCTCAGCTTGTTTGCGGTAAGGTAGGCGGTCTTGAAGTCGTCGAACATCGTGTCGGTCACGGTGGAGCGCATGGTCTCGCGGTGGTTGATGAGCGAAATCTTGCCGCCGTCCTCGACCGAGGCGCGCTGGCGGTAGATGCTCTTGATGCTCGTCTTCATTTCGGGATGGGCGCGGTTCCACTCGTCCACGAAACGCCCGAGTTCCTTTGTGCCCGTGATGCCTTCGCACTTGAGCAAAATGAGAGTCCACTTGTCGAAGTTCTTCTTTGCACGGTCGGTGGCGCGGTCATAGCTTCTGATGACCGTCTCCACGTCCTCTGCGCGGGTGGCGACTTCGGGGGCTTCGGGCAGGGTCTCCTGGACATAGCGGTTCGAGGCCTCGGCGGGAAGGCTGCGGACATCGATTTCGAGAACCTTGCGCCCGTCCTTTTCGCTCCAGCGGTAGTTCCACATGGAGACGCTACGGCGAACCTGCCTGTCGGAAATCCCGAGAAGCTCCGCTGCCTTCGTTGAACTGATCCAGATCGGTTTCATTAGCGGCTAGCCCTTCCGATGTAGAATGCACGGACGCGCTTGGTGCGCATGCATTCGCCGCAGAAGTGGTCCTGGTTCACGGTGATGCGTGCTTCCTTGCCGCAGATGTCGCAGTTGCGGTTGAGCGATACGGGAACGATGGTGTGAAGAGGGATGCTCGTAGTCATTGTGGATCTCCTTGTGAGTGGAAGTTTAAGGGCGTGCGCGGTCGGCTATTCCAGCTGGTCGAGTGCGCGGGTGATGAGGAACTTCACGAATTCCTTGTTGTTGGGGAACGTGTGGCCCTCGTTGTAGAGCTTGAGCTTCGCGGCGTTGATTTTTTCGGTCAGGGGCTTCGGGAAGGTCATCGACGGCATCATGTTGGGGAACAGTTCGCACTGCACGCTCTCTTCGGCAGGGGCGACCGTCGTGGCGTCGGTGGCGGGCGTGTAGTCGATTTTGCGGCGCACGGTGTACTTGCCCGTCTTGCGGATGGTGGGCAGCACGTCTTCGACGACCCACTTCTCGAACTTGCGGGCGTCGGGCATGCGGCTACGCATGATGAGACGGTAGAGGTCGGGTTCGTTGATGGCGATCATCGCCTGCTTGCCGCCCTTGGTGTCCACCGTAATCTTCTTGCAGAGTTCGGTTTCGCCTTCCACCAGGTCCTTCGAGTCGGTAACCTTGCCGCAGTGGGCTTTGATGACATCGGCGGTCTTTTTGTTGTAACCAAGAATCTTGCACACGTCGTCGGCGACGAACCACACTTCCTTGTTCTCGTCCTGGACCATTCGGATGCCGTCTTCGCCGTTGAACAGACGGTAGCGCAGCTTGAGCGCGGTCGCGGTGGTCGGGTCGAGCTCTTCTGCCTTGGGCGGTTCCTCGTGGACGGCGGGCAGGGTTTCGCCACGGACTTCGCGGTCGAAGTCGGTGTCACCCTCACCCTGGATTTCGGGGTCGTTTTCGTCCAAAGGGTTCACCGATTCGGGGAAACCTTCAACGGTTGTTTCGGATTCTTCGTCGAAAATTTTCTTGATCATTATGCTACTCCTTTGGTGGTGAGCCCCAGGTCCTTGAGGATGGGAGCGAGTTGTTTGTTGGTGCGGTAGCCGTTGGCCACTTCCCTTATATATTGGGCACTGTAGGGCTTTCCGGCGATTTCGGAAACCCTTTCGGCGGCCTTGAGCCATGAGATTTTCGTCACTGTAAGTTTTTTGTCCATTTGGAAGGTTTTCCTGTTTTTAGTAAATTGTTTGTAGTGGTGTTAATCACTACTACATAACCAAAATTAATCAAAGATTAAGTAAATGTCAAGAGAAAATTCAAAAAAGATTAATTTTTCTTCTGATGATGTTCGAAAATTTGCCTCCGAGCGCTTTGGAACGCTAAAAAAACTTGCTGAAAAGATAGGTGTAAGTCAACCAAACCTGACGCAAAGCCTGTCTGGAAAGCGACCTTTCGGTGCGTCTTGGCGTGAAAGACTCGCCGAAGTCGGATTTTTCGACTGGATTGAGCAAAAAAGTGAAGAATTAATCAAAGATGAAATTTCAAAAGACGAATTAATCAAAGATTCCGTAAATGTCAAGGCTGAACCCGAAATTAATGGCATTCTTGACCTTTCGGGAGCCATCGAGCTTTCGAACACGCCCGCAAGCCGCCTCGCCCAGCTCGTGGGGGTAAGCCCCGCCACGTTCACCGCCTGGCAGAACGGCACCGCCACGCCCACCGTCGAGGAACTCTCCCGCCTCTTCAACCAGGTCGTAGCCCTCGCCCTGAGCTCCCGCCACGCCACCACCACCCAAGCCACCGCCGAACCCGAAACACCCCCCGCCCAAGCTACCGCGTGATAGGCAACATCATCTGCGTGGAGTTTTGACACATGAGTACCACAACAGTCTATGACACCATCCGCACGGTCATCTATGACACGGTGCACACCGTTTCGTTCGATACGGTCCGCACCTTCGACACCGTGAAGGTGCAGCTTGATTCGAATTACTCTGTCCAAATTCTTCATGACGCCCAGCAGTTTTACTCGACGGCGTTTAGTGACATTCAGTTCATGATCGGAATTCTCGTGTCTATATTCCTTGCTGGTGTCGGAATGTTTTTTGGATTCAATTTCAAGTGGACTATTGGACGAATCAAGAAAGAAACGAGGCTTGGAGTAGAAGAAGAAACTAAAAAGGCTATCGCTGATTACAACGAAAAACTTGACAAGTGTCTGGACGATTGTCGAAAAGAGATGGGTTCCATTTCTGAAAAGTCCAAGGCCGTTACAAACAAGATGATGTTTGCGATTCTCGCCCAGGCAAAGATTACGACCGATGCGAACAACGCCTTGAGAATGTATCTCATTCTTATAAAGTTTGTTGACGATGAATTCGATGTTATCCATATTCCGTTGGCTGAAATTGCTGTTAAAGAAATGAAAGCGCGGTTCTTCAGTTCTACGATTTATTCTGGCATAAACAAGTCGCTTTGCAAAAGCATCTATGATGAATTGGGTTCTTTCAGGCGAAACTTGTACGATGTCAATGATGCCGATGTCAAGAAGTTTGTCGAAGAATTTGACCCGATTATCATCAGTCTCAGGGAAGAACTGTCGGCCAGATTCTAACCATAAAGACGTACATAAAATATCAGGTTGGCGACAATGTACGGAATAGTGTTTATTCCTACAAGGAACTTGTTTTCCATAACAAGGTCGTAATAGTATTCGAACATTACCTTGATTGCTGTAAAAACCAGTTTCATAGCAACTCTCCAAGTCGTTCGACTGCGTATTCTACGATGTCGTAGGCCTGCACAATCGCCAGACCCAAAACAGCGATATTGAGCAGCAACGATGCCAGGATGATTTTGTTCAGGTCGTTCTTGTCCTTGTCGGTAAAGTTGCCGTCCTTTTGAAATTCGGCACGGAAGTATTCGTTGACGAACGCGGGCCATGTGAATTGCAGCGTGGCGAGCGTTGACAGCTTGCCGATGAGAGAGACTTTGTTTTTGAGTTTCATCTTGGTTCCTTTGTTTGTGGTGGTTGGTTCTGTAGTTTCCTTTGGCGGGTAGTTGTCGGTGCCGTTGATGCGGTTGGCGACGGCTTCCAGGGCGTCCACAGTTCGCTTGTCCAGAACGATGTTCTGGCCTGATTCCGACAAACAGCAATGAATGCAGACGGTGCGCCCGTCAACGGTTTTAAGCGGGATGTGAAACTTGTCCTTCTTGCAGGCTTGGCACCTGAACTTTTTCATGTACTTTCTTATGGGGTCGTTGTCGTCACCGACGGGTGCTGTGCGCTCGAATGTCGTGAAGTCGTGCATGGTTTTCCTTGGAAGAATTTTTTATGTTGTTGTTTTTTTCGCGCAATTTGATTATATTTGCAATACAGAATGAGTTTCTGGGATTCCCTGACAATCGACGACCTTCCCAACGAGGACTTGAAGTGGGTTGCGAATACCCTCGGGCTCGATGTCGCCAAGAGAATCTGGAAGAAGTTCGCGGGCAACCATGTAGCCTGCCCAGCCCGGATGAACCCGAACGCAGTGCGCCGCTACATGCGCGACAATTTCGACAAGCCAGTTCACCAGCTTGCGTTTGAAACGGGTGTCAGCGAGCGAACGATCTACAGGTACATGAACTTTGTCGAGAAGAAACCCGAGCACTCCGGGCAGCTTAGCCTGTTCTAGGGTCATTTCAATCCTCCGCGTTTTTTCATTTCGCCTACAAGGTGGTCCACCAGCATATCCTTGATTTTTACTTCGTCTTCGTCCTGGAGCAGCATGTAGGGGCGGGCGGGTATGCGCGAGCCTGGATGGTGGACGCTCTTGCGGTAGAGTGTCAAGCCGCCGACGGTGAACCTGAGTGCCCTGCGGTTCCTTACAACGATGTCGTGCTTGGGGGTCTTGCCGCCGTTCTGCATGATGCGGGCGTATTTCATGGGGCCGGTCATTACGGTGACGGCAGTGCCGTCGTTGTCGAGCTCGTAGTGGATGCTCTTCATGAGTGCGCCTGTGGCAAGAAGGGTCCTGCCTTTCGCCTTTTTCGAGGGGACCCACTTGTCGGGTCTGCCCTCTTCGCGGAAGTTCTGGCGGACGCTTTTGACTACCAGGTTGCCGACGGCAGCCATGACGGGCCTTGTATTTACCGAATTTCGCCGCATTATGGCGATTAGCGCGTTAAATTTGCCTATGTCTACGTCTGCATTGATAAAATCTGACATTTCCTATTGACTTCCGTTAAAAAAAGATGTATATTGAAAGGGCTCGATAGTCGTGATGGGCTGCATCCCGTTTGAATGTCTTGAGAGAAGGCGGTTCCTTTGCAGAGGGCCGCCCTCTACCATTCTAGGGCTTCTGGTAAATAACGGTTCCTGTCATAGTTTTTCCTGCATCCTTGCTGTTTGCATAGCTTGTGTATAGTTTGAAGTCTTCACCGACACCGGAATCGTTCACGATTTCTACGAAATAGTCCTTGTTGTTGTATCTGAAACGTTTCCAAAAGACTGCGCGAATAGCGGACTTTCCGGTCTTCAAGCTCTTCATGAATTTGATTCGTATTTCAGACGGGTTCTTCAGTGTTTCGGCATACATCGGAAGGTTCGCGTAACGCGACTTGCCCTTTCCCTTGAAGTGGTCAGAAAGATATTCTGCGTCTATTCTTGTAATGTATTCAAGGCCTGTCAATGTATCCTTAAATGATACCGTAGATATGCCATTGTTTACTTTTCCGAAGAGTCTGTTCATGTTCTCGATGAAATTTTCCTTGGTTATGCTTTCATCGGGTGCGAATTTCTTGTCTGTTTCTATAGGTAGGTTCAAGGAATTATTTTCGGTAGAGTTCCATATTCCTTTTTGTGGAACATCTTCCCAGTAGATATTCTTCTTGAGCTTTTCTTGGACCTCTGCCCGATCGGATGCCCAATATACACCTTGGTCGGCTTCACCTATGCTGTAGTCCCAGTTTTCGCCGACATGCTCTGTGTTGTCGGGGGCGGTAGGTCGTTTTGTTTCGTGTTCATCACCGGCTTTCATTTCGTACTTGCTGATGAACTCCTTTTCGCAGAGACAGCCGAAGCCGTTGGGCGGGCTATGCTTGTCCCACCAGGGATCGTTCACGGGGAGAACGGTGCCGTTCCATTGCTTGTGTTCTTCGCGGCTTCCGGGGAGCATCTGGCAGATATACTTTGCATGAGTGAAAACACCCTTTAGTTCGGGGTCGCGAACCTGTCTTTCCTGGGCTGCCGCCGCGGCGGTGACCATGTTCGTCTGGTAGATGACCTTTGAACGCCATGCGCCGTATTTGGGTTTTTCCATCTTGGCGTCGAAGCTGGGGTCTGCGGCACGCCACTTCTTCGCGATGTCGTAGAAGTTGTTGCGGAAGTCTTGCAGGGAGTCGCCCTTCTCGATTGCCCTGTCAACGGCGTTGCGGAAGTCGCTCAGGATGTCGGCACGCATCGCGCCGGCAACGGTGAACGCCCTTGTGTGCATTGCACCTTCAAGGTCGTTCCAGCGCTTTGTAGGAAGGTTGATTTTCTGCTTGAAGTAATCAACGGCTTCCTTATACGCCCCCTGCTTGAAATCCATGCGTTTAGTCATTGACTATGCCCGCTTTCTTGAGAATGGAGAATCTGCCTGCAAGGTCTGCGGCAAGGAACGCCTGTTCCATTTCTTCGGCAATCTTATCCATGGGCATTTCGGCGTAGCAGCCGATGAGCTTGTCGCGGACTTCTTCGAGGCTCTTTGCGTTTTCCACGAGTTCGCGGATGGGTGCCAGGATGTCAACCTTTTCGCATTCGTCTTCCAGGTGTTCGGTGAATGCGTTCACCTGCTTGCGGAGCTCGTGGCTGGTGTTGCGCACCTTGCCTTTCTTTTCGGGGCCTTCGGCGAACATTCCGCCCTGCGGCTGGACTTCGGTCATTTCGAAATACTTTTCGTCGATGCCGTAAACGTCGGTGATATACTGGGCGTTGAACTTGACGCCGAGCTGCGTGAGCTTGATATCGCGATTGAGTCGGGCTTCTTGAAGGTCTTCCGGGAGGATGATGTTCATCCACGGGATTTCCCCTTCGTTTGGCCAGTTGATTTCGTAGATCCAGCGGATGAGCTGGTTGATGCTGGACTCAATCATCGCGGCATCGTCGAGGGCGAGGTCTGCACGGACATCGTTGTGGACGGTGGCCATCGCCTGGGTGCCGCCGGAACTTGTCTGTTCGGTGGTAAGCGTTTCGCCAAGCCACGCCTTTGACATCGCCTGGTCTGCCCAATCGACGATTGCCTTGTGCGGGTTGGCGTTTGCCGCGCCTGCTTCCAGGAGTTCCACGGAGCCGGTCTGCGGGATGACTGCGACTGCATCGCGGACAAGGCCCACGAGCATTTTGAGGAAGTCTTGCTGTTCCTTTTCGGTTGCCGTCGGCGGGACCTTGCCGATTGCCTTGGGCATACCGTATTTTTCGACAAAGAGCATCCAGAACTTGAGACCACCCTTCTTGAAGGCGAGTGGCCAGAAGCAGCGGGAATATACCGCGTTGCCGTAGGGGTTCGCGGTGGTGGGTCGGTTGCGGGTGACAAGGAACTTGCGCTCGGGCATTTCACGGCGCGAACCGTCGTTGGTCTGCAAGAGCAGCTTGCTGTCACTGTCGAACTTGAACCATTCCTGCTTGCGGTCCTTGATTGCGGTGGGGAGTATGAGCGTGCCCAGATCGGTCTGGACTGTATTCCACACGATTTCGTGGACGGCATATCCGAAGCCGATCGCTTCGAGCATCTGCGATATGACGTTTCGGAGGTCGATGTTCCAGAGGTATTCCTCGACAAACTTTGCCTTTTTCTGGTCGCCCTTGCTTCCGTCGATTGTCCAGGCTCGGCTGGTGATGGATGCAAAGCGCTTGTTTTTCACCGCGTCAAGGTGGGCGTCTATCATTTCGCGATAGACCTTGATGTTGCCGCCGTTGTTCTTTAGGATGGTGTCGGGGTTCGGGAGGTAGTCGAGCCCGGTGACGAACTCCGCCACGTTCCGGGTGGCGACTTCCTTGGCGAGCTGCAAATCGCGCTTGCCCTGGGGTTCGTTCGGGTTATTTTTGGTCTTTTTGCTCATGCAGTCCTCGGTGTATTTCTAATCTCGTTGAATGGCCGTTCAAATTCGTTGAATTTTGATTTTCTAAACTCGGATGACCGTTTACTAGTCCAAAACAAAAACGGGCTAGAAAGGGCCTTTCTGTGCGATTTTTTAGAAAGTGCTGAAATCCACGTTTTTCCCCTTGAACGGATTGGTCGTTTGCACGAATATCGGGCCCGTGTCGCTTGCGTTTTTGGCGTGGTACGCCAAGGCTGCCCCCCAGAAGAAGTCGCCGTGGCCCTGCTCGGTGCTCGCGGCGTCATAGCGCACGTTTCCGGCGGTGGTGACAATCTTTCGGACGGCGTGGATGCTTTCGGCCTGTTCGTCCTCGATGCGGCCTTCGACTCCAGGGAACTTGGGGCACTTCTCGATGACAATCTTCTGGTCTTCGAATGCCTGGAGCAGGTTTATTGCAAGGTCCGCCTTGACGGTGTTCGTGAACAGCACGCCTTCGACCTTGACGGAGCCATACTTTTCCTGGGCGCGTTCGGTGAACTGGTCGCCTACGCCGGTGCGGTCGATGCAGGCACGGACAAGGTTCGGTAGCATCAGGTACTTGTAGAGTTTCTGTTCCAGGAAGCTCCACTTTTTGTTCTGGTAGGCTTCGACGGCACGGCAAACGAGCGTGCCGCCTACATCTTCGAGAACGTAGATGACATAGAGGTGTCTGTGGCGTGCCACGTCGCAACCCAGGTAAAGCGGGCCGGTCGCCTTGTCGAGCCCGAGCACTCCCTGGCGTTCGCAGCTGTGGATGAGCTCGTAGCTGATCATGGCCTTGGATTCGTCCTGCGGGTTGCAGCAGTATTCCTCTTGCCAGATGGCTTCGGTAAGGCACCCTTTGTGCTCCTGTTCCAGCCATTCTTCGCGTTCCTTCTTGGTGAGCTTTCGCCCGCAGATACGGTCGGCGACGCCTTCTTCGACGGCAAGCTGGATGGGCACGGTGTGGACGCTGTAGTCGAGTTCGCCCTTCTTGCACTTGTCGATGACCTTGTAGAAAAGGCTGTTCACGCCGTTGTGGGTTGACAAGATGCGGATGGGATAGCCCCACATGGCGGCAGGCTTCGCGGCTGCCCACATCTTCTGGTCGTTTTCGTGGTGGGCGGCTTCGTCCCAGACGATTTTGCCGCCCTTGGAACGGAATGCCTTGGGGTTGCTGGAAAGAACGTAAATCTTTGAACCGTTGCAGAACTCGATGAGCTTGGATTTGACGCCCTTGTCTTCGTCGGCGAAAACGCAGTCCTCGATGTCTTCGCAGTTGACTTCGGCGAGTGCCTTGGCGATGGCGTTGAGCTTCTGAATCCAGGAGTCGCAATAGTCGATGTATTCGGCGGCAGCCGTCATGTCGGCGGAACTGAAAAAGACTTTCAGTCCGGGCTGTTCGATACAGTCCTGCACGTCTTCGAAGCTTTGCACCCACGTGCCGCCGATACGGCGGGACTTCTCGAAAATCTTGACTTTCGACTTGTCGGCTAGCCACCGCTTCTGATAAGGAAAAAAGAATTCGTCAAGTGCTGCCATTATACGCCCAGGTGTTTCTTGATTTCTTCGAGCGCCTTCTTGGCACGTTCTTCCGGGGAGAGCTCAGACTTGTTCTTCTTGGGCGCTACGGCTTCGTACTTGCGGGCGTGTTCAGCTGTGTCGATGATGCGCTGGAGTGCGGTGTAGCGTTCGGGGGCAATCTTCACGCCGTCGAGTTCGTCCTGCTTGATTTTTCGGGCCATCACTTCGCCCAGGCTGAAGAGTTCCGCATGGAAGTTCTTTTCGCCGCCGCTGATTTCTGCGCGGGTTTCTTCCCAATGGTCTTCAGCCTTCCAGTTCTGTAGGGTGCGCGTGGAAATGTTGAGCCGTCGGCTGATGTCTGCGAGACTCATCTGGTGGATGGTGTAGAGTTCCTTTGCCTTGGGCTTGAGTTCGGACTTGCTCATGGCATTCTCCCGGGTGTTGCGTGGTTCTCGGCGCAGCAAGCGCGTATCGTTTCGAGTGCTCTTTTCTGGTCGTCGCTGTATTGCTTCAATACGGCTTCCCATCGCACCTGGTCATTTGCGGCGTTCTTTTCCCACTTTGCGTTTTCATTCGTGTAGAAGATGGCTAGCATGACGGCGAAGACAATGCCCACGCCGAACTGTTTCAATGCCTCTTGCCAGAAAGTTTTATCCATGGTATATACCTCCGTGCAAATGTAGCCGGAAATCACTGACAAAGGGCATGTCATTGTCATGCCCTCTTTCGCTGCCAATCGGGTAAATTTGGAGCCATGAAAGATAAGCATCCGAAGATTCTGAAATCCAACGACCTGCGCGAGCCGTGGGTCGAGGCGTTCAAGACCGGCCCCGTCGTAGATATGGCGGGCAACACTCACAACTTTAGCGAAGTGGACCTCGAAGAACTCAACCAGGGAATCCACGACCAGCTCGCCGCAGGCTACCAGCCGCCGATGGTCAAGGGCCACCCGAAGGTTGACGATCCGCGTGTCGGCTCCATTGTCGATTCCAAGGTGGAAGACAAGGTGCTGAAGGTGAAGCTCGACGATGTTGACCCGGACTTTGCCGAAGAGGTGAAGAAGGGCGGTTTCAAGTATCTTTCGGCTGCCGTTTACAGCAACTTGAAGAAGGGTTTGCGACACCTGGGCGCTCTCGGTGCGGTCGGCCCTGCCATGAAGGGTATGGCCCCGCTTTGCTTTGGCGAAGGTATGTTCGCCGATTCCGACAAGGGCGTTACAGAGCAGGACGTGAGCGTCTTTGCAGAGCCTTTCGCATGGGACCGCCTGGTGCCGCGTACCGTATTCGAGTCGCTTGTGTATAAGCTCGGCGGCATTGGCCGCCTGTTCCGAAGCCAGCGCGAGCAGCTTATCGAAAAGGAAGGCATCGAAGCTGCGGACAAGGTCTTCCCGGAATACGCCATCAAGGATCTTGAAGAAGTTGAAAGCGTTTTGAAGGACGCGAAGGATTTCCCGCAGCTGCCCAAGCCTGCCGTGGAAAAGCCCGCTGAATCTACAGCTTCTTTCGGTGAACCGAACGAAAGCGGTTCTGATTCGCTGGAGAACGGGAATCAGGATCCTCAGCCTACAACGCCCCCTCGCGACGAACCGACCGATTCTATCCCGGAAGGTAATTCTAGCGAAGCGACGCGGCTGAGCGAAGAGAATGCCGCGCTCCGGGCAGAGAACGATACTCTCAGGGCCGAAAAGCTCCAGGCGCAGCGCCTCCGTGCCGGTGCGGCATTCTCTGAGACTTTGGACAACGCCATTTCCGAAGGTCGTTGCAATCAGGAACTCAAGGACAACCTGATGAAGATTTTCGGTTTCTGCCAGGAAGTGCCCGTCGATGGCGAAGGCTGCTTCGGCGAAGGCGATGAACGCGTGAATGTTGCAAATGTGCTTGCCAAGACGGTTGCCGCGCTCCCGAAGATCGTGGAGTTCGGCGAAACCCAGGGCATGCACGATACGCCGCAGCTTGCGGCTGGTGAAGCTCTTGCCAGGTACAAGGCGGAGCAGGAATCTAAGGGCCGCGTGCTTTCGTTTGCCGAAGCTGCGGAAGAATACGGTCGAATCAAGGTTTAAACAATCAAGGAGAATCCTATGAAGGGCAATGTCCTCAATTTTACGGCGTCTAATGCCGTCCCCGCCTTCCGATTTGTCGCTCTTGGCGCAACCGAAGGTACTGTCGCACTCGCTTCTGCTGACGGCGATGCCGTTGGCGTGAGCTACGAACTGGATGCCGCACAGGATGGCCGCCAGGATGTCCAGCTTGACGGCATTGCCGAAGTGACCGCTGGCGGCGCTTTCGCCGTGGGCGCAAAGCTCAAGGTCGGCGCGAACGGCAAGGCTGTTGCCGCTGCCGCTGGCGATGCCTACGTGGCTGTCGCTCTCGATGCCGCAACCGGCGACGGCGACCTGGTGCGTATCAAGCTCGAAAAGGGTGCCGCGACGAACGAAACCACTTTCAAGGCCGAAGAAGCCATTGGCAAGCACCTGTTCGTGAAGGCAGGAACCGACACGAATAAGGTCAAGGTCGGCACTGCTGCTTCTGCTCCGCTCGGCGTAAGCGGTGATTCCGACACCGCAAGCGGTTCGAATATCGTCATCCAGACCAGCGGCAACGTGAAGGTGCTCGCTGGCGGCAATGTGACTGTCGGTAACCTTATCGCCGTCGATGCGAACGGCAAGGCTGTCGCGGCTGGCGCGTCTGCCGAAACTTACGGCGTGGCTCTCACTGCAGGTGCCTCTGGCGACATTATCACGGTCGCGTTTGGCTACAGCGGCAAGACTGCGGCAGGGCTTTAAACTTTAACAAGGACAAAAACATGAAGAAGATGACCAAAATCCCGCTCATTCTCCTCGCTCTCGTGTGCTCTGTAGCAGCCTTCGCAGGTGCAGACACGCTTACCGCCTGCGGCGTTCCGCAGATTTTCGCCAATATCTTTGGCTCCGACGGTGGCGCTCTTGCCGCTGGCCTGCTCTTGCCGATTGGCGTGCAGCAGACCGACCTTGTGGCCGCCTACAAGAACGGCAAGATGATTGCCGACCAGGTGATGCCGGTCAAGGTGCTCGACGGCCCGGAACTTGCGTTCAAGTATTACGAACGCACCAAGGGCGATTCGTTTGCCGCACCTGATACCCATGTGGGCCGCACTTCCGAACCGAACATTATCCACCTTTCCGGCGAAGAAAAGGCCGCTGTTGCCGTAGCCCAGGGCTTGCAGACTATTGTTCCGAAGGAAGATATCGACCAGATCAAGAACAAGGAACGTTTTGTCAATACGAGCCTTGAATACATCATGAACCAGGTGTTCCTGGGCAAGGAAATGCGTGTTGCTGGCATTGTGCAGAATACTTCGAACTATGGAACCGGTCTTTCGCACACTTACGAAGACAGCCAGGGTATCGGTGCCGATGGCTTCAATATCGTGGAAGTCATTCTCGAATACCTCGAAAAGCCGCTTGCACGCCCGAATATCCTTGGCATGAACGCCGTCGTGTGGGCAAAGCTCCGCACCGACGCAAACGTGCTCCGTGCCATCTACCCGAACTCCAATGGCGCTGGCGTCGCTACCCGCGAACAGATCAAGGCCTTGTTCGAAGTCGATGACATCCTTATCGGTGAAGCCCGCGTGAACACCACCAAGAACGCCAAGAATCCGACTCTCGAACGCTGCTGGGGTAACAACATCTGGGCCCATTACACCGAGCCGCTTTCCACGCTCAAGGAAGGCATTGCCTGGGGTATGACCGCACAGGTGGGTGACCGTTACGCAACGATCATCGAAGACGAAAAGATTGGCCTCAAGGGTGCCGAAATCATCAAGGCCGGCTTCTACCAGAAGGAAGTCGTGGTCGCCAAGGATGCAGGCTTCCTCCTGAAGAACGTCATCAAGGCCGCAGGCTAAGGCTCCCATGAACTACTGCACTTACGAGGACATCAAGGGCCATGTGCCCGAGGCGCGTCTGGTAGAGGTCACTGACGACCTCTCGCCCAACGCGACTGGCACGGTCAATGTCGAAATCGTGGAAAAGGCCATCAAGGAAAGTTCCACGCTTATCGACTCTTACGTGAGGAAGCGTTTCCCGCGTCCGTTCCAGAGTGTCCCGGAAGTGCTGCGCATGGTCTGCATTGACCTGAGCATCTACAATCTGTACGAACGCGTGACGGAGCTGAATATCACTGACGGTATGAAACTCCGCTACGATAACGCCATCAAGCTGCTTATCCGCATTGCCGATGGCGAACAGGATATCGGTGTGGATCCTGATGAACCTGTCGTCGAATCTGGCTTTTCCGTCGCTTCCGCGTTGAACGGCGGACCAGCCATGTTTTCGCTTGAATCCATGAGGTTCTGATGAGTACGCCGGTTGCCGTTACTAACTGCTATGTGATAGAAAAGGCTGTCAAAGACCTGATTGAAGGCGGAAATGTCCCGCAGATGGTCTTCAAGGCGGTCGATATCCAGAAGGAATTACAGACCATCACTCACCCGAGCTTTACGGTCGCCATCATCAAGGGCGATTTCGAGCCGGAAGGAATGGACAAGATTACGGAGTCCGTCGAGGTGGTGGTGACACTCATCGTGAAGAACCTTGCGAACGAGGAACAGCGCAGGAAGATGATTCACCCGATGGTGTCCTATGTGGTGCAGAAGCTGCACCATAACGATCTCGGGCTTCAGATGGAGCCCCTTACCGTCGAGGACTGGAACGATGTCTCTACTGCGGAACATCTTGGCATTGCCCTGACGCTGTTTGAAATCAAGTTTAAGACGCAGTTCACGGTCGTGCCCGAAGCCGCCGAAGAAAACTACAGGGAACTGCTCTCCATCGGCTCTACGTTCCAGAGCGAAACGCCCGAAAACGAGGTACTTGCCCAGGGCGAAGTCATTTTCAAAGAGGTAAACAATGAACCTGTCCCCTAATATCTCCGAAACCATGATTCCGGGTTCCTACACGGCCTACAACTACTATGCGGGCCCGAACGGACTTCCCGCCAACATCCAGAAGGTGCTGCTTATCGGCGATGTTTCCACCGCCAAGGCGTCCACGACCCCGGTGAACAAGCCCACCGAAATCGGCACCGAGACCGAGGCTTATGACTTTGCTGGGGCCGGTTCCGTGCTCATGCAGATGTACAAGGCCGCGAAGAAGGCCTGGAAGTACGCCCAGATCACGATGCTCCGCCATGGTGCAGTGACGGGTTCTGCCGCCACCTGGGCATTTACCTTTGCTGGAACTGCAACCAAGTCGGGCAAGGTGTCCGTCTTCTGTAACGGTATCGAATATGCCGTCGGTGTCGCCTATGACTCCACGACCCCCGACGATTACAAGGCCGTCGCCGAAAACCTTGCGGATGAAATCAACAATACCCCCGATGCTCCGTTTACCGCTGTCGCTACTCAATCCAGCAGCGTCTCGACCGGCGAAGTGGTGCTCACCGCGAAGTGCAAGGGTGCATACGTGTCCGCCGCTACGGGTGGCCTGAATGTGTCCGTCGTTTCCGAAGCCGCAGGCATCACCGTGGGCACGATTACTGCTACGGCGGGCGTCGGTACGGTTGACCTCACTACGGCCCTTACAGCAGCCTTCCCGGAACGTTTCCACATCATCGTTTCCCCGGTGAACGACGAATCGAACCTCGGCAAGCTCAAGACTCACCTTGAAGCAGCCGCCGCACCGCTTGAACAGCGTGGCCAGCGTGCCATCTGTGCGATGGTATCGGCTACGGCTACGGCAGCCAAGGCCGAAGCGCTCAAGCACAACTACGAACGCCTGCATATCGCGGCGGTCAAGACCAAGATCGACGCTACCGTGTGGGAAATCGCGGCTGGTCTCGGTGCGATTTTTGCAAGCAACTCCAAGCCGAACGTGCCGATGAACAGCGTGGCCATTCCTGGCCTTGCCACCCCTGCCGTCGAGGACAAGTGGAGTGGCGAAGAACAGGACCTGCTTCTCTACGGCGGCGTGATTCCTCTCGTCGAAGAAGACAGCCAGCTCTGCATCGTGCGTGCCGTGACCACCAAGAGCAATAACAGCGGTTCCCGCTTCACCAAGCTCATCGACACGGGCGTCATCGCCTCGCTTGACTACTTCCGCGACTCCATCCTCGCGATGCACCGCGCCAAGTACAAGAACAAGGTCATCCATGCGCTTCTGCCCGATGCCCTGAACGAAGACAACAAGGCCATCGCCTACGCCCTCGAAGCCGAAGCAATCCTGCGCTACATCGACGATTACGCCGACCAGTTCATTACGCAGGAATCGCCGAACGAACCGGGCCGCATGCTTTGCCAGATTCCGGCTCCTGTCGTGCCTGGCCTGAACCAGATCTATTCCACCATCGACCTTTACCTGTAAGGAGTGAACCATGAGAATTTCTTCGCTTACTCTCACCAAGGACGGTTCCGCTATTTCCGACTTTTCCAAGTTCAAGGAAAACGAAATCGAGACCGTGCAGACTGTCGAGCACTTCAATGGCGAAGACGCCATCAAGGTGCCCAAGAAATACGGCTTTTCGCTGACTTACCTCCCGGAATCCGGTGCCGACATGGACTGGGTTTCCGAAGAGGACAAGAACGATGCAGGCTGGACTGTCATCGTGAACTATGTGGGCGGCAAGAAGGTTGTATTCGGTGGCGTTCACCTGCTCAAGTCCACTCCGAACGAGCTGGACGGCAAGACCGCCAAGGAATACCAGCTCGACTTCTTCGCCTCTAGCCGCAAGGTGAGCTGATGAGCGATTTCAAGCAGAAAATCCGGGAAGACGACTCTTCCGCCATCATCGAGATGATTAAGGACGCCCACAAGGTTTCCAAGATCATCGGATGGCCTGGCAAGCCTGATATCAAGGTGAAGATGCGTCTTCTTACGCTTTCCGAGACCAGAATTTCGAAGGTGCAGAACCAGCAGGAGTTCAAGAAGGACGGCCTTGAAATTGGCTCTCATAACTGGGCGGACTACAGGGAACAGGAATGCGTTCATGGTATGTGGCGCATTCTGCTTGACCCCGAGACGGACAAACCCATTTTCAATAGTGCCGAAGACTTGCGTAGCTTCTGCACTACCGATGAGCTCAACGCCATTAGCGCGGAATACAACGCCTTCGCCGACGAAAACGACCCGAGCCTGGACCGTTTGAGTGACGAAGACTACGAAGCTCTCGTCGATACGCTAAAAAAAACGCCGGACCTGATTCCGAAGAAAGTCTTAAGCTTGCCTGTAGCGTGGAAGCTTCTGCATACTTTGGTTGCCCGGCAAACGAACTGAACGACGCCCAGTGGCTCCTCATCTTTGCGATGAAGGGATACCTGGGCAAAGATGACGGATGGCAGACCATTGGCGGATAATAGTGTAACATTGAGGATTGGTGCAGACCCGACGGATCTCAACAAGGGCCTCAGGCAGTCGAATGCCGCCATATCCACGTTCGGGGCAAGGACCAAGGCGACTATCGCACGTGTCGGCGGAAGCATCAAGGGCCTTGCAGACCGCATGGTCACGCCATTCAATTCGTTGGTCCTTGGCGGTGGTATTGGCATGGCTGTCAAGAACGTGGGCGACCTTTCCGAAGCGCTCATGTATTACGGCTTTGCCGCAAAGAAAAGCGACGCGGACACGAAGGTGTTCCGCGAATCGCTACATAAGACGGCAATCGAGACAGGTTTTTCAGCAAATGAAATCCTGAACGGTGTATCGAAAATCGGCGAAATTACGGGCCAGTTCGATTTTGCCGAGGATATGGCCGGAACCTTGACCAAGGCGGCACTAGCATCCGGTGCATCCATTGAAGATTTGGCGAATGTAGCCTCTTCTTTGAGGGTCACCATGGGCTTGTCCGCAGACGAAGTCTCGAAATTCTTCAATTCACTCATTATCCAGGGCGACCAGGGCTCTTTCGTTCTGCGCTCTTTTGCAGGCGAGGGCAAGGCACTTCTTGCTGCTACGTCTACCCATGGCATCAAGACTGCGGACCAGTTCGCTAGTTTCGGCGGCTATTTGCAGGTGATGAACTCCCAGATCAAGAGCGAAGCGGAACTTACCACGTCCGTATCGGCCCTTTTTAGCGAACTTGCGGCGAAGGCAAAAGAACTGAACAAAATCGGGGTCCATGTCGTTGACAAGAACAGGGAGTTCAACGATTTCGATGCCATTATTCGCCAGCTGATGGATAAAACCAACGGTGATATCCTGAAATTGGGAAAATATTTTGGCGCATCGTCTATGAAGGCATTGATGCCAATCATCACCGAATACAAGAATGGGTGGGAAACCTTAGATACCATTACGAAAAGTGGCCAGGAAGGCATGAACAATACGCAAGTGTTGGATGAACGTGCCGAGAAGGCGGCAAACAACTTCAAGAATAATGTCCGAAAGATGAAGGCCGTCGCCGAGAAATTTGCGGACACGAACCTTGCAGGCCCTGTAGATACGCTAAATAAGGCTCTCGGTTATCTTTCCAAACACCAGGGAATTGTCACGGCAGGATTTTCGGCAATGACTATTGCCGCCCTCGCACTTGGAGCGGTGAAAATAGGCGGGCTCGTTAAGGATACCGCCAGACTGGCCATGGATCTCAAGGGCTTATGGACCAAGAAGTTTGGCAAAGGGGCCTCTGCTACCGGCGCTGGCGCTTCCGCGATGGACACAGCCGTCCAGAAGGTATTCGTGGTCAACATGCGCGGCGGTTTCGGCGGTGGTTCCGACTACATGGACGATGATGCCCCGATAGCAAGAACGTCGCCCGTTACAACCGAAACAAAGAATACCGCCCGGGAAATGGGCCGATTCCGCACGGGGTTAAACTCTGCACGTGCAGGTCTGAACGCCATCGGTCGCTCTCCCATTGGAATGATGGGACTCGCCGCCGCAACCGACTGGGCTGTCGGCAAGATTTACGACTTCGGTGCAGCCTGCGTCGAGCTTTACGAAACAAACAAGGAAATGGAGGCCCGAAACAAGGAAATCCAGGAGAACGGCCAAAAGGTCATCGGCGAGAAATATGGCTACGAGGCCGAGTTCTGGGCAAGAGAATGGGACAACGCGTTCAATGCCTTGAATGAAGAGCTGAACAGCTTCTTCTATGTGAATGACGAAAAGGTGGCGCAACTCCAGGCGGAAATGAATAAAGCCCGCGAAAACATGCAGAAGGCCGTCAAGGACAACAAGGAACGCCGCGAAGAGAACGCCAAGAATGGTGTCCATGTGATGACTGCCCAGGAATACATGCAGCAGCTGAATGTCACTATCAATTTGGACCAGGCAAACAACCGCTATACGGCGCAGAGCGACGGCGGCAAGCCTGCGAAGGTCAAGGTGCAGAATACACCGGGGATGGGTAGATAGATGGCTGACGTGAACGAACCTAGAGAATGCACGCTTGGGCCGTGGGACTTGAAGCTGACGAACATCAGCGACGAGATCAGCCACGCCATGGCCGAAACGACCTACCCCTACAAGAACGGGGCCGATATCGAAGACATGGGCGTGGACCCCGAAGTCTTCAGGTTTTCTTGCATCATCACGAACGAAGACTACAAGAACAACTACAGGGAACTGCGCAAATGGTTCGGCTCTTCTGAGCTAAGTGTGGAACAATTTTTCCTAAAAAAGGCCTGAAAACGGCATAAAATCAAGCCTTTTGAACAAAAAAAGGCACCTGAATTTCCTAAAAGTTTTTTTTGCCCAAAAAACTGAACACAGGATAACTCAGATGCCGTTCAAAAATATA
>FLNZ01003253.1_pt1 | contig 24744 bp, 22 predicted proteins | sample 1140391 | NCBI WGS metagenome assembly FLNZ01 (sample SAMEA3878171, study PRJEB12797) | bioreactor metagenome | biome: Moose rumen | place: Sweden | collected 2011-10 | reverse complement strand
AGTATTATAATATTGGCATATCCGCCAATTGAAATAGACTTTATCTTCAACATACGTCACAAATCATTTCATTTTCAGTGCAAAATTAATGCTTTTTGCAGTATTCGCAAAACAAAACGCAATATTTTATCACATTTCAGGAATCATTCTCATCACGAAACTGCGTGCGCAGAGAATACAGAGCGCACGGAGGATTCCTTCACAAAAGTATTTGGAAGAGCGTGGCGTTATGTTTGCCCTCTATCCAACGTGGAAGGGAGGCCAAGGGCTGGTAGCCAACGGTGCGGAAGAGTTGTTGGGCGGGCAGATTATCCTCCCCAGCATAAGCATAAAGAGAACGAAGATGGAGATGATGGGCAGCATAGTCGTGGAGCCGACGGAGGGCGGCGGCAGCATAGCCCTGATGTTGGTGCTCGGCAAGGAGCACAATACCCACCTCGGCACGAAGATGGAGGGGCGAAAAGGCGGAAAGGTCCAAAAGCCCTATGGCATGTCCGTCAACCTCAATGACCAAACGGAGTTGCTCGTCTTGGAAGATGTCGGAATGTTGGTTCTCAAGGTACTGGCGAACGGCAAAGCGCGACACGGGCACACTATTGGCACCCCACTGCCAAAGGGTCGTGTCGTTTTCTATCTGATAGACAAGAGCGAGGTCCTCGGGTTCGAGGGCACGAAGTTTAACGGAGGACATCATTGGGCAGAATCATTAGTTGGGATTGGGGATGATAGATGCCGAGCGCCGTGGTGCGCCCTTCTACGGCGGAATGTGTCAATTGCTGAATTATCTCGTAATAAGAGAACTGCGATGAATCGAACACCACATAGGTGAAGGGGGTGAGATCGACGGGAAGAGCCTCTCCAGTGAGTTGTGCCGTACAGACAAGTCCGTTGTGCTGACAGATGGTTCGCATGGATGTAAGCGACTGAGTGCTGCCAACGCACAGGGCAGTCTCGGGACGAGGCGTGCGGCGGAAGGGAACCGTGAGCCAAGCGACAAACTTGCGGAGGGTTTGCTTCAGCATATCCAGTCCTGCGCGCAAAAGCACCGCCAAGCGCACGAGCAGGGCAAGCAGGGGACGACGGCGGCGGAAGTGCTTGTCGAAGAAGATGAGCATGGCCTGATAGAAGATGTGGACATAGCGGAAGGTGGTCTTCTGTGTACTCTCGCCTTTGTAATGGAGTATGGGTGTAGGCACATAGGCGTTGCGCCAACCACCCTGCAGAAGCCGATACGAAAGGTCTATGTCCTCGCCATACATGAAGAAGGTTTCGTCGAGCAAGCCCACCTGCTCCAAGGCTTCGCGACGAAGCATGAAGAATGCTCCTGAGATGATGTCGATGTAGTTGGCTTTCTCGCGATTGAGGTAGCGCATATAGTAACGCCCAAAGCGATGGCTATGGGGGAAAAGGTGGGTCAGCCCCACCATCTTGCAGAAGGAAGTCCAGGGGGTGGGCACTCCGCGGCGCGATTCCCAAGCAAACCGCCCGTCCCAGCCATACATGGCGCACCCTGTGGCTCCCACCTCGGGGTGCTGGTCAAGGTAGTGAAGACAATCGTGGAAGGTTTGTTCCGTGACAAAGGTATCGGGGTTGAGCAATAAGATATAGTGCCCCGTGGCCATGCGGATGGCTTGGTTGTTGGCACGAGAAAAACCCACATTATCTTCGTTCTCAATAAAATGAACCTGGGGAAAGAGTGGTGTCAGGTATTCAAGCGTGCCGTCCGTGGAATGGTTGTCAACTACAAACACCTCCACCTCAATGCCGTTACTGGCGTTGAATACGGAACGGAGGCACTGCTCAAGATAGTACCTGACGTTGTAACTGACTATGACGACGGAAAGTTGAACCATTGAAAAGTTGAAAAGTTGAAAGTTGAAAGTTGAAAGTTGAAAGTTGAAGGTTGAACTGACCCCTCCTGTCCTCCGTCGCAATCATAGATTGCTCCCCTCATCAGGCACTGATTGCCAAAGGGCAATCATCTGAAGGCCTTCTTCGCCTCCTCTGTAGGGGAGGAATAGTAAGGTGGATTATTCCCCTCCTACAGGAGGGGTTAGGGGAGGTCACTAAAAGACAGGAGGGGTTAGGAGGGGTCACCATTGTCCATTAGCATTTATTCTTAGGATGGAAAACTACAAACAACAGGCACACGACTCCCATCAGGGCGGCATAGAGGCCGCTGCTATTGCGCGTGATGAGGAAGAACACGGCACCGAAGACGATGAGTGACTCCACGGGCAAAAGGCGTTGCCACATCTTCACGGGACGACTCGTCAGCGACAAGGGAATTGACACTGCTGCCAAGAGGCAAAGAATTACTTGTGATATGTATTCCATAATGTTGAAAGTTTTCTCATTTTCTCATTTTCTCATTTTCTCATTTTCTCATTTTCTCATTCTCCAATTAAACAGCGAAGGGCGTTCTGCCAGCAATGGCGCGGCCAAGCGTAACCTCATCAGTGTATTGTAATTGGTCGTTCTGCGCCACGCCACGGGCAATGACACTTATCTTGACCCCTGTATCAGAGAGTTTGCGGAAGAGGTAGTAGTTGGTTGTGTCACCTTCCATCGTAGGGCTGAGGGCGAGGATAACCTCCGACACATCGCCACCCTGCACCCGCTCTACAAGGCTCGTTATCTGCAAGTCGCTGGGACCTATGCCGTCCATCGGAGAGATGATGCCTCCCAAGACATGATAAACACCGTTGTATTGTTGGGTATTCTCTATGGCCAAGACATCCTGAATGTCTTCTACCACACAAATAAGCGAATGGTCGCGACGGGGATTGGCGCAAATGTCACACACTTCATCGTCGCTGATATTGTGGCAATGACGGCAAAACTTCACCTCCTGACGCAGACGTATAATGCTCTGTCCAAACGCTTCTACGGCCTTTGTATCCTGACGAAGCAAGTGCAGCACCAAGCGCATGGCAGTCTTGTCACCAATGCCGGGAAGTTTTGCAAATTCCTCTACGGCGCGTGCCAACAATTGTGAGGAGTAGTGGGTCATAAAGTTGAACGTTTTCTCATTCTCTCATTTTCTCATTCTCTCATTTTCTAATTCTCCCTTTACAAAACTCCCTTGCTGCTGGGCAATTGCATGTGTTCCACATCGCGACGTATCGCCATTCTCAGGGCACGGGCAAGGGCTTTGAAGATAGCCTCTATCTTGTGGTGTTCGTTGTCGCCTTCTGCCTTGATGTTGAGGTTCATACGAGCCGCATCACTCAGGCTCTTGAAGAAATGGAAGAACATCTCTGTGGGCACATCGCCAATTTTCTCACGCTTAAACTCCACATTCCACACCAACCAAGGCCGACCTCCAAGGTCAAGTGCCACCTGGGCAAGGCTGTCGTCCATCGGCAGGCAATAGCCGTAACGTTCCAGACCTCGCTTGTCGCCCAAGGCCTTTGCGAAGCATTCGCCCAAAGCCAAAGCCGTGTCCTCGATAGTATGATGTTCATCAACGTGCAAATCACCTTTGCAACGAATGGTCAAGTCCACGCCTGCATGGCGGGCAATCTGCTCGAGCATGTGGTCAAAGAATCCAAGTCCTGTTTGGATTTCGGCCTTGCCTTCGCCGTCAAGGTTCAGTCGAACAGCGATGTCCGTTTCCTTGGTCGTTCGCACGACTCCCGCCTCACGCTCACCAGTATAGACAATCTCACGAATGCGCTCCCAAGTCATTGTCTCCGACAGGATGAGTGCCTTGCAACCCAGGTTCTGTGCCAACTGGGCATCTGTCTCGCGGTCGCCTATCACATAACTGTGGGCAATATCGAACGCCCCGTCGAGATAGGGCCGCAACATAGCAGTTCCTGGTTTACGGGTGGGGCGATTGTCCTCGGGAAAAGAGCGGTCGATGTGTTGCACATCAAACTCCACTCCCTCGCCGTGCAGCACTTCAAGCATCAGATTGTGGGTTGGCCAAAAGTCCTTCTCTGGGAAACTGTCTGTACCAAGTCCATCCTGATTGGAAACAAGGACGAAGAGATAGTCGGTATGCTGACGCAGAAAGCGCAATGCCGAAACGACACCAGGCACGAAACGGAACTTCTCGAACGAATCTATTTGCTCGTCGGGTGGTTCGCGCAAAATGGTGCCGTCGCGATCAATGAACAGGATTTTCTTCATAGTTCCTTAGATTTTAGGGCACTTAACAAGGCATCGTTCTCTTCGGGTGTACCAATGGTGATGCGCAGACAATCACCACAAAGCACGACACGACTGCGGTTGCGTACTACGATGCCCTTATCAATAAGATAGTGGTATAACGCGTCGGCATCGGTCACACGCATCAGGAAGAAATTGGCATCCGTAGGGAATAACCGACGGCACACTGGCAACTCGGAGACAGCAGCCATCATGCGTGAGCGTTCGGAAAGTATGAGTCGTACCCACTCCGCCACTTCCTCGGAGCGATGAAGCATCTCAAGCGCCTTTTGTTGCGTAAGAAGACTGATGTTGTAGGGATATTTAACCTTGTTCATCAGTGCCACTATCTCAGGGCTCGCAAACGCCATGCCCAATCGGATGGAGGCTGATGCCCATGCCTTGCTCATCGTGTTTAGGACGACGAGGTTGGAATGTTGCTGGAGTTCCGTTCGGAAACTGGGATGATTGCAGAAGTCACCATAAGCCTCATCCACAACGACGATGCCCTGAAAGCGAGTGAGCACTTTAAGGATTTCCTCGCGACACAAGGCATTGCCCGTAGGGTTATTGGGGGAACAGAGCCAAACAAGTTTTGTATGAGCGTCTGCGGCATTGAGCAGACGGTCGGCACTGAGTTGAAAGCCCTCTTCAAGCGGTACGGCACGATACTCCACATCGTTGATGTGGGCAGCCACTTCATACATTCCATAAGTAGGTGCAATAGCCACCACATTATCGCACTTAGGTTCACAGAAGATGCGATACAGGAGGTCGATGGGTTCGTCGCTACCATTACCGAGGAAGATGCGTTCCATAGGCACCGACTTAATCTTCGTCAGTTCTCGCTTAACTTCTTCCTGAAGGGGGTCGGGATAGCGGTCGAATGGCGCGTTGTATGGACTCTCGTTGGCATCCAAGAACACATTAGCCGCCCGCCCCTTGAACTCGTCCCGAGCGCAGCTGTAGGGCTTGAGGCACTGTATGTTGGCGCGTACCAAACGCGATAGATTAGCTTCCATAACTCATCTGTCTTCTGAGGTCAACGGTTCACTTTCCTTAGTCAGTGCTTCATAACGCAACTGCATGGCTCGCATGTGGGCATCAAGGCTTTCCCCTTCGGCCATCTTCATTACGGCAGGACCTATAGCACGCACCCCCTCGGGAGTAAGTTCCTGGAAGGTGACCTTACGTAGGAAACTGTCAAGGTTCACCCCACTATACGCCACCGCATAACCGTTGGTGGGGAGGGTGTGGTTAGTGCCGCTGGCATAATCGCCTGCGCTTTCCGGTGTCAAATGACCAAGGAATACGCTACCCGCATTCACTACTTGTTCTGCCAACTCGCGATAGTTGCTGGTGGAGATGATTAGGTGCTCGGGGGCATAAAGATTAGTAATCTTCATGACATCACAATACTTGCTTAAGACCACCGCCTTACTATGCTTCAAGGCAGAAGCCGCTATGTCTTTTCTGGGCAAGCGCGCAAGCTGACGCTCCACTTCCTCTAACACTTGGGGCACAAGTTCCTCGCACGTGGTCACAAGCAGCACTTGGCTATCCACTCCATGCTCGGCTTGCGACAACAAATCTGAAGCCACGAAGGCGGGCGATGCTGTTTCGTCGGCAATCACTTCCACCTCGCTGGGACCTGCGGGCATATCTATCGCCACACCGTCAAGCGTGACGCGTTGCTTGGCACACATCACATATTGATTGCCCGGACCAAATATCTTATAGACCTTAGGAACACGTTCCGTTCCGTAAGCCATTGCACCAATCGCCTGAACGCCACCTATTTTATATACTCGATTGACACCTGCTATGCGAGCGGCAACCAATATGGCCGGGTTCACCCTTCCGTCGCGCCCGGGAGGCGTGCAAAGTACAATCTCCTTACACCCCGCTATGCGCGCAGGAGTGGCCAGCATGAGCACGGTGCTGAAGAGAGGAGCCGTCCCACCAGGGACATACAACCCCACGCGTTCAATGGGGATGGCTCTTTGCCAACAAGTTATGCCGTCGGCGACCTCGCATTGGAGCCCTTCGAACACTTGTGCCTTATGGAAAGTCTGGATATTGCGGTGAGCCAAGACCAACGCGTCGCGCAGTTCCTGAGGAACCAAGGTTTCTGCCTCATCCCATTCTGCCTCGCTTACAAGGGTGTCGGTCAGTGCCACCTTGTCGAACCGCATTTCATAGTCAAGCACAGCCGCATCACCACGCAGACGAACCTCACGCAGCACCTCGTCAACCGTCGCATTCAGAGCCTCGCTATTCTTCGTCGGGCGCTTCAGGAGTTCTTGCCACTCACCCTCTTGAGGATATTTGAATACCTTCACGATTTACTTAATTACAGATTACAATATCATCTTTTCCACGGGCACCACAAGTATGCCCTCGGCACCAAGTTCCTTCAGTCGGCTGATGATGTTCCAGAAACTCTTCTCGTCCACCACAGCATGTACACTGTTCCAACCTGGTGTGGCCAGTGGCATGACCGTGGGGCTTCGCATACCTGGCAAAACGCAGATGATTTCCTCAAGATGTTCACTCGGGACATTCATGAGCACATAGCGCTTGTCCTCGGCCTGTTTCACGGCCTCGATGCGGAACAGGAGTTCTTCCAAGACGGCACGCTTTTCCTCCGAGAGTCCTGGGGTTGCTATCAGCATCGCCTCACTGTCCATCACCACTTCCACCTCACGCAAGTTATTGCTGACCAAAGTGCTTCCGCTCGAAACAATGTCAAATATCGCATCGGCCAGACCTATGCCCGGGCTTATCTCCACGCTGCCTGTAATGACATGAATATCAGCCTCTATGCCCTTCTCTTGCATGAAACGACGCAAGATAACGGGATAACTTGTGGCTATCTTCTTTCCCTCAAACCACTTCAACCCATTGTACTCTACGCTCTTGGGTATCGCAAGCGAAAGACGGCAACGGCTGAAGCCCAAAGGACGAACCACCTCAACGTGCTCGCCACGTTCCTCCATCTCGTTACGCCCCACGACACCCAAGTCCGCAACGCCTGAGGCGACACTCTGCGGAATGTCGTCATCGCGAAGGAACAACACTTCAATGGGAAAATTGGAACTCTCAACCAGCAAAGAACGTTTGCCGCCCGCAATCTTAATACCTGCCTCAGAGAGAAGGCTCATAGTGTCCTCATAAAGACGACCCTTAGATTGTACCGCTATTCTGAGCATAATAAAAATACCTTAATTTATGGCCAATACCTTATATAAATTTACATAAAACGCGTACAAAGATAGTGCAAACCAAGCATAAAGCCAAATTTTTTCGCGTATTTCCAATAGATTTCCACTTTTTGCATTTATCTTTCGCATGCATACAAGGATAATAAAAAAGTTTTTGTATCTTTGACCCCGAATATGGACAACCAAAGATATATGCTAAGAGGCGTTTCCGCAGCCAAGGAAGACGTGCACAACGCCATCAAGAACATTGACAAGGGGCTCTTTCCACAAGCCTTTTGCAAAATAATCCCCGACATATTGGCTGGAGACCCAGAATATTGCAACATCATGCACGCCGACGGGGCGGGCACGAAGTCAAGCTTGGCGTATATGTACTGGAAGGAGACGGGCGACCTCAGCGTGTGGCGGGGCATCGCACAGGATGCGCTCATCATGAACACCGACGACCTCCTCTGCGTGGGTGCTACGGACAACATACTCGTAAGCAGCACCATTGGCAGGAACAAGATGCTCATCCCGGGCGAAGTCATCTCTGCCCTCATCAACGGCACGGACGAACTCTTGCAACAGATGCGCGACATGGGCATTGGCATTTATGCCACAGGCGGTGAGACGGCTGACGTGGGCGACCTCGTCCGCACGATTATCGTGGACTCCACCGTGACCTGCCGCATGAAGCGTAGCGATGTAATAGACAATGCACACATACGACCGGGCGACGTCATTGTGGGTCTCGCCAGTTTCGGGCAGGCCACCTACGAAAAAGAATACAACGGTGGCATGGGCAGCAACGGGCTAACTTCTGCACGGCATGATGTCTTTGCTAAATATTTGGCTGAGAAATACCCCGAATCGTACGACAAGGCTGTGCCCGAGGAACTGGTATATAGCGGTTCCTACCGACTGACCGACGAAGTGGAAGGCTCGCCTTTGGATGCAGGTCGTCTCGTGCTCTCCCCTACCCGCACATACGCTCCTGTCATCAAAAAGGTACTGGACGAACTCCGTCCTCGCATCCACGGCATGGTGCATTGTACAGGTGGTGCCCAAACGAAAGTGCTCCACTTCGTAGGCGACAACTGCCGCGTGGTGAAGGACAACATGTTTCCCGTGCCTCCCCTGTTCAAGACCATCATCAAGGAAAGCGGAACGGATTACGCAGAGGCCTACAAGGTATTCAACATGGGGCATCGCATGGAGGTTTATCTCGCTCCCGAAGATGCAGAGCAAGTGATAGCCATCAGCCGTTCGTTTAACATTGATGCACAAATCATCGGACACATCGAGGAGGGTCAGAAGAGTCTCTGCATAAAGAGCGAATTTGGAACATTTGAATATTGATAGAGGATTAAAGATTAGGGATTATCTGTGTAAGGAATGTTTGAGCAAGAGATAAAACAATACGAACACGTCAGGCAGGAATACAACCGACTTGTCGTGAAGAAGATGGCCACCGCAGACTATATGGATTGGCACGAGGTGCTGTTCTCGGCACACTCGTGCGCCATCGAGGGCAATTCCTTCACGGTCGATGACACACGGATACTGAAAGAACAGGGACTTGGCATGGTGCCCGTGGGACATTCGTTGCTCGAATGTACCGAAATGGCTGACCATTTCCGTGCTTTCCGCTATGTAACGACTCACCTCGACGCTCCTTTTGACGAGACATTGCTTCGCGAGACAAACCGACTGGTGACAGAAAACACACTTGCCTATCGTGCGCCCGGAGCCGTCCCTGGAGCCTACACCACGATGGACATGGCGGCAGGTGACACCGTTTTCGGCGACCACGAAACACTCATTGCCCGCGTGCCATCGCTCATGGAATCTACGTCAAACGCACTCGCAAAGGGCATACACCCCATCATTGTAGCCGCACGTTTCCACGGTTTCTTCGAATACCTCCATCCTTTCCGCGACGGCAATGGCCGCACAGGCCGTCTGTTGTCGAACTGGTTACTCCTTCGTGCAGGACATCCCATCCTTATCATCGACATCAAAGAACGTGAAACGTACATCAACGCACTCCGACAAATTAAGGGCGAAGGAACGGATGAATTCCTCATCGACTTTTTCTTCCGGACAGCCATCAAGCGGATGGAAAGCGAGATGGCACAGAAACGTAACAATACCCATTTGGGGTTATTCCTATTTTAAGACATGGCAGAAAGCAATAATATACTAAGCAAACTCGAAGGGCTGGTGGCGCGGTACGAGGAAGTATCGACGCTCATTACCGACCCCAGCGTCATCAGTGACCAAAAGCGCTACGTGAAGCTGACCAAGGAATACAAGGACCTGGGTAAAATCATGGAGGCGCGGAAGGAATATATGGGGCACCTGCAGAACGTGCAGGATGCCAAGGAGATGCTCGCCTTGGAGGACGACCCCGAAACGAAGGAGATGCTGCGCGAGGAAATGGTGCAGAGCGAACGGCGGCTGCCCGAACTGGAGGAAGAAATCAAGTTGCTTCTCATACCCGCCGACCCGGAAGACGACAAGAACGTCATTATGGAGATACGCGGAGGCACGGGAGGCGACGAGGCTGCCCTGTTTGCCGGCGACCTTTTCCGTATGTATTCGAAGTACTGCGAAACGAAAGGATGGAAGACATCCGTATCGAGTTTCAGCGAAGGTGCCTCGGGAGGCTACAAGGAAATCGTATTTTCGGTGACGGGCGAAGGTGCATACGGCATACTGAAGTACGAATCGGGCGTGCATCGTGTCCAGCGCGTACCAGCCACCGAGACACAGGGACGCGTACACACCTCGGCGGCCACCGTGGCCGTACTGCCCGAAGCAGAACCCTTCGATGTGGAAATCAACGAAGGAGCCATCAAGTGGGACACCTTCCGTTCCCAAGGTGCGGGCGGTCAGAACGTGAACAAGGTGGAATCGGGTGTGCGCGCACGTTATATGTGGACAAACCCCAACACGGGCGAGACGGAAGAAATCCTCATCGAATGTACCGAAACGCGCGACCAGCCGAAGAACAAGGAGCGTGCACTGGCTCGCCTGCGCACCTTCATCTACGACAAGGAACACCAGAAGTATGTCGACGACATTGCCTCACGGAGAAAGACGATGGTCTCGACGGGCGACCGCTCGGCAAAGATCAGAACCTACAACTACCCCCAGGGGCGCATCACCGACCACCGCATCGGATACACCACCTACAACCTCTCGGCCTTCATGGACGGCGACATACAAGACTGCATCGACCACCTCATCGTGGCCGAGAACGCCGAACGAATGAAGGAGGCGGAACTTTGACCTAAAAGCTATTGATTATGACAAATCATGTACTTATAAATGGGGACAGCCGTCAAATGAACAAGATTCAAGACAAATCTGTTCATTTAGTAATCACTTCTCCACCCTATTGGCAGTTGAAAGATTACGGAACTACGGAACAGATTGGTTTCAATGATAGTTATGAAAACTACATCAACAATCTTAATCATGTCTGGAAAGAATGCCATCGAGTCTTACACGATGGTTGCCGACTTTGTATCAACATTGGTGACCAGTTTGCCCGTTCTGTTTACTATGGCAGATATAAAGTAATCCCCATCCGTACAGAGATAATTAAATTCTGTGAAACAATTGGGTTCGACTATATGGGCGCTATTATATGGCAAAAGCAGACAACCATGAACACAACAGGAGGAGGTGCTGTAATGGGCAGTTTCCCCTATCCACGTAATGGTATCTTGAAAATCGATTATGAATTTATACTTGTGTTCAAGAAACAAGGTACAGCCCCAAAGCCTTCAAGTCAGCAAAAGCAAATGTCAGAACTGAGCAAGGACGAATGGAACACTTACTTTTCCTCGCACTGGACTTTCGGAGGGGCACGGCAAGATGGCCACATCGCTGTATTCCCAGAAGAACTCCCTAAAAGGCTAATAAAAATGTTCTCATTCGTAGGGGAAACAGTTCTTGACCCATTCATGGGAAGTGGTACGACAGCCCTTGCCGCAAAGAACACTGATCGTAATTCTGTCGGCTACGAGATTAACCCAGAGTTTAAAAAGTATTACATACAAAAGGTCAAAGGAGAAGAATTAGACTTTAGTGGATGTCAATTCCTATTTGATACAGACTGCTTACAAAAAGAAAGACTTGATTATGACCAATTACCTTATACATTCCATGACCCTCTAAAGATTAACAAAAAAGTTGATGTAAAGAAGATGACCTTTGGCTCCGTAATCAATAAAGACACGCCACAAAGGCGCGATGATTACCATACCGTTATCGATGTACGAGATGCAAAAACTATAACTCTTGATAACGGTATCACAATAAGGCTTATTGGAATCAAGGAGAAGGCAAGTGTCAATGGAGAGGCAAAGGCTTTTATCCGAGAAAAAGTAAAAGGGCATAAAGTCTACATGGTCTTTGATGAGAAGAAATATGATAACGACCAATATCTTTTATGTTATCTCTATCTCGACAATCGTACTTTTATCAATGCACATCTACTGAAAGCAGGTTTGGCAGACGTTGACGACAGCTATACCTACAAATATTATAACAAATTTAAATCTCTGAATAGTATATGAGTAGTGATTGGAATAGCGGACGCGAAGGGTACAACCTTAAGTTCAAGAGAGAGACCTTGCTAAATTATGCGATGAACCGTTGGGGCTTAAACAAAGCCTCAAGCGTAGGGGCAACGTCTGAACTCATACGTCAATGTGCACCTAAAGCTTACGAAGACTGGGTGAAGTTTTATTTTGAGAATGCTGCCCAAAAGAAAAAAGATGGCATCAAGATAACTCGCGACTATATTGAAACCCTTGGTAAAGAGCTATACATCAAATTGTCTGAGGTTGTTGAAAACGAATTGAGTTCCATTTCTGAAGAAGAGTGTATTGATTATGTATATAATTTAGTTATCAATCGAACATTTGAAGGATATAGAACGGAAATAGAGACTATCTATGGACAATTAGAGAAGGCTGTCGGATGCCAAATTAAAGCTGCACCTGATGAATGGGACAGGACATTCGGTGTGGACTTCTATATTCAAGTGAAAGATTCCTATATTGGAATACAAATAAAGCCTGTTTCATCCATGGACTCTGTAATGAATTATGGATGGATTCATCAGAACAAAGATAATCATAATCGCTTCTCGCAAATACATCAAGGCAAAGTATTTTTCATATTCTCAAAGAAAAATGCGGCGGGTAAGAAGCAGATAGTGAATACAGAAGTTATTGAAGATATTAAAACTGAAATCAAAAGACTATCAGATTTATGACACGGCAAGAACTGATAGACAACATACGACGCAAGCAATCGTTCCTCTGCGTAGGTCTGGACACAGATATCCAGAAGATACCTGAGCATCTGCTAAAAGAGGACGACCCCATCTTTGCGTTCAACAAGGCCATCATTGACGCTACGGCGGAGTATTGCATCGCCTACAAGCCCAACCTTGCCTTCTACGAGGCGATGGGCGTGAAGGGTTGGATGGCATTCGAGAAGACCGTCGCATACATCCGCAAGCAGTATCCCGACCAGTTCATCATTGCCGACGCCAAGCGCGGCGACATAGGCAACACCTCGAAACTCTATGCACGGACGTTCTTCGAGACATTGGACGTGGATGCCGTGACCGTGGCTCCCTATATGGGCGAGGACAGCGTGACACCTTTCCTAAGCCTCTCCCCGACCCTCTCCCAAGGAGAGGGAGAACCTCGGCAGCATTGGGTTATCTTGTTGGCCCTAACCAGCAATAAGGGGTCATTCGACTTCCAACTAAGCCCCCTCCAACTCCCCCATGAGGGGGAGGGAAATCCCCATGAACGCCTCTTCGAAAGGGTGCTGCGCAAGAGCCAGGAATGGAGTAACGAGGAGAATATGATGTATGTCGTAGGTGCCACACGTGGAGAACTATTTAAGGATATCCGCAAGATTGTCCCCCATCACTTCCTGCTCGTGCCTGGCATCGGTGCGCAAGGTGGCAGCCTCGAAGAGGTTTGCAAGTATGGCATGACCATGGATTGCGGTCTCATCGTCAACAGCAGCCGCGCCATCATCTATGCCGACTCGTCGGAGCGCTTCGCCGAAGTGGCTGCTATGAAGGCACGGGAGGTGCAACAAGAAATGGAAAAACAACTAAAACTATAAGTAACACAATGGAATTTTCCGTACAACAAATTGCAGGCCTCGTAGGAGGCACTATTGAGGGGAACCCTGCGGCAAAGGTTAACGACTTTGCCAAGATTGAGGAAGGCCGACCTGGTTGTATCTCGTTCTTGGCCAACATGAAGTACGCCCACTATCTGTATGAAACAGAGAGTAGTGTGGTGCTCGTAAATAAGGACTTCCAACTGGAAGGTGAAACAAAGGCCACACTCATCCGTGTGGACAATGCCTATGAAACGGTGGCCAAACTGCTTACTTTGGCAGAGAGCATGAAACCGAAGAAGAAGGGCATCGACTCACTGGCCTTCATCGACCCGACGGCCAAGGTGGGCAAGGACTGCTACATCGGTCCCTTCGTGTCCATCGGCGAGGGTGCCGTGATTGGCGACGGTGTCGTCCTGCACCCCCACGTGACCATTGGCGAGAAGGCCTCAGTGGGCAACGGCACGGAAATCTACCCGAATGCCGTCATCTACCACGATTGCAAGGTGGGCCAGCACTGCATCCTGCACGCCGGGTGCGTAATTGGTGCCGACGGATTCGGCTTCGCCCCCACCCCCGACGGCTACGAAAAGATACCCCAGATAGGCATCGTGACCATCGAGGACAATGTGGAGATAGGAGCCAACACGTGTGTGGATCGTTCCACGATGGGTTCGACCTACGTGCGCAAGGGTGTGAAGTTGGACAATCTCGTGCAGATTGCCCATAACGACGACATTGGTTCGCACACGGTGATGAGCGCCCAAGTGGGCGTAGCAGGCAGCACCAAGGTGGGCGAATGGTGTATGCTTGGCGGACAGGTAGGTGTGGCTGGACATGCCACCATTGCGAGCCGAACAAACGTGGGTGCTCAGTCGGGCATCCCCAACAGCGTGAAGAAGGAGGGTACGACCATCATGGGCTATCCCGCCGTTGACTATAATGCATTCTGGCGCTCAAGCGTGGTATTCAAGAAGTTACCCGACATGAGCAAGCAAATCTATCAAATGGAAAAGGAGATTGCAGAACTAAAGAAAAGATTAGAGATTAAGGATTAGGGATTATGACGAACAAGCAAAACACACTGAACGGCAGTTTCTCCCTGAGCGGAAAAGGACTGCACACGGGATTGAACCTGACAGTTACATTTAGTCCCGCCCCCGAGAATCATGGCTACAAGATTCAGCGCACGGACCTTCCCGACCAGCCCATATTGGAGGCCGTGGCTGAAAACGTGGTGGAAACTACACGCGGCACCGTGCTGGGTAAGAACGATGTGAAGGTGAGCACCATCGAACATGGGCTGGCCGCCCTGTATGCTTTGGGCGTGGACAACGTGCTCATTCAGGTGAACGGCCCCGAATTTCCCATCCTCGACGGCAGTGCCGAACTCTATGTAAAGGAAATACGCCGCGTGGGCATCAAGGAACAAGAGGCTCCGAAGGATTACTATGTCATTACCCACAAGATAGAAATCAAAGACGAGAACTCAGGTTCCAGCATTACCTTGCTGCCCGACGAGGATTTCTCCATTACAACGATGATAGACTTCCAGTCGAAGTTCATCAGCAGCCAGTTCGCCACGCTCGACAACATGGAGCACTTCGAGAAGGAGATTGCTGCGGCACGCACCTTTGTCTTTGTGCGCGAGATAGAACCTTTGCTGAAAGCAGGTCTCGTGAAGGGTGGCGACCTGGACAATGCCATCGTCATCTACGAACGGCAGACCACCCAGGAAGCACTGGACGAACTCTGCGACAAGACGGGAGCCGAACACCACGATGCCAATGTGTTGGGGTACATTCAGCACAAGCCCCTCGTGTGGGAAAACGAACCCGCCCGCCACAAGTTGCTCGACATCGTAGGCGATATGGCCCTGATAGGAAAACCCATCAAGGGGCGCATCATCGCCACGCGCCCGGGACACACGGTGAACAACAAGTTTGCCCGACTGATGCGCAAGGAGATTCGCAAGTTTGAGGTGCAAGCCCCTGTCTATGACCCCAACAAGGCTCCCGTGATGGACAACAACTACATCAAGCGACTGCTGCCCCATCGCTACCCGTTCCAACTCGTGGACAAGGTTATCGAACTGAAGGAGAAGAGTGTGGTGGCAGTGAAGAACGTCACGGCCAATGAACCATTCTTCCAGGGACACTTCCCCGAAGAGCCTGTCATGCCCGGGGTTTTGCAACTGGAGGCAATGGCACAGACCGGGGGCATATACATACTGAGTCTGCTTGACGAGCCCGAACGCTACAGCACCTATTTCCTGCGCATCGACAATGCACGATTCCGCCAGAAAGTGGTGCCTGGCGACACACTTATCCTGAAGTGTGTACTCATCTCTCCCCTCTCCCACAACATCGCCACGATGCAGGGCTATGCCTTCGTGGGTGAGAATTGCGTGGCGGAAGCCACCTTCATGGCACAAGTCATAAAAAATAAGTAAATTGTAAATCGAAAAATTGTAAATAAAGATGATTAGTCCATTAGCATACATACATCCAGACGCTAAGATTGGTGAGAATTGTGAGATTGGCCCCTTCTGCTACATCGACAAAAATGTGGTCATTGGCGACAACAACACACTGATGAACAGCGTTACCGTGCTCTACGGTGCACGAATAGGCAACGGCAACATCTTCTTCCCCGGAGCCGTCATCAGTGCCATTCCCCAAGACCTGAAGTTCGTGGGTGAGGAAACCACCGCAGAGATTGGCGACAACAATAAGATTCGCGAGAACGTGACTATCAACCGAGGCACCAATGCCAAGGGAAAGACTGTCGTCGGAAGCGGTAACCTGCTCATGGAGGGTGCCCATGTGGCACACGATGTGATTGTGGGCGATGGCTGCATCCTGGGTAACGGCACCAAACTTGCAGGCGAGGTCATCATTGACGACAAGGCAATCCTCAGTGCCCATGTTCTGGTGCACCAGTTCTGCCGCATCGGCGGTTACACGATGGTGGGTGGCGGTTCGAAGGTGAACATGAACATCTTGCCCTACACCATGACTGCCCGAGAACCAGCCACTTATTGCGGTTTGAATCTCGTAGGACTGCGCCGTCGTGGTTTCTCACGCGAGACCATCGACCTCCTTCACCGCACCTTCAACATCATCATGGGCGACGGCCTGCTTGCCGACAAAATCGAACGTGTGAAGATGGAGATTGGCTTGACAGAAGAGACGGAATACATCCTCGAGTTCATCAAATGCACCGAGCAACGCGGATTTATCAGATAAATGAAAAGGAAATGATACTGAGACTAACACTTATCAGCCCCGAGGTTGAGGATTTTGCATTGGAGTTCAAAATAGATGCCGACGCATCCTTTGCCGACCTCCATCAACTAATCCTACGACATTGCGGCTACGAAGAAATGGCAGGCCAGCGTTTCTTCATTTGCGACGAAGACTGGAAACCCATGCGCCGAATACTGCTGGGAGATGAGGATAATGTACACATTGATGAAGATGTATTCCTCATGTCCGACACAGACTTAGGTGAGTTCCTCGAAGACGAAGGGCAGCGACTTACCTATAGATTTGACCCGGAAGGCCGTCGTATGTTCCTGATAGAACTTACCGAAACCATCTTTGGTGAACAGGTTGCCGTTGGGGGAAAACTAACCCGTCGCCACGGCGATGCCCCCATGCAAATCATTGAGGAGGACGAACCCGTCCCAGTTGCCACTACGGCACCCGTAAGCGAGGCTCTGGAAGAAGAGTTCTATGGGGAAGACGGATTTAACGAAGACGACCTTGATATGGAAGGTTTTGACATAATGGAGAACTGATTAAGCATGGAAAGTATTCTGTTCGTACTACTTGGTCCCACGGCAGTAGGGAAAACGGAACTCAGTCTCTCGTTGGCAGAGCAATTGGGTTCCCCTATCCTCAACTGCGACAGTCGGCAACTTTTTGCCGACCTGAGGATTGGTACAGCGGCACCCACCGCCGAACAGATGAAACGCGTGCAACACTACTTCGTGGGAACGCTCGGGCTCGACGGCTATTACAGTGCTGCACAATACGAAAGTGATGTCCTGCGACTCACGTCCGAACTTTTCAAGACCCATCGTGCCTTACTCCTCTCTGGGGGCAGCATGATGTACATCGATGCGGTTTGTCAGGGCATTGACGACATCCCCACTATCAGCGACGAGGTGCGCACACAGGTTAAAGCAGAATTGAGCGAGCAAGGCATACGACCACTGCTTGACGAACTGAAGCGGAAAGACCCTGAATACTACGATATCGTGGATAAGCAAAACACACGGCGCGTGGTGCACGCAATTGAAGTTTGCCGAATGAGCGGAACCACCTATTCGTCGTTTCGTGTGCGCAGTACCAAGGAGCGCCCCTTCCGCGTGGTAAAGATTGGGCTAAACCGTCCACGCGAAGAGCTATTCTCCCGCATCAATACCCGCGTAGAGGAGATGATGCGCGAAGGATTTTTGGACGAAGTGCGCAATCTTCTGCCACACCGTCAGAGCAATGCGCTCAACACCGTGGGATACAAGGAATTGTTTCATGTCATTGATGGCGAATGGGCACTTTCCATGGCGGTGGAACGCATCAAAAAGAATACGCGTGTCTATGCAAAGAAGCAACTTACCTGGTTTCAGCACGACCCACAAATCAAGTGGTTTCATCCAGACCAACGTGATGACATAATGCAATACATAAATGATTGCCTCTATGAAGATTAAGAAGATGATTGCCGCCATCTATGGCGGTCCTTGGTGGAGAAAGACCATCGCATGGGTTCTTACCTTCCCCATTCTCCTGCTACTGATATTGGGAGCAGTGGATGTTAATTTTCTATGGCTGTTCGGTCGTTCGCCGGGCTTCAGCGACATCAGCAATCCCGTAACCAGCGAGGCAAGTATCATTGTGAGCGCAGACAGCATCCCCATTGGTAAATACTACAATGAGAACCGCACGCCAGTAAAGTATGAAGAAATCAGTCCCGTATTGATACGGACTCTCATTGCCACTGAGGATGAACGCTTCTATCACCACCACGGCATCGACTTCAAGGGGTTGTTTGCCGCCGTCAAGGATATGTTTGGCGGACACGCCCGCGGCGCAAGCACTATCACTCAGCAACTGGCCAAGAACCTTTTCCGAGTGCGCACCAAAAAGGAATATTCCACAGGACTGCTTGGCAGGTGGTCGGTGACCCGCCTTATGACCATCAAGGCAAAAGAGTGGATTGTGGCTACGAAACTCGAAATCCTATTCTCGAAGGAAGACATCCTTACGATGTACCTCAACACCGTGGACTTCGGCAACAATGCCTACGGCATAAAAACGGCTTGCGAAACCTATTTTGCCACTTCGCCAGACAATCTTACCTACGAGCAAGCAGCCACATTGGTGGGTTTGCTCAAAGCCACAAGCACCTACAACCCGAAACGCAATCCGCGCAACAGCACGGAACGCCGCAATGTGGTTCTTGCCAACCTCTTCCACAATGGTGGAATGATAATCAACGGCACATCAGCCTCCGTCGCTCAACTTGACAGCCTACGGGCTCTGCCTATGATTACTGCCGAGCGCCAGACCACTCATAGCCATCTGGGGCCTGTACCCTATTTCCGCGATGCCTTACGCGACTATGTAGCACTGCTCTGCAAGAAAGGACTTGTGAAAGGCTACGACGAAGAGCATCCGCTCGACCTCGATGTCGATGGACTGACCATTTACACCACATTGGACACGCGCATCCAGCAATATGCCGAGGCAGCCGCCCGCAAGCAGATGCGCATCGTGCAGCAGCGTTTCCGTGACCATTGGGGCACAACGCCGCCATGGCAAGACGCACAGTACCGCGAGATTCCGAATTTCCTTGAGGACATCGCCCGACGTACCTCAGAGTACAAGTATCTGGCACAAAAGTTCGACGGCAACGAGGATAGCATTTTCCACTACCTGCGCCAGCCACACGAGGTCGAGGTATTCAGTTATGACGGTCCCGTCGAGCGCGAAATGAGCACGATGGACAGCATCCGCTATATGGTCAGTTTCATGCACTGCGGTTTCGTAGCAATTGAACCAGACACGCGTCAGGTAAAGGCTTGGGTTGGCGATGTCGATTATAATTCTTGGGAGTACAACAAGGTAACAGCCATGCGTCAGCCAGGTTCCACCTTCAAACTCTTTGTCTATACCGAAGCAATGAATCAGGGGCTCACTCCCTGCGACCGTCGTACCGACCAATGGCACGCCTACCCTGACACCGTTGACGGGAAACCGACACAATGGATGCCACATAATGCAAACGGATACTTCACAAACGCCTCTCAACCATTAAAGGCAGCCTTCGCGCAAAGCATCAACAGCATTGCCGTGGCTTTGGGCTATGAAGTGGGCATAGAGAACATTGCCCGCACGGCTCGCGCCATGGGCATTGAATCGCCTCTTACGGTGAAACCCTCGCTCAGTTTGGGTTCCAGCGATGTCACCTTGCTTGAACTCACCAACGCCTATTGCACTCCCGTCAACGATGGCATCTGCAATATGCCTATTCTCATTACGCAAATCCGCGACCGCAAGGGCAACATTATCTTCGAGCCCCACCTTTCCCAAGAACAAAGCATTCCTTACCGCTCAGCCTATCTCATGCAACAGATGCTCATGGGCACAATGAGCGAACCAGGCAGCACCGTGGGAAGCCTTTGGAGTTACGTCCGACAATGGAGCAACACCACCGACTTCGGTGGGAAAACCGGTACCAGCAATAGTCACGCCGATGCTTGGTTCATAGGTGTCACTCCAGGTCTTGTAGTCGGTTCATGGGTCGGTGGCGAATATCGCAGCATTCACTTCCGTACAGGCGAACTGGGGCAAGGCAGTCGCACGGCACTCCCCATCTGTGGCTTCTTCCTGCAATCACTCTTGCGTGACCCAGCCTTCGCACGCTATCAGCGCAAGTTTGCCCCGCCACAAGAGGAAATCAGCCCCCAGTGCTGGAGTTGCTATGGTTCCTACATTCCGCCGCCATCCGAGGAGGACAGCCTGGCAGTCGATGACGACACAGCACCAGAAATGACAAGTGCAGAGAATTAAAGGTGCAGAGAAACATATAATAAAAAACAAGAATATGAAAAAAACTCTTATCCTCATGTCCTTTGCCCTGATGGCATCGGGCATCCACGCAAAGCCCAACTATGCGGCATATCTTTTCACCTATTTCACGGGCAATGCGCCCCAGCAAGAACAAATCTGCTACGCATTGTCCACCGATGGTTGGAACTACACCCCCATAAACGACGGGCTCCCCGTGATTGCAAGCGACACGATAGCCCTTACCAAGTGCGTCCGCGACCCACACATCTTACGCGGCGAGGATGGGTGGTTCTATCAGGTAATTACCGATATGCGCTCCAGTCTCGGGTGGTCTTCAAATCGTGGAATGGTGCTCATGCGCAGCCGCGACCTCATTCAGTGGGAGCACCACACCATATACTTCCCCGAACGCTACAGGGGGACGATGTTTGCTAACGTCACTCGCGTCTGGGCTCCTCAAACCATCTATGACAAAGAGGCTAAGAAATACATGGTCTATTTCTCCATCCTCACCAACGACGGCTCGTGCCCTTACGACCGTGTTTACTACGCATACGCAAACTCTGACTTCAGCGACTTGGAGGGCGAGCCCAAGGTGCTCTTTGATGTCCACAATGCAGCCATCGACACCGACATTGTCCAGGACGACGAAGGCCTATACCATGTATTCTTCAAGACTGAGGGACAGCGCCAGAAGGGCATTAAGCAGTTCATCACGCCCTCGCTGCTCGACCAGTCGAAGTGGGAACTGCAGCCGGGCATGTGCCAAGACACGCAAAAGGCAGTTGAGGGTGGCGGTGTGTTCCGCCTCTTCGACGGCACCTGGGTCTTGATGTACGACTGCTACACGAGCGGACACTATCAGTTCTGCAAGAGCACCGACCTGAAGGCTTTCCATCGAGTGCAGGACACCCAGACCAGCGGAGCCTTCACTCCGCGCCACGGCACCGTCATCGCCATCACAAAGAGCGAATTGGAACTGCTTCAGTCCTGGTCCTCCCTTCAGGTTTCTGCGCGCAAGTTGCGCAATCGTCCTGTGCCCACACTCACGCTCAAGCAACTCGACCTGCGTCGCGACCTTCTGGCAGAAACCGACCGCGTGCTCTCTGCCAAACCTTCGGCAAAGGCCTACAAAGCGCAACAGAAGAAGATAGAAGAAAAGATTAGAAATTAGAGATTAGGGATTACCACATTGTCCATTGTCAATTATCAACTTTCAATTTTCAATTTATGAAACACCTCACCTCACTTCTTGCCCTCCTTCTCTTCGTCGCGCTGCAAGTTTCGGCACGCAACGACGTGGAGACCATCGAGCAAGTGACCACTCCTGTAGTCATCACCGATGCCGTTGACTATGTCATCACATCGACGGAACCTTTTGCCGACGAAGGTTCCGTGGACATACAAGCCACCGACCACGGTGTGCTCATCTTCCGTAACGTCAAGCCCTCCAAGGTCATATCCAGTTGGCTCAAGTATGTCACCATCAACGGGAACAAGGCTCGCAACAACACAAACTGCCAAGTGCGCATGTATGCCCAGGGAGCCATCGTCTTTCCCTACTCGTCAACCGTAAGGCCTCTTACCTGCTACACTGAGCCCAACTTCGAGGGCGAGTCCGTCAACGCCTATAGCCAGTCCAGTTCTGGCGGCTACATGAACACGCTCACCACCAAGAATCTGCTCAACAAGATTCGTTCCTTCAAACTCAAGCGCGGCTACATGGTTACCTTCGCCGTCGGCACAAGCGGTTGGGGCTACAGCCGCTGTTTCATCGCCGATCAGGAAGATCTGGAGATTGCCGCCATGCCCCATGTACTCGATGGGAAAGTTTCGTCGTTCCGCATCTTCCAGTGGTACAACGCCCAGAAGAAAGGACTCGCCAGCAATGGAGACAAGGCAACCAACTCGGCACTAAACACCTCCTGGTGCTACGACTGGGCGCAGGGCAACGCCAACAACCTGCCCGACACCGAGTGGGTGCCCAATCACATCTACGAGGACTACCCCTCATCGGCCACCTGCGGCAGCGTGACAGGTTCGTGCCACATGAAGACAAACAACGAGCCACGCAATTCCTCGGACGACCATCCCCAAGACCTCGAAACCATCCTTAACAACTGGCAAAACCTCATGCGCACGGGCATGCGCCTATGCTCCCCCTCGTCGTGGGACGGCAGCGACTACTGGAACGGCACTGGTTTCATCAAGGACTTCCTTACCGAAATCGATGCGCGAGGCTGGCGCTGCGACATTGTAGATGCACATTGCTACTGGAACGAATACAACTTCACCTATCTTCAATCCCAGTGGTGGCCCTCGATGAAGCGTCCCATCTGGATTTCAGAATGGATTTGGGGCGCATCGTGGAACAACAACGGCTGCTTCGGCAGTGGCGTGACCGACGCACAAATCCTGAGCACCACCAAGAACATCCTGAATACACTCAACAACTCTGGGGCTGTGGAACGTTACGCCTACTGGAACGGCGAGTCGAAGGGGCACATCTACGAAAACGGCTCCCTCACGCAACTCGGCGAATACTACGCCTCCATGGAGACAGGCCTCGGCTACACCCCCGCCTACGAATTCGTGCCCACGGTCGTCATCAGCAAACCCGCCACACCCACAGGCAAGTACACCAAATCCACGAAGAAATACACCCTCACGTGGAAAGACCCCAACGGCGACATGGTGGACAGCATCATCGTAGAAGTCAAATACCCTGACGAATCGACATGGAGACGCTGCGGTTCCCTTACCCCCAAGGACAAGACCAGTTCCGCCGACCTCACCTACACCTTCACCGACGACATCCCTGGTCCTGGGCTCTATACCTACCGCATCGTGGACTATTACGAAAAGACGAAATACATCTCCGAGGAACTCTCCTTCGCCCTGATGTCGGCGGAAGCCGTCGGATTAGTGCAGTACGGCACACTTCAGACAGCCAACGACGAGGCACTGCAGATAACCTTCTCCACCTCCTACGATGCCGTTCCCTACGTCGTCGTGGGCATGGGGTCGAACAAGAACACATCGAACGGCATCACCAACCAGTTGACCACAGCCACCCGCGACGCCTTCTCGTTCCGCTTCCTGCCTTGGCAATACACCACCCCCATCACATTCAAGAACATCGAGAGCGCCAGCTACCTCGCCCTGCCCCGGGACACCATACTCCACCTCACACCCTCCATGACCGTCATCTCGGCCACTGCCGGCACCGTTAAGGGCGACGAGGTGACGGTCACCTTCCCCGAGCCCTTCCCCGACGACGTAGTCCCTGTGGTCATCGCCCAGCAACAAGCCAACTCCAGCAGCCCCGTCACCGTGCGCGTCTATAACGTAACCCCGACAGGATTCTGCGTCAAACTCACCCGCCAGGAGAAAGTCACCACCACCTTCAGCGGCCAGACCGTCAACTACTTTGCCGCCACACCCGGACAGGCATCCATCGGCGGAGGCAAACTGCTGACCGTGGGACTGAATACCGAGCGCCCCGTGGGCGGCGTGGCGCGCCAAGACGTGGCACTGACCACTACCCTCGGCGACACACTCCACCTGCTATCTCCCTACATCGTTGCCGCCCCCCAGACCGACCGCTATCCCGAGAAAGCCAGCGTCTTCCGTCAAAACAACCTCCTCCAGGACGAGCAGGGCTACGTGTGGGGCGTCAACATCCGTCGCCAGGTTGACCCCACCGCCACCTCCACGGCTACCAACAATGCCAACGCCAACGGAGACCACATCGGATTCTTCGTCGTCAGCGACGACCCCAATGCCACGGGCGACGAACCGCCAGTAGTCATCCCCACCGCCATCCGTTCCCTCCCCAGCGATGCGTTCCAGTCCGCCTCGCCGCTCACCTATGACCTCAGCGGTCGTCGCGTGCCCAATGTTCGGGGAACAAGGAGCAAGGAGCAGGGAGCAGGGAGCAAGGAGCAAGGGGCAAAGGGCATTTACATACGCAACGGCAAGCGCTACCTCGCGAAATAAGCTCATACGGATTCCATTCATCCGAGAGAGAGGGGGGGAAAGAGACATGCCGACGCCTTATCTCTTCCCCGTCCGTTTTCACGCGTAACTATTCAGCGATTAGGTAACTATTCAGCGATTGCCCACGTCCGATCTATCCG
>FLNZ01005235.1_pt1 | contig 24753 bp, 15 predicted proteins | sample 1140391 | NCBI WGS metagenome assembly FLNZ01 (sample SAMEA3878171, study PRJEB12797) | bioreactor metagenome | biome: Moose rumen | place: Sweden | collected 2011-10 | reverse complement strand
TTAATCGTACCTTTGTCACCATGAAACTCGCAGTTGTCATCCCTGTTTACCGTGTTGAAGACACGCTCGACAGATGCGTCGGGAGCGTGCTGGCTCAGGACTGCGGCGACGACATGGAGGTAATACTCGTTGACGACGGCTCGCCAGACCGTTGTCCGCAGATGTGCGACGAATGGGCGCGCCGTGACGCGCGCGTGCATGTAATACATAAGGTGAACGGCGGCCTCAGCGATGCGCGCAATGCCGGCATTGCTGCCAGCACTGCCGACTACGTCACCTTTGTCGACAGCGACGACTATCTTGACCCGGGCATATACGGCGTGCTTATGGCGCAGAGGCAGCATGACATTCTGGAATACTCCGTCAACGGACGCCTGTTGCTTGCCGACTGTGTCTATCACTCTGCCGACGACTACTGGCTGCAGGGCAGAGCCTATGCGCACTGCTATGCATGGAACAAAATATACCGCCGAAGCCTCTTCCATGGCGAGACATTTCCCGTGGGACGGCTTTTCGAGGATGTCTATGCGCTGCCGGCGTTGCTGCGCCGTGCAGGAAGCATTGCCACTACGTCGCTTGGGGGCTACAACTACACAGATAATCCGCTCGGCATCACTGCCACCGCCGGAGGCGAGGGTCTGCGCCAACTGCTTGACGCCCATCTCGCCAGCGGCATGCCCGTCGATGACGACTACTACATGCATCTGCTCAACATTCAGATGGATGTGTGGGAGCAGACGGGCGCCGGCCTCACGCTGCCGCGCCGCCATGTCAACGCTGGCGGCATGCGTGGCGTGCAGCGCTGTAAGGCGATAATGCTGAACATGTTAGGACTTAAGACACTATGCAGAATAAACAAACTGATACATCGGCTGACACGCCCCGTACGCTCGTAAGTTTCCTGCTGACGTACCACGAACAGCCAGTGCAGATGCTCAAGGAATGTGTAGAGAGCATCCTTGCCCTGTCGCTGCGCAGTTATGAGCGCGAGATAATTATTGTCGACGACGGCTCTGCCGAAAGTCCTATGCCGCAACTTATGTGCTATGGCGACAGCGTGCTGTATGTCCGTCAGAAGAACAGCGGGGTCAGTGTGGCGCGCAATACCGCACTGCGCATGGCGCGAGGACAATATGTGCAGATCGTCGACGGCGACGACAAACTGCTTTCGGTATCCTACGAACACTGTCTGGACATAATGCGACACAACGCCGATACAGATATGGTTGTTTTCGACTTCACCACAAGTGCGTCCGCCGAAGCCACCACTCCTCCGCCGCCCGTGAAAAACAGCGGAACAGGATATATGAACAGCAGCAACATTCGCGGTGCGGCCTGTTGCTATCTCTTCCGCAGGTCTATACTGGGCAATCTGGTGTTTACGCCAGGCGTAAACTACGGTGAGGACGAAGAGTTCACTCCGCAACTGCTGCTGCGCGCCGAGACGATATATGTCAGCAGTGTGCAGGCATATTACTATCGGCAGCACAGCGAGTCGGCAACTCACCGGCGCAGCGAGGAACACCATCGCCGCCGCCTCGACGACACGCGGGGCGTGATAATGCGGCTCAACACTCTTTCAGCCACTCTTCCGCTCATGGAGAGACATGCGCTGCAGCGCCGCGTGGCCCAACTGACGATGGACTACATCTACAACACTATCGTGCTGACACGCTCGCGCCGCGTGCTGAACGAAAGGCTCAACGAACTGAGGGGCGTGGGACTTTTCCCGTTGCCTGCACAGGGATACACGCAGAAGTACAAGCGTTTCCGTCAACTGATAAACAATCCTGTGGGGCGCACCGTGCTGCTCGGCGCTCTTCCGCTGATGAAAAGAGAACGATGAAGATACTCCTACTGGGTGAATACAGCAACGTCCACAATACTCTTGCCGCCGGACTGCGCTATCTCGGCCACAGCGTGACCGTTGTCTCCAATGGCGACTTCTGGAAAAACTATCCGCGCGACATCGACGTGGCACGACACGACGGGCGGCTTGGCGGAATGCGCCTGCTGCTGAGGCTCTACAGGCTTCTGCCCCGACTGCGTGGCTACGACGTGGTGCAACTCATCAATCCGATGTTTTTTGAACTGCGTGCAGAGAGACTGTTCAGGTTCTATAGATATCTGCGGCGCCACAACAGAGTGGTGGTGCTTGGTGCCTTCGGCATGGACTACTACTGGGTGAGCGAGTGCACGCATCGGATGCCGCTGCGCTACAGCGACTTCAATTTTGGTACGCAACTGCGCACCGACGAGGCTGCGCTGAAGGAGCAGCGCGACTGGCTGGGCACCGCCAAAGAACGTCTGAACCGCATGATAGCCGCCGACAGCGACGCCATAGTGACCGGGCTCTACGAGTATCAGGTTTGCTACGAAGCCAACTTCCCTCAGAAGACTCAGTTTATTCCATTTCCAATCAAGCCGGACTTGACCGTCGCTCCTCAAGTTCATTCCCCGTTGCGCATTTTTGTCGGTATCAGTCGTGGGCGCAGTGAATACAAAGGCACTGACGTCATGCTGCGTGCGGCACAGGCCGTAGCGCGGCAGCATCCTGACACAGTGGAATTGCAGACAGTGGAAGGAGTTCCCTTCGACGACTATCGGAAAATGGTGGCCGACAGCGACGTACTGCTCGACCAGTTGTACAGTTACACGCCAGCCATGAACGCTCTCATGGCAATGTCGAAAGGAGTGGTTGTAGTGGGTGGAGGCGAGCCGGAAAACTATGAAATTCTCGGCGAGACGGAACTTCGTCCGATAGTCAACGTAGAGCCAAGTTACGACAGTGTGCTGCAGGCGCTGACACTGCTTGTGGCCCAGCCGCAACAGGTGGCGGAAAAGAAGCAGCAGAGCATAGACTACATAATGCGCCATCACCACTACGTCAGCGTGGCACAGAAATATGTCGCGCTGTACGGGAAATTGCTACATGACTAAATTACGTTAAACTCTGAGTCATAAACAGGACGTTACGTAAATTTTTTTATACCTTTGCGCGCTGTGAGGAGAAAAACACTCATCGTCATCATGCTGTTCGCTATATTGTTTGTCATGGCGGACATACCTCGCATGCCGTTTGCAGCCGTTTTCGACATAGAGGCAGAGACCAGCGACACCACCGACGTCTCGCTGGCCGACAGCACCTTTGACACTGCTCCCACTGCCGCCCCAATTCCCGATACCACAGCAATCACTTCCGCCGACAGCGTGCCCACCGACTCGCTGCAACTTGCCATATGGCAGCACAATAAGGCTATCGACGACTCGCTGCATGCCGACTCCATCAACCGCCAGCGGAAGAACGGCATCGACGCTCCCGTCACCTACGAGGCTGAAGACTCCATGACCTACGAGGCTGCCACCGGGCTGGCCCACCTTTATGGCAAATCGCACGTGACCTATCAGGACATGGATCTCGTCAGCGACCAAATTTACATGCACCTCGACTCAAGCCTGGTGCATGCTACGGGTTCGCTCGACACGCTGGGAGAGAAGTTTGGCACGCCTGTGTTCAAAATGGGTGCCGATAGTTACGAAAGCGACACAATGGCTTTCAACTTCAAAACGAAGAAGGGACTCATCAGCGATGTATATACACAGCAGGATGACGGCTACATGACTTCCGAACTGTCGAAACGCGGCTCCAATGGCGAGATATACCTTCGCCACGGCCGCTATACCACCTGCGACGACCCTCACCCCGACTTCTACATTGCCCTTTCCAGAGCCAAGTTGCGCCCTGGCAAGGATGTCGTGTTCGGTCCGGCATACCTCGTCGTTGCCGATGTTCCCCTGCCGTTTGCCGTGCCCTACGGTTTCTTCCCCTTCACCAAGAGTTACAGCAGCGGATTTATCATGCCGACGTATGGCGACGAGACAGCCCGTGGCTTCTACCTCCGCGACGGCGGCTACTACTTTGCCATCAGCGACAAGATGGACCTGAAACTTCTTGGCGAGATATATACCAAAGGCTCGTGGGGCGTCTCTGCTGCTACAAACTATCGTAAGCGCTATAAGTACAACGGAGCCTTATATGCCAGTTATCAGAACACGGTGACAGGCGACAAGAACATGCCCGACTATGCCAAGCAGACGAGTTTCAAGATACAGTGGAGCCACCGCCAGGACGCCAAGGCCAATCCCTACTCGTCGCTCTCAGCCAGTGTCAACTTTGCCACAAGCAGTTACGAGCGCAACAACCTTACGTCGATGTACAACCCACAGACGCTGACGCAGTCGACACGTACGTCTTCCGTGTCGTGGAGTACCACTTTCTCCAGCATCGGCATGAGTCTCAGTTCGACGTTCAACCTCAACCAGAACATGCGCGACTCTACCATAGCGCTCACCTTGCCCGACCTGAACATCAGTATCTCGCGCTTCTACCCGTTTAAGCGCAAGCATGCCGCAGGCAACGAGCGCTGGTACGAGAAAATCTCGATGAGTTACACCGGTCATCTGAGCAACTCCATCACTACCAAGGAGGATAAACTGATGCACTCCAGTCTGTCGCGCGACTGGCGCAACGGTATGCAGCATAACATTCCCATCTCGGGTAATTTCACACTCTTCGGCTATCTTAACGTCAATCCGTCGCTCAATTTCATCGACCGGATGTATACCACCAAGCAGCAGCGCTCCTGGGACGAGGAGAACCAGCGTGAGGTGATCGACACGCTGCAGGGTTTCTATAATGTATACAACTGGAACTTCTCTCTCTCGGCTTCCACGAAACTCTACGGCTTCTATGTTCCCAACCGCAAGATACTTGGCGACAAGATACAGGCTGTGCGCCACGTCTTCACGCCGTCGGTGAGTTTCAGTTACGCTCCTGACTTCAGTGCGTCGCGATATGGCTACTATCAGACATACCAGAAGACAGATGCCAACGGCAATGTCTCCGTCGTAGAGTATTCGCCGTATAGCGGCGCGCTCTATGGCGTTCCCGGCAAGGGTAAGACGGGAAGTATCTCGATGGATATCTCGAACAACGTGGAAATGAAGATACGCAGCGACCGTGATACGTCGGGCTTCCGCAAGATTAGCATAATCGACGAACTGGGTGCATCTATGTCATACAACATGGCAGCAGAGACAAGGCCGTGGAGCGATCTCTCAATGAGGCTGCGACTGAAACTGTCGAAGCGCTACACATTCAACATGAATGCCGTCTTTGCCACCTATGCCTACGAGGCCGATTCCGTAGGAGCACGCCCCTATATCGGTACGCACACGGAATATAGCAAAGGACGTTTCGGCCGTTTCCAGGGCATGTCGCAAAACCTGTCGTACACTCTCGACGACCGCAAGGTGGGCGACTTCATAAAATGGCTGCGTGGCGAGCGTCCCAAGAAGAGCAGCAGTCGCGACCGCCGCAACCAGCGCGACAGCGACGACGAATATGACGACGAAGAGTACGACTCTGGCGTGGAGACAAACCTTGACACCGACATGGAGAAAGGCAAGCACGGAGCGCGCCGCAAGGCTGCCGACAAGGCAGAGACCGACGAAGACGGGTACATGCTCTTCAGCATGCCGTGGTCGCTGAGTTTGGGATATGGTGTCACGGTGCGCGAGAATACGTCGGGCGATTTCAATTATCGCACAATGCGCTATCCTTACAAACTGACGCAGAACCTCAACCTCAGTGGCAATCTGCGTATCTCCGACGGGTGGAACATATCATTCTCCAGCGGCTACGACTTCGAGAACAAGCAGATATCGATGACCACGGCATCGCTCTCGCGCGACCTGCACTGCTTCAACATGTCGTGCTCCGTGGTGCTCACGCCATACACCAGTTACAACTTCTCCTTCCGCTGCAATGCCGCCACGCTGACCGATGCCCTGAAATATGACAAGCGTTCCAGTTACTCCAATGCCATTCAGTGGTATTGACAGTTGACAGTCGACAGTCGAATAGTAAATAGTCAAATTGTAAAATAAACACATGTCCGAACTTCCAGCCCTTGTAAAAGACCTTGCACTGATACTCGTAGTAGCCGCCTTTGTGACGCTCATCTTCAAGCGCCTAAAGCAGCCGCTTGTGCTGGGCTACATCGTGGCAGGATTTCTTGTGTCGCCGCAGATGCCTTACACCATGTCGGTCATGGACCGCGAGAATGTGCAGATGTGGGCTGACATCGGCGTCATCTTCCTGCTCTTCTCGCTCGGACTGGATTTCTCATTTAAGAAAATACTGAAGATGGGTGCTGCGCCAGTGATAGCGGCGTGCACTATCATTTTCTCTATGATGGTGTCGGGCATTACCGTAGGCAAGATGTTCGGCTGGTCGCAGATGAACTGTCTCTTCCTTGGCGGAATGCTTGCCATGTCGTCGACTACCATTATCTACAAAGCCTTCGACGATATGGGATTGCGCCAGCAGCGTTTTGCGTCGCTGGTGATGAGTGTACTGATTCTTGAAGACGTGCTCGCCATAGTGCTGATGGTTATGCTCTCGGCGATAGCCAGCGGTTCGGGAGCCGACTCTTCGCAGATGCTGCGCTCGGTGCTCAGCATAGGTTTCTTCCTGGTGCTGTGGTTTGTGGTGGGCATTTTCCTGATACCTGCTTTCCTGCGTTCCACGCGCCGACTGATGAACGAGGAGACGCTGCTAATCGTTGCGCTCGGCCTGTGCTGCCTCATGGCGGTGCTCTCTACGAGCGTGGGCTTCTCGTCGGCCTTTGGTGCCTTCGTCATGGGAAGCATCCTTGCCGAGACGGTAGAGGCCGACAAGATAATACGACTGGTGGAACCGGTGAAAAATCTCTTTGGCGCCGTCTTCTTCGTTTCCGTCGGCATGCTTGTAGAGCCAAAGGTGCTGGCAGAATACTGGCTGCCCATCCTTGCTATTACGCTCACCATCCTTGCAGGTCAGGCGATATTTGGCTCCTTTGGCTATCTGCTCAGCGGTCAGACACTGAAGACGGCAATGAAGTGCGGCTTCTCTATGGCTCAGATTGGTGAGTTCGCCTTTATTATAGCATCGCTCGGTCTTTCGCTGGGAGTGATAGGCCATTTCCTGTATCCTGTTGTAGTTGCCGTGTCGGTCGTCACGACATTCCTTACGCCTTATATGATACGTTTTGCCGAGCCCTGCTACGCACAGATGGAGCGCCGTCTGCCACGCGCATGGATAGTGGCGCTCAACAATATCACGCTCTCGCCAGCCTCTTCACAGTCGTCAGACAACAAGTGGCGCTCACTGCTGCTCCAGTTGTTGCGCATAACGCTTGTCTACTCAATACTCTCCACGGCAACGATAGCCGTCATGTTTACGTTTTTCCTGCCTTTCGTGCGCTCTTTCTTTCCCACGTGGGAACTCCACTGGTATGCCAATGCCATCTGCGGCACGCTCACGGTGATGCTCATAGCGCCTTTCCTGCGTGCCATGGTGATGAAGAAAAACCACTCCGAGGAGTTCCGCGCTCTCTGGGCAGCCAGTTGGGCAAATCGTCTGCCGCTTATCTTCACCATTCTGGCAAGGATAGCCCTCGCGTGCGCGTACATATTTTATATTATTAATTATCTGAGTCGCTTCTCCAGTGCTATAATAGTCAGCATTGCTGTGGCAGCCATCATCATAATGATGTATTCGCGCCGCCTGAAGCATAGTTCGATACGTATGGAGCGCCTTTTCGTTCGCAATCTGCAGTCGCGCGATATTGAGGCGCAGGTTCACGGGCGCCGTCGTCCGCTCTACGAAGGCCATCTGCTTGACCGCGATGTCCACATGGCCGACTTTGACATTCCTATGAACTCACAGTGGATGGGGCGCACGCTGCGCTATCTCGCCCTCGGTTCCCGCTATGGCGTCCACGTGAGCAGCATTCTGCGCGCAGGCCACAGGCTTAACATTCCCGATGGCGACTACATTATTTTCCCCGGCGACAGACTGCAGGTGATAGGCAGCGATGAGCAGTTGCGCAAACTTGGTGAGGCGATACGCACGGAGGTTGTTGGCGAAGAGACCGACTTTGAAGATCGCGAGATGCACCTTCGTCAGATTATCGTTGCCGCTGGCAGTCCTCTCGTCGGCCAGACTCTTGAGGCGAGTGGCATCCGCTCGCAGTATGGTTGCATGGTTGTCGGGCTTGAAGAGGGCAAGGCCACGCTCTCTGCTGTTCCTCCCAAGCGTAAATTCCAGGCTGGCGACATCCTTTGGATTGTAGGCGAGCAGCCCTCCATCGACTCGCTGCTTCGCGCACAAAACAGTCCTGCGTAGAAATTTAGAATTTCCACAAATTTTAGTCTCTTTTTTTTGCCTTTTTTTTGTCGGTTGGCAGGAAAAAGGTAATTTTGCAGGCGCAGTGCGTGCTTTATGCGATGCGTGCAGCACAAACATCGTGGGTTACAACTGAAGCAAGTTGTGCTTCGTCTTGTTCATAGAAATCTGGTAAATTTCAACAAAGGAACACAAGATGGACACAGTGAGCCTCTACGTGATAGGCGTGGGGTTGCTGTATTTATATTGTCTTTGTTCCAGGTTTACCAGAGCCTCTATGAAAAGATGTAAGATACGCAGTCTTACGCTTCTTTTTTGTATGCCATCGCGGAGAGGATATAAAGAACAATTAAATACTAATCACAAATTAACCAGTTTCCGTATACGGAAAAAAGATATATAAGAATCCAGAGACAAAAGTATTCTCTATCGTTGCCCGTCAGAGCCTGATGGCTGGTTCGCCAGGCTACGGCGGCAGTACAGAAGCGACGGGTGGCAACCTCGCTCCCGACTTCTCGTTCGACGAAGAGGGTATTTATTAAAGACAAGAAATACACATAACATTTTTTAGTTTTTAGTGTTGCTCGTTGTCCGTGAGGATGTAGTGCGTGCAACTATAGTAAGAATTGATGAAAAAACCTGTTGGCGGCTACCTGTGAAGGCAGCCGCTGACTTTTTTTTCGCCAGCGCTGTTTTTATTTTCGTAAACACTGTTTTTATTTTCGCCAGTGCTGTTTTTATTTTCGCCAGCGCAGTAGCGAAATTTTTCTAATTCGGAAATGCTCAAATAAATTTGGCTTTTCTCTCGCTTAATCGTACCTTTGCACGCAAATTTGTAAACAGTAAAAGTCAAAGAGTCAATTATTATGATGACAGCCAACGAAATCCGCGAGTCGTTTAAGAAGTTCTTCGAACAGAAAGGACATGCCATAGTGCCGTCGGCACCAATGGTAATAAAGGATGACCCTACACTGATGTTCACCAATGCCGGAATGAACCAGTGGAAAGATATTATATTAGGTACGCGCGAGCCAGAGCCGCGCCGCCGTGCCGATACGCAGAAGTGTCTGCGCGTCAGCGGCAAGCACAACGACTTGGAAGAGGTGGGCCACGACACCTACCATCACACTATGTTTGAGATGCTGGGCAACTGGTCGTTTGGCGACTACTTCAAGGAGGGCGCCATCGACATGGCGTGGGAGTATCTTGTCAGCGTGCTGAAACTCAATCCCGCCGATCTCTACGTCACCGTGTTCGAGGGTTCTCCCGAAGAAAACATTCCGCGCGACGACGAGGCTGCAAAGTACTGGGCAAAGCACGTGCCCGAAGACCATATCATCAACGGCAACAAGCACGACAACTTCTGGGAAATGGGCGACACAGGCCCCTGTGGCCCCTGTTCGGAAATTCATGTCGACTCGCGCACGCCTGAGCAGCGCAAGGCTTCGGGCAAGAGCGGACGTGAACTGGTGAACAAGGACGACCCGCAGGTGATAGAAATATGGAACCTCGTCTTCATGCAGTTCAACCGCAGGGCCGACGGTTCGCTGGAGAAACTCTCCATGAACGTCATCGATACTGGCATGGGCTTTGAGCGACTTGTGCGCATGATGCAGGGCAAGCACTCCAACTACGACACCGACGTGTTTCAGCCTGTCATCAAGGCCGAAGAGCAGATAACGGGTCTGAAATATACTACCTTCGAGGAGGAGACGGAGGCGAGCCAATATAGTAGTATTAGCCAGGCGAGCCAATCTACCCCAACCAGCAATACCAGCCAAGAGGAAATCAACGTTGCCATGCGAGTATGCGCCGACCACCTGCGTGCTGTCAGTTTCTCGATAGCCGACGGGCAGTTGCCGTCGAATGCCAAGGCAGGCTACGTGATACGTCGCATACTGCGCCGTGCCGTGCGCTATGCCTACACCTTCCTCGGACAGAAAGAGGGCTTCCTCTACAAACTTGTGCCGACACTGGTGTACGAAATGGGCGATGCCTTCCCCGAACTGAAGGCTCAGCAGACGCTAATCACAAAGGTGATAAAGGAAGAGGAAGAGTCGTTCCTCCGCACTCTGGACAAGGGAATACAGATGCTCGACAAGGCAATGGCAGAAATCAAAGCCTCCGTTCCCGACGGCTCTACGTCGGGCTATGTCCTCGACGGCGTACAGGCTTTCCGCCTCTTCGATACCTATGGTTTCCCACTTGATTTGACAGAACTTATCTGCCGCGAGCAGGGCTTCACGGTCGACGAGAAGCAGTTTGACGTCGAAATGCAGAAGCAGAAAGAGCGCGCCCGCAATGCCGCCGCCGTGGAAAACAGCGACTGGGTGGAACTACAGTCTGGCGAACAGCAGTTTGTGGGCTATGACTACACGGAATACTCCTGTCACATAATGCGCTATCGCAAGGTGACGCAGAAGAAGCAGGAATTCTATGAACTCGTGCTCGACTACACGCCGTTCTACGGAGAGATGGGCGGACAGGTGGGCGACACTGGTGTGCTGGCAGGCGAAGAAGAAACGGTGAAGATAACCGACACAAAGCGTGAGAACGGACAGACGGTGCACATCGTGAAGCAACTGCCGAAAAACCTGACGGCAGAATTCATGGCATGCGTGGATACAGACCGCCGCGACGCCTCGGCAGCCAACCATACCGCTACCCACTTGCTTGACTATGCGCTGAAGCAGGTGCTTGGCGACCACGTGGAGCAGAAGGGCTCGCTGGTGTCGCCCGACACGCTGCGCTTCGACTTCAGCCACTTCCAGAAAGTCACCGACGAAGAACTGCGACAGGTGGAACGCGTGGTGAACGACATGATACGTCAGGACATCCATCTGGACGAGCACCGCGACACGCCGTTCGACGAAGCAAAGCAGATGGGAGCCATCGCCCTCTTCGGCGAGAAGTATGGCGACAAGGTGCGCGTGGTGCGCTTCGGTCCGTCGTGCGAATTGTGCGGTGGCATACACGCATCGTCTACCGGCCGCATCGGTTTCTTCAAGATAGTAGCAGAGAGCAGTGTTGCCGCCGGCATACGCCGCATCGAGGCAAAGACAGGGCGCGACTGCGAAGAACTGCTCTACCAGTTGGAAGACACGTTGCGTGCTGTGCGCTCGTTCTTCAATAATGCGAAAGATCTGCAGGGCGTGGTGAAGAAGTATATCGACGAGCACGACGCCATGAAGAAGGAGATAGAGCAGTTCCAGGCACAGGCCGTGGAACGGATGAAAGACAAACTCGTCAAGAACGCTACGGTGGTGGGTGGCCTCAATGTCGTAAAGGCCGTTCTGCCCATTGACCCGCAGGCTGCAAAGGACCTGGCGTTCAAGATACGCGCTGCCATTGGCGACGGACTCGTTTGTGTGATAGGCTCACAGTATCAGGACAAGCCATTGCTCACCATTATGCTCTCCGACGATGTCGTGGAAGAGCACAAACTCAATGCAGGACAGATGGTGCGTGAGGCTGCCAAACTTATACAGGGAGGCGGTGGCGGACAGCCGCACTTCGCTTCTGCCGGTGGTAAGAATGTCGACGGACTGTCGGCTGCCGTGGACGAAGTGGTACGTATGGCCATTGACCATTAAATCGTCAGATAGTAAAATAAAAACATGTCTTGCATACTCCATATAGAGACCAGCGGGCAGACTTGTTCGGTGGCTGTCAGTGAAGACAGTCACTGCATCTTCGAACAGCAGGCAACGGGCGAGAAAGGAGCAGGAGCCGAACGGCTGGGCTCGATGGTAGACGAGGCACTCTCGTTTACCGACAACCATGCCATACCATTCGATGCTGTCAGCGTGAGCAGCGGCCCGGGCTCTTATACTGGACTGCGCATCGGTGTGTCGATGGCAAAGGGTATCTGCTACGGACGTAATCTGAAACTTATTGCTGTGCCGACACTGGAACTGCTTGCCGTGCCAGTGCTGCTGCGCTTTCCCGACATGGAGGACGACGCCCTGCTGTGTCCAATGCTTGACGCGCGTCGCATGGAGGTCTACTCGGCTCTCTACACAAGAGCGCTGAAAGAGGTGCGTGCCGTAGGAGCCGACGTAGTGACAGCCGACACCTATCTGACGTGGCTTGAAGAGCATCCGGTATACTTCTTCGGAGGAGGAGCGGAAAAGTGCAAGGAGGTGATCAGTCATCGTAACGCCCACTTCATCGACGACATCGAGCCGCTGGCAAAGTGGATGCAGCCGTTGGCAGAGAAGCGCCTGCTGGCAGGACAGACGGAAGATGTGGCATACTTCGTGCCTTTCTATCTGAAAGACTTCGTAGCCATAAAGCCTAAACAACTACTGTAAAAACAATATTGAACATCTGCTAACAGGGTACGATAAAACAATAAAGCACATGAATCTACAAGGATTAGACTATAACTCACAGCGTCCGCAACTCCTGATGCCTGAATACGGACGGGAGGTACAGAAAATGGTAGACCACGCCATCTCCCTGCCGACAAAGGAGGAGCGCCTGCGCTGTGCGCGCGCCATTATACGACTGATGGAAAGCAAGAACCCACAGCCACGCAGCACCGTAGACTACGAGCACATGCTGTGGGATCACCTGTATATCATTAGTCGCCGGCAACTTGACATCGACTGGCCTTACGACGTGAGCACAGCCGAGCAGATACACAACCGGCCGCAGCCTATGGCACGTCCCGTGGAAGGACATCATCCTCGCCACTACGGGCGATTGCTTGAGGAGACCTTCGAGCGACTAAAACAGATGCCGGCAGGAGCAGAGCGCGACGCGCTTGTCAACTACACCGCCAACCAAATGAAGCGCAACCTCATGGCATGGGGGCACGGGGCTGCGGGCGACGAGACCGTTGCCGCCGACCTTGAGCGCTTCACCGACGGAGCGATACACCTTGACCTCAGCAAGTTTAAGTTTGAGCGCTTTGTGCCTACAGTAAACGGCGGTGCTACAGGAAAAAAGCGCAAGAGAATTCGATCCATTGACCATTGACCATGGCATCATTCAAGATAGAAGGCGGACACCTTCTCAGCGGAACAATTACTCCTCAGGGCGCCAAAAACGAGGCGCTGCAGGTGATATGTGCATCGCTGCTCACCAGCGATGAGGTTACCATCTGCAACGTGCCGAACATCCGCGACGTCAATAATCTCATCCAACTGCTTTGCGACATCGGCGTCAGCGTGGAGAAGAAATCGCCCGGCACATTCACTTTCCGTGCAGCGTCGCTCAGAATGGACTATCTTGAGAGCGACCAGTTTGTCCACCAGTGTTCGCAACTGCGTGGCAGCGTGCTGATGATCGGACCGCTGCTGGCTCGTATGGGAAAAGCCGTGATTACAAAGCCTGGCGGCGACAAGATAGGCCGTCGGCGACTCGACACACACTTTCTTGGCTTCAAGTCGCTGGGAGCACAGTTCCGCCATATTCCAGAGCGCAATCTCTATGAGATAGGAGCAAAGCGACTGAAGGGGACATACATGTTGCTCGACGAAGCCAGTGTAACGGGAACTGCCAACATCGTGATGGCTGCCGTTCTCGCCCGTGGCACTACTACTATATACAATGCTGCATGCGAACCGTACGTGCAGCAACTCTGCAATATGCTAAACCAGATGGGTGCAAGGATTAGCGGAATAGGAAGCAACCTGCTGACCATCGAGGGCGTCACGTCACTGCACGGCACAAGCCATACGCTTCTGCCTGACATGATTGAGGTGGGCTCGTTCATAGGAATGGCGGCAATGTGTGGCGACGGAGTGCGCATAAAAAATGCTGCGCCGAAGCAACTTGGCATAATCCCCGACGCATTCCGCCGACTGGGCATAAAGATAAAGACGGAGGGCGAGGATATTATGGTGCCGCGCCAGCGCCACTACGTCGTAGACTCGTTTATAGACGGCACGATAATGACACTGGCCGATGCACCATGGCCCGGTCTTACACCCGACCTTCTCTCTGTGCTCATCGTTGTGGCAACACAGGCGCGAGGCACGGTGCTCTTCCACCAGAAAATGTTTGAGAGCCGACTCTTCTTTGTCGACAAACTGATAGACATGGGAGCGCAGATAATACTCTGCGACCCTCACCGCGCTGTGGTTGTTGGACATGACAGGAAACTAACGCTGAGGGCTCAGCGCATGTCAAGTCCCGACATTCGTGCAGGTATAGCACTGCTTATAGCAGCAATGAGTGCACAGGGAGTGAGCCAGATAAGCAACATAGAACAGATAGACCGTGGCTACGAAAACATCGAGGGACGACTGAATGCTCTCGGAGCGAAGATTGAGAGAGTCGACAGTTGATATGATAAGGGCAGAAGAGGTATATAACATAGGACGCATAGGTAAGACACACGGCGTGAAAGGCGAAGTAACGATGCAGTTCACCGACGATGTCTTCGATGCCGTCGATGCAGACTTCCTTGTGCTTGAAGTGGACGGAATTCTTGTGCCATTCTTCATAGAAGAGTATCGCATGCGCAGCGACTCTGTGGCAATAATGAAGTTCTGCGATGTCGACACACAGGAGCGTGCTTCCGAACTTACAGGCTGTGGCGTATTCTTCCCTCGGTCTGTGGCCGACGAAGTAGAGCAGCCCAGTCTGGCAGCACTTGTGGGCTATGCCATCACCGACGCAGCCACTCACAAGAGTGTGGGCAGCATTGCAGCCATCGACCAGCAGACAGCCAACACACTCTTCGTACTTGATGACGGCCGCCTCATTCCTGCAGTAGCCCATCTGATAGAACATATCGACGCTAAGCGTCAAACAATAGAAATGAACATCCCCGACGGATTATTGGAAATATGAAGAAACGACAGATAGCCATACTCGGCTCCACGGGCTCCATTGGCACGCAGGCACTGCAAGTGATAGCCGAGCACAGCGACCGCTATGAGGTTTACTGCCTGACGGCAAACAACCGCATCGAACTGCTGGCAGAACAGGCCCACAAGTTCCACCCAGCAGCCATCGTCGTGGCCAACGAGCAGCGCTACGACGACCTTTGTAGTCTGATGGGCGACATGCCAGACGTGAAAATCTACGCAGGAGCAAAAGCCCTCGACGAGATAGTAGAGGCTGGCCCGATAGACATGGTGCTCACGGCAATGGTCGGCTTTGCCGGCCTGTCGCCCACTATCCATGCCATCCGTGCGCATAAGGCCATAGCCCTGGCCAACAAAGAGACGCTCGTCGTTGCCGGCGAACTGATTTGCAGTCTTGCTTCGGAATATAATGTGCCGATACTGCCTGTAGACAGTGAGCACTCGGCAATCTTCCAGAGTCTGGTCGGCGAGGCAGACAATCCGATAGAGAAGATACTCCTTACAGCCTCCGGCGGCCCGTTCCGTACGCTTGGCAGCGACCAGTTGGCAAGGGTCACGAAAGACGACGCCCTGCGTCATCCGACATGGGACATGGGAGCAAAGATAACCATCGACTCGGCAACGATGATGAACAAGGGCTTTGAGGTAATAGAAGCGAAATGGCTCTTCGGCGTCAAGGCGTCGCAGATACAGGTGCTTGTCCATCCGCAAAGCATAGTGCACAGTGCAGTACAGTTTCGCGACGGTGCTGTGAAGGCGCAACTCGGCGTGCCCGACATGCGGCTGCCCATCCAGTATGCCTTCTCCTTCCCCCAGCGCCTGCCGCTAAGTGGCCAGCGTCTCGACCTGTTCAAGCAGCCGCTGGAGTTCTTCGAGCCCGACCTGAAGAAATTCCGCTGTCTGGCGCTTGCCTTCGACTCCATACAGCGTGGCGGCAACATGCCATGCATAGTGAATGCAGCCAACGAGATAGTAAATCGTGCTTTCCTCGACGGCCGCTGTACGTTCCTCGAGATGAGCGACATCATAGAGCGCACCATGCAGCGCTGTACCTATTCTGCACAACCCGACTACGACACATACGTGGCTACGGATGCCGAGGCAAGGCGCATCGCGGCGGATTTCATTAAACATTCTTTTACCAAGGTCAAAGCGGCAAAGCCGAGCGGACCATTGACTATTAAATAGCAAATATTAATAATGGAAATATTTCTGATTAGAGCATTGCAACTGCTGTTGGCACTCTCCATACTCATAGTGCTACACGAGGGTGGCCACTTCTTCTTCGCCAAACTCTTCGGCGTGCGCGTCGAGAAGTTCTACCTCTTCTTCGACTGGAAGTTCAGTTTGTTTAAGTACAAGCCGAAGAACAGCGATACAGAGTACGGCATAGGCTGGATACCACTGGGCGGCTACTGCAAGATAGCAGGCATGATAGACGAGAGTTTCGACACCGAGCAGATGCAGCAGCCCGAGCAGCCTTGGGAGTTTCGCACGAAGCCGGCATGGCAGCGGCTGCTGATTATGGTTGGCGGCGTGCTCGTCAACTTCATCCTTGCGCTGGTAATTTATTCTGCCATACTGTTCCATTGGGGCGATACTTATATCCCTCTGAAGGACATGACTTACGGCATGAAGTTCAACGAGGAGGCCCAAGCCTACGGTTTCCGTGACGGCGACATACTGATAGGTACGGAGAAGGGAGAATTCAAAGACTTCTCTGTCGACCTGTACCGCGACCTCTCCAGTGCCACTCGCGTTGACATAGTGCGCGACGGCAAGCCTGCGAGCGTAGCGCTGCCGGGAAATCTCAACATGCTCGGCATGCTGAAGGCCGACCCGTCGTTTGTGCGCCCACTTATTCCTGCTGTTGTAGACAGTATCATGGCTGGTTCGCCTGCCGAAAAGACAGGCCTTGCCAAGGGCGATACCATCACAATGTTGTGTGGGCGCGAGGTAAACTCCTACAATGCCTTTATGGACATCATTGCGCGCCGCAACGACATGCTGGCCACGGCCCAGACGGCAGCCGACAGTCTGAAGGCGCGGAGCGTGACGATGGCTTTCAGCCACGAGGGAAACATAGACACCACCGATGTTGTGCTGACGGCCGACATGAAGGTTGGCTTCGCGTGGCGCTACAGTGCTATCAACGCTCTCTACACTCCGTACACTCATGAGTATGGCCTGCTGGAGAGCATCCCTGCAGGAGTCTCCTATGGGCTGAACGTGCTTGGTGGCTATATTGGCGACATGAAGTATGTCTTCACGTCCGACGGCGCTAAGTCGCTTGGTGGCTTCGGAGCCATCGGCTCTCTCTTCCCGCCAGTATGGGACTGGTATATGTTCTGGCGTATGACAGCCCTGCTCTCCATAATCCTTGCCTTTATGAACATCCTGCCCATTCCCGCCCTTGACGGTGGCCATGTGCTGTTCCTTATCTACGAAATGATAACACGGCGCAAACCGTCGGAGCAGTTTATGGTACGTGCAGAGTATATCGGTTTCGGACTTGTGCTGCTGTTGATGATAGTAGCCAATCTCAATGATGTGCTGCGCCTGTTGGGATATATGTAAGGAGAAAGACAGAGGGGGAAAAGAAACGCGTGCTGCAAATCTGCAGCACGCGTTTCTTTTCATAGCAGTAGCAAGTGCTTCCTTATTCTTCCGGCATCATTACCACGTTGGCGCGGTTGCCTGCTCCGAGCAGTTCGCGCACGAAAGCACTTATGGTCTCTGGTGTCTGTGCCTCTACCGTCTGCTTGTAGTCAGTGTGAGTGTCTATGCCCCACAGACGCCAGCGGTTCAACTGGCGCAGCCAGTAGTTGTTGGTCTTGGCCTGATCGTCGGCGTTCTTCAGCATAAACTCCTTAACCTTCTGCAGGCGCTCCGGCTCGCATGTAGCGGCCAACTTCTTGGCCTCCTCGCGCATTATCTGCTGTGCGATGTCGGCCTTCTCGGGCTTCATGGGGCAGTAGGCAAGGAGAGCCGATGAGGTGCGGAACTGATCGCGGTTGACGCCGCACTGTGCTACCACGGTGTAGGCTGCGCTGGCCTCCTCGCGAATCTTGTCGAGGTAGATGGCCATGAGCACCTGGCCTGCCATGTCGGCGCGTATCGTGTTCTCAAGTGTGTATGGGATCTTCTCGCTGCTCCAAACCGAGACGGCGATAGCCTTGGGCGTTTCCATCTTGCGTGAGAAACGGTTCTCTACCACTCCGCGCAGTGGGATGTCGATATCGCTGGCTTTCAGAGTCTTCTTCTGTGAAGGCAGGGAACCGAGATACTGCTCGATGAGTGGGCGTAGAGAGGCATCGTCGTAATTACCGATGATGGTGAACACGTAGCCGTTGGCATTGGCTGTCACCTGCTTGGCCATTGCGAGGATGCGGTCGTAGTCGACCTGTGGGAGTTCGTCGGCAGTAAGCGGCTGCTGGCGTGGATTGTGGCTTGCCAGCGTGACGCTGAGCGAGTCGCTGAAGACGGCCTCGGGCTGCAGTGACTTGTTCTTAAGCATGAGGCGCGTGGTCTCAATAAGGTTATCGTACGACTTCTGGTCCTTGGTAATATTGGTAAACGTGAGATATACCAACTGGAACATTGTCTCTACATCCTTCGGAGTGGAGGAGCCATTGACAATCTGGTAGTCGTTGGTCAGCGAGAGCGACGCACTGGCTATCTTTCCGGCAAGAGCCTTCTCCAGTTCGGAGTGTGAGAAGCCTGCCAGACCGCTGGCCTCTATCACGTCGTCGAACAATTTCAGGTTGACGTAGTCTTTCTCTCCGAAAAGCGAGTTGCCGCCAGGGCCTTCGCCGTACAGCAGCACCTGGTCTTTCTTCAGGTCGGTATGTTTTAGTATCACCTTCACGCCGTTCTGCAGTGTCAGTTCGCGGCTGTCGAACTTGCCGGCGGTCTCCTTTACGATGCTGCCTTTCTTGGGCAGAGTGGTGATGAGCGGCTCGTCCTTGACATTGTCGACATAGGCCTCGATCTTCTCAGCGCGTGCCTCGTGGACGGCTTTCAGCAGGCTTTCCTCCGTGGGGTATACAGCGCCCTCTTTCTCCTGGTTCATGTTGAGCACAACCATATTGCTGTCGTTCTTCAGCACGAGTTCGGCCATAAGGCTGTTTATGGCATCGAGAGGCAGCATGGGGACAACCTGCTTCATCAACTGGTAGTAGTCGTCGATAGACGGGATGGGCTCGTTGGCGAGGAAATGCTCCTTGTACTCATTGCAGAACTGGCGGTTGTAGCGCTTGTCCTTGTTGGAGTATTGCTTGTCGAGGGCGCTCTCCCAGTCGGCGCGGTAGCGCTGGTACTCGGTAGCGGTAAATCCGAAGTCGGCGGCGCGGCGTGCCTCGACGAATGCCTGTTTCAATGCCTGCTCGGTCTGGCCTTCCTTAGGAAGAATGTCTATCTCGAAAGCGTCTTTGGTTTTGGCAAAGATGTACTGGCCATATTCTGCAGAGGCTTGCAGGAATGGGCAGTCGGGCTGTTCGGCCTTCTCCTTAAGACGGGTGTTGAGCATGCCTATGGCAGCATCTTTCACGTAGTCGATGACAAGATACTGTATCTGGCTCTTCATTTCGTCGGGGATAGGCTCGCTCTTGAACATCAGTTCGACAATACTGTAGCGCATCTCCTTGTCCTTGTCGACAATGATGATGGGCTCGCTGTTGTCGGGAACGTTAACCAGTTCCACCTTTGCGCGCTGCTCGGGCAATGCTATCTTGCCGAAGAGTTCCTTTATCTGGCTCTCAACGTGGTTTACGTCAATATCGCCGACAACGATGATGCCCTGATTGTCGGGGCGGTACCACTTCTCGTAGTAGTCGCGCAGGAACTGTGGTTCGAAGTTGTCGATAATCTCCATCAGTCCGATTGGCATGCGATGGCCGTACTTAGATTTGGGGTAGAGGCGTGGCAGGTCGCGCTCCAGCATGCGCATCATGGGTGATGTGCGGAGTCGCCACTCTTCGTGTATCACGCCGCGCTCTTTCTCGATTTCTTCTTTTTCGAGCAGCAGTCCGTCAGCCCAGTCGTAGAGAATAAGCAGACAAGAGTCTACCACGCTCTGACGCTCCGACGGAACGTTTGAGATGTTGTACACCGTCTGGTCAATGGAGGTATAGGCGTTAAGGTCGCGACCGAATTTGACACCAATGGTTTCGCACCATTTTATAAGGTCGTTGCCCTTGAAATGGGTAGTGCCGTTGAAGCACATGTGCTCCAGGAAGTGGGCAAGTCCGCGCTGGTCGTCGTTTTCCTGTAGCGAGCCGACGCGCTGGGCAATGTAGAACTCTGCACGGTGTTCTGGCCAGTTGTTGTAACGAATGTAATAGGTCAGTCCGTTGTCCAGTCGGCCCATGCGTACGGCAGGGTCAACAGGGATTGGAGGCATCTGCTGCGCTCCGATGCTCATGCTGACTAAAGCCAGCAGTGCAAGAATAAGTTTTCTCATTGGCTTTGTTATAATTTATTTAATGTTCAATGGTCAATGCTTTTTCGTTGCTCTCACGAAGTAGAAGATGAGGCATGCGTAGGCCAGTAGCGACAGCCATTCGGAAGCAGGATTTGCCCACCATCCGGCATAGTCAAACTGTACGCCCACAAAGCGCAGGATGGCGCTCACCACACCCATCAGTGCGCCGCCGGCAATAAAGCCAGAGGCGATGAGATTGCCACGCTCGCCGCGCTCCTTGTTGACGCTGGCGTCGCCAGAACGTGAGGTGACATACCAGTTGACGGCACCGCCCACGAGCAGGGGTACGTTGAGTTCCATCGGTATGAACATACCCAAGGCAAAGGCAAGAGCAGGAACGCCACACCAGGTGAGCACAACGGCTATCACTGCACCTATGGCATAGAGCAGCCACGGAGCACCGACACCATTCATCAGCGGGTCTATCACTGCAGCCATGGCATTAGCCTGAGGAGCCGCAAGTTGTCCGGAAGAAAATCCGTAGGTCTCGTTGAGAAGCATCATAACGCCGCCTACAGTAGCCGCCGACACCAGAGTGCCGAGAAACTTCCACTTCTCCTGCTTGGCAGGTGTTGTGCCTATCCAGTAGCCTATTTTCAGGTCGGTGATGAACGAGCCTGCCATGGAGAGCGCTGTGCAAACCACGCCGCCCATAACCAGTGCAGCCACCATTCCGCCAGTGCCCTTCAGACCAACGCCGACCATTACGACAGATGCAAGGATGAGTGTCATCAGCGTCATTCCGCTTACCGGGTTGGAGCCCACGATGGCTATGGCGTTAGCCGCCACCGTAGTGAAGAGAAAGGCAATGACGGCCGTCAGCACTATGGCAACAAGGGCAAACAGCAGGTTGCCGTCCATGACGCCAGTCCAGAAGAAAATGAAGGTGAGCAGGATGGTGGTGATGCTTGCCACGGCTACGAAGCGGAAGGAGAGGTCGCGCTCAGTGCGCAGCATATTGCCTTCAGAGGTCTTGCCGCCTTTCATCTCCTTGGCGGCGAGTCCTACGGCGCTGCGAATGATATCCCATGAGCGTATAATGCCGATAATGCCTGCCATGGCAATGGCTCCGATGCCTATCGATTTGCCATAACTGGTGAAAATCATTTCAGGGCTCATGTCGCCTACAGCAGTAGTGATGGTGGGGTTCCACTGGTTGAGCACAGCATCGCCGAATATCAGCGACATGCCAGGGACTACTATCCACCACACGAACAAAGAACCGAGGGTGATGATGAGCGCATAGCGGAAACCGATGATATATCCCAGCCCGAGCACTGCTGCTCCGGTATTGTTTTTAAACACAAGTTTGGCGCGTTCGGCGATGTCTTCGCCGAAGGGAAGCATGCGGCTCGTAACATTCTCATTCCACCATCCAAACGTTGCTACGCAGAAGTCGTAGAGTCCACCGACAAGTCCTGCCAGCAGCAAAGGCTTGGCCTGTGCTCCCCCCTTTGCTCCGCTCACCAGCACCTGCGTGGTGGCTGTTGCTTCGGGGAAGGGATACTTGCCGTGCATATCGCTGACAAAGTATTTGCGGAAAGGTATGAGAAACAGGATGCCGATAACTCCGCCAAGAAGCGAGGCAATGAATATCTTGATGAAGTCGGCCGACATCTCAGGATATTTTGCCTGCAGGATATAGATGGCAGGCAGCGTGAAAATTGCACCGGCAACAACGGCACCGGAACATGCTCCGATGCTCTGGATGATAACGTTCTCGCCAAGAGCATGGGAGCGCTTTGCCGCCTGGGATACACCGACGGCTATGATGGCTATGGGGATGGCTGCCTCGAAAACTTGGCCTACCTTAAGACCAAGATAGGCTGCGGCAGCCGAGAAGAGCATAGCCATAAGCACACCCCAACTTACGGACCATCCGTTGACTTCCGTGGTGGGAGCGCCGGCGGGAATCATCGGCTCATATTTCTCGCCTTCTTGCAGTGGACGAAATGCATTTTCGGGCAACTGTGGACTCTGGTTTTTCTCCATGATACAAATATGTTATAGATTATCAATGACGCGTTTCATTCTCTCCAAGCCTTCCATCATCATGCTGCGCGGACATGCGATATTGATACGCAGATATCCCTCACCGGAAGGACGACCGTAGATTGTTCCGCTGGACACCCATAGTCCGCTCGTCTCAAGAAGGCATCGCTGGAGGGCATTGCTCTTCATACCAGTAGACGTGATGTCTACCCAAACGAGGTATGTGCCTTCGAGCGGCATGACACGCAGGCCAGGCATCTCGCTGCTAATGTATTTGCATAGTGCGGTGAAATTGCCTTCAAGATATTCCAGCAATGCGTCGAGCCATTCCTCGCTGTCGTTGTATGCCGCAATGGTGGCAACAGGACCGAAAGGGTTGACGTCGCATATCTCGTTGATGTTTATGGCTCGGTTGATGCGGTGGCGTACGACAGGATCTTTGGCTACGATATTGGCCATTTGAAGACCGGCAATATTGAATGACTTGGATGCAGAGGTGAGAATCACGGCGGAGTCGTCAATAGTTCCCATTGGCACATAGCGTCCACGATATACGAGTTCGCAGTGTATCTCGTCGCTGACAATCTGAACGCTATGGCGGTGACAGATTGCGCTGATGGTTTCAAGTTCTTCGCGTGACCATACGTGGCCCACCGGGTTGTGAGGATTGCAGAGAACAAGCAGAGTGGTGCGCTCGTCGGCACACTGGCTCTCCAAAACATCCATCGGACAGGTGGTTCCGTTCTCGCTGACGTTGAGAGGCACCTCTGCCATCTCGCATCCGTTGTTGCGCAAACTGCTGAAGAAACAGTTATAGACAGGCGTCATAAGAATGACGCGCTCGCCAGGCATGGTGAGTGCCTTGATGGTGGCACTCAGCGCTGGCACAACTCCAGTGGTATACAGCATCCACTCACGCTCTATAGTCCAGTGGTGGCGCCGTGCAAACCACCGCTGCACGGCATCGTAGTATTCACTGCTGATGTGAGTGTATCCGTAGATGGGATGCTGCGCCCTGCGAGCCACAGCATCGGCAATGGCTGGCGCCACGGCAAAGTCCATGTCGGCTACCCACATTGGCAGCATGTCGTTGCCTGCCTCAGATTTGCTGTTGGCAGCATACGGCGGTGTGGCATCCCATTTCTCGCAGCCCGTGCCGCACCTTTCTATTATCTCGTCGAAATTGTAATTCATAATTCACAATTCATATTTTACGACAATTTAAACAACTAAGAACAATGTTCAACAGTCAATGTTCAATGGTCAACTGTCAACTCCCTATATATATTAATATAAGGTGTTGTAATCCTGCGCTACTGGCGCGTGGTGATGACGCAGTCGGCAGGCTTTCTGACGTTGGCGTCAATGGTGATAGAGCCGATGCTGTCGGCTGTGATATGGCCAGAAGTGGGATTTTTTATGTTCTCAATATGGCCATGTATGTTGGCTTCTACGGTGGAGTATTCAAACACGCGGTCGCATAGGCTGTCGAAAGTGCAGTCTTCAAGCACCAAATTGTCAGTGTAGCACAGAAGTTGCTCGCCGGCGAGATGACATCTCACCAACCGCACGTTTTTTGAGTGCCATGCAAGGTATTCGCCGTCAAGAACGGAGTCGTAGACGGTGACGTTTTCGCACTCCCAGAAAGAGTCTTTGGTCACAATCTTGGCATTGTGTATCTCTACGTTCTTGCAGTATTGGAAAACATATTTGGCATCGCTCTCCAGCCCGTTGACATATATGTTTTCGGAAAACATGAATGGATATGTGCCTCCGTGAAGCGTCACATTTTCCAACTTCAGGCCGTTGACGCGCCAGAATGTCTCGTCAGCGTCGGTGATGTTGACATCTTTCAGTTCCACGTTGTGCATTTCGCGGAAAAACTTAGGGCCGTCAATGCGCGAGTTGCGCATTATGAGGTCGTTGGTGTACCATATGGCAGAACGCGATTCAGGCGCGAAATAGCAGTTGTCAATTACGGCGCCGTCGACATGCCAGAAAGGGTACTTCCCATAAAAGTTGCATCCCACGGCTTCAATGCTGCTGCATTGTTTAATACCACTTTCTCCGTCTGTTATGGTAATGTTTTCCAGGCGTGTGTCGTGGATGGTGAACAGCGGTCGCTCACCTCCAAACTTTTTGTCTTTTATCAGTTCCATGTCTCGTAAAAAATGTGTGGCAGCAACCTCTTTCGATGAGGTTGCTGCCACTTTCGCTCTGTAGCGGGA
>FLNZ01000033.1_pt1 | contig 24895 bp, 20 predicted proteins | sample 1140391 | NCBI WGS metagenome assembly FLNZ01 (sample SAMEA3878171, study PRJEB12797) | bioreactor metagenome | biome: Moose rumen | place: Sweden | collected 2011-10 | reverse complement strand
TTGGCGGGACTTTTCACTTAATAATTTTTTATCAAAAACGCATTTTGCTTAAGAAAAGGGTTGCGAAAAACTTTTTTCTGAGAAGCGAGCTAGACAAAGTTCAAAAACGCATTTTGCTTAAGAAACGAGTGAGACGAGGCGTCGCTCGCCCGTAGCGTACGAATTGTACGTGAGGCGCGAGCGCAACGAAGTATCACGAAGTTTATTAAGCGAAAGGTTCCATCACCTGCCACAGAACAGCCTTGTGGGCATGAAGGCGGTTTTCCGCTTCTTCGAAGCTCATGTTCACGTCGAGGTTGTCCATCACGGAATCCGTGATTTCTTCGCCGCGGTGTGCGGGCAGGCAGTGGCTCACCTTGCAGTGTGCCGGAGCGAGCTTCAGGAGTTCGTCGTTGATCTGGAACGGGAGGAAGTGACTCTGCTTTTCGGCCTTTTCGCCTTCCTGGCCCATGCTCACCCAGACGTCGCTATAGAGAATGTCGGCGTCCTTGACGGCTTCCTTCGGGTCGTTGAACACGCGGTACTGGCAACCGTGCTTCTTGAGGCCGGCGGCGGCTTCTTCCACCACGTTCTTCGGCTGCTCGAAACCCTTGGGGCAGGCGAGCGTGAAGTTCATGCCCACCTTGGAGGCGAGCGCAAGGAAGGAGTTTGCCACGTTGTTGCCGTCACCGATGAAGGCGACTGTCTTCGGCTTGCCGTCGGCGTTCTTGAAACCGCCGAGGTTCTCGCAAATCATCTGTGCAAAGGCGATGGCTTGGCAGGGGTGGCAGTCGTCGGTCAGGGCGTTCACCACAGGGACGCTACCGAATTCGGCGAGTTCTTCCACGAGCTGCTGCTTGAAGCAGCGGACCACGATGGCGTTCACCCAGCGGCTGAGGCAGCGGGCCACGTCCTTGACGCTTTCGCGCTTGCCGAGCCCGATGGAATCCGGGGCGAGGAGCACGGCGTGGCCGCCGAGCTGGTTCATGCCCACCTGGAACGTGGTGATGGTACGCAGCGAGGGCTTCTCGAAGAACATGGCGATGTTCTGGCCGTGCAGACGGTCAGACACCTTGCCGGCGTGAACCTCGGCCTTCAGGCGGGAGGCGATTTCGACGGTTTCGAGGATTTTTTCTTCACTCCAGTCCATCAGGCGGAGGAAGTGCTTGTTGCGATCAATCATTTTGATTCCTTTGGGCAAGCCCTAAAAACAAAAAAAAACTAAAAAACGGAGTTTTCACTCCGTCTTTTGGAAATCACAAGAAGATGCTAACGGATATTAGCGAAGTTTCTTTTTGTGACGGTCACGACGACGGCGCTTTTTACGCTTGTGGGTCGCAATCTTCCTGCGCTTTCTTTTCTTTCCGCAAGGCATGGTTGTATCTCCGTTAAAGGTTAAACTTAAAAATGTGCCCCCAAATAGAGAAAATTTTTGGCCTCTTGTCAAGGGGAAAGAGGGATTTTAGGGCAGACTAGGGGGTGCGGACGGGGCTGTTTTTTACCGAAAAACGCAAATTACTCGGTTACCTGGTCCATCGCCTGGCGGATAAGTGCCGCGGCACCGCCGAACTGTGCGGCGCGCGGGGCGTTGTTGCTCAGCATCTGGCGGAACTTGCGGGCGCCGGGGAGTCCGGTGAACAGCCCGTACAGGTGGCGAACGAGGATGGTCGCGGGGCAGCCTTCGGCGGTCTGCTTCTCCACGTAGGGGAGGTAGGCCTCGAGCAGCACCTTGCGGGTGGCGGGCCGCGCCTTGCCGGCGATAATGTCTGCGGGGTTGTCGCTCGCCGGTCGCAGGTCGTTAAAAATCCGCTCGTCGGCATCGTGCAGGAACCACGGGTTCTCGTACGCTTCGCGTCCGACCATCACTCCGTCCAGGTCCTGCAGTTGCTCTTCCACCTGGTCAAGCGTCTTGATGCCACCGTTGATGCTGATGTTCAGGCCAGGCATCTCTGCCTTGAGGCGGTGCACGAAGTCGTAGTGCAGCGGCGGGACCTCGCGGTTCTCCTTGGGGCTTAAGCCCTGGAGCCAGGCCTTGCGCGCATGCACGATGAAAACCCTGCAACCCGCATCGCGGATAGTTTGTACAAAATCGGTGAAGAATTCCCAGCTGTCGAACTCGTCGACCCCGATGCGGCACTTGATGGAGACGGGAATGCTTACTGCGTCCTGCATGGCCTTGAAGCAGTCGGCCACGAGGTTCTTATCCTTCATGAGGCAAGCCCCGAAGTTCCCGTTCTGCACGCGGTCGGAAGGGCATCCGCAGTTCAGGTTCACTTCCTGGAAACCCGCGGCTTCCACGAGTTTGCTTGCCTGCGCGAGATCGGCCGGGTTGCTGCCCCCGAGCTGCAGAACTGCGGGGTGCTCGAAGGCTTCGTGCCCGAGGAACTGTTCCGGCTTTGCGTGGAGCACCGCGTTTGCGACAACCATCTCGCTGTAGAGCAAGATATGCTTTGAAATCAGGCGCAGAAAGTAACGCTCGTGACGGTCGGTGCAGTCGAGCATCGGCGCGATGGAAAGTCTGCGGTTGAAGTCCAGGTCCATGCGCGCAAATGTAGAAATTACTATAATATATTATATGAGCTTAATTCGCAAAATTGTCGTTTCTGGCGGAACGCACGGGAACGAGCGGACGGGTGTTCGCTTGGTCGAGAAGTGGATGGCGTGCCCCGAATGCTACGGCGCGTGCTGCCCCAGCGCAGATGTTTCGCTGGTGCTTGCGAACCCGGAGGCCATGCGGCTTAACCGGCGTTATCGCGATTTTGATTTGAACCGTTCCTTTTCGCAGGTCTGTCTCGACGCTTCTCTTGAACCGCAACAGTACGAGTTTAGGCGTGCGCGCGAACTGAACCGCATCTACGGCCCGAAGGGTGCAAACACGAAGACCGACCTGTTGCTCGACGTGCACAACACGGGCTCGAATATGGGGCTGTGCCTGATTCTTTCGGCACGTGACCCGTTCACGATGAAGGCCTCCGCCGTCTTGACGCAGGAATTCGATGACGCCTGGATTTACTACCAGCCGGAGGAGCGCAGTGCGTCGCCCTACTTTGGCACGGTCGCGAAGGCGGACGTGTGCATTGAAATTGGCCCGCAGCAGCATGGCACGCTGGATGCCCGCCTCTTTGAACAGGCGGAAAAACTGGTGAAGCGTTACTTGGAACTGGCGGACGAATGGAACCGCGGGGAACTGCAGAAGCGCGCCCCTATCCAGGTGGAAGTCTACACGCAGCTGCGCGACCTCGGTTACCCGAAGGCATGGGCGGGCGCCCCCATCGAGGCGATGATCCACCCCGATTTGCTTGGAGCGGATTATCGCGAACTTAAGAAGGGCGACAAACTGTTTCGCACTTTCGACGGGAAGGACATTCTGTACGAAGGCGAGGCCGACGGGCGCGAGAGCGTGTGGCCCATCTTCATTAACGAACCCGCGTACTACGAGAAGGACATCGCGATGAGCCTGACCGTAAAGAGCGTGGAGGAATGGTAGGCTTAGACGAAAGAACGCCGCTGCGCGGCTATAGACGAGAGACGAAAGACTATGTTGAATTTTGATGAAAATGATGTGCCGAGCGAGGAACTTTCTTCCATCTCGGGCGAAGAGCGCCTGGGCAACCTGATGCAGTTGATTGAAGCCCAGAGGGGCGAAGGCTGGGAATCGCGCCTTCACGATATTCTTGATTCTTTCGAGGACTTCTTGACATTGCGCCCCGAACCGCCTCAGGCATGGAAGGACACGTATGCTGCGAGCGGCAAGCAGTTCGACTACTACCAGATTGTGCTCCCGAAGGATTTCGAGGACCCCTACGAGGACGACCTCGGCAATATCCGCCGCCTGCGTGGCGAGTTTGAACGTGAGCCTTCTACGATGGCGCTGGAACACGAACTCATCAGCCGCAATTACTTTGTCTATGAGAACGGCCATGCGGAGGCTATTCCGGCTCCGCGCCCGATGCTCATGCTCGAAAGCCAGGACCGCGACGACGACCAGGAAGAACAGGAAGGTGATATCACGTGGGACTGCTGTATTTCGATTTTTGCGGACGGGAGCTACGTGGCCTACAACCTCGAAAACGACGACGAAGAAGTTTTGGGCGAAGATTTCAAGTCCGTGTTCAAGAAGTATATCGGCACGCTTTCCAAGATGCAGTTGGTGATTCCTGTGGAAGGGCGTGACTACGGCATTTTGAGAAGCGACGCCTAGCGCATTTCGCCTGCCGATGGAATCACTCGAACTCGAAATATACGGGCGGTACCGCGCGCTTGTCGAAAAGTCGGGCGCTTTTTCGGGCCGTACTAGCCCCGATGGGGAGCCGCCGCGCGTGCGCCTCTCCGATATCCTCGACCGCTACGATGCCTTCTGCTTTGACGGTTACGGCACGCTCTATAACCGGGGCGATTTCGTGTACCCGGGCGCGAAGGAGTGGTTTGGCGCGCTGAGGCGTGCAGGAAAGCAAATTCGCTTGGTCACGAACGCCGCGTCGAACCTGGACCAGGCCCTCGCCGAAGAGGCGGATGCCCGCGGGTTCGATTTCACCGTCGCAGAAACGATTTCTTCCGGTAGCCTGCTGAAGGGCTGGCTGTCGGGCCTGCCTGCGGGCGGCTCGCCTTTTGGTGCCGGTCGCGAGGTCTATTACATCGGGCGTGCGACGGGCGTGAACGTGCTCGCCGAATGCGGGATTGCTGCCGTGGAGAATCCGGTTTCGGCCGTGGTGGCGATTTCTTCTTCGACGGCGACGGACGAGATGTACGCGCAGGCGGTAGCTATCTTGCGCCGGCCCGGAGCGCTGTTGCTGGTGCTGAACCCGGATGCGTGGGCCCCGCGGATTGACGGGACTCGCGCACCTGTTTCGGGCGAACTTTGTGAACGCCTGCGCCGGGAGACGGGCTGCGCTGCGGAATATTTCGGCAAGCCTTTCCCCGGCATCTGGCAGAAGGTCCGCGCGACTTTGCCCGCGGGCGCGAAGGCGGTTATGATTGGCGATACGCTCGGGACGGATGTGTACGGCGCGTATGTCGCGGGTTTTGACAGCGCGCTTGTTGTCGGACGCAATGAACCGGCGGCAGAGCTTGCTGCCGACGAGAAACTGCTGGGCGTGAGGCCTACTTATTACCTGGAACCGTAGCGGAATCCGCGGGTGCCTGCTGCTCGCCGGGCTTACCTGAAACGATTACGTACAACGTATCGTGAACGATGACCGTGTCGCGCACGAAGACGGTGTCGTGTGCGCAGACCGCCTGTGATAAGGATGCTGAGTGGTATGCTGAGCTTGCCGAAGCACCTGCCGAAGCACCTGTCGAAGCGTCTGTCAAAGGGGTGCTGTTTGTCGGCGCGTTGCTTGCGGAACTTGCCGGAGTGGCTACACTGTTTGCCGTGGTGCCCTGCGCGTTCTTCTTGGCCTTTTCCTCTTCGCGGATCCTGTCGATAAGCTTTTCGCGCTTGGTTTTCAGGTCTTCCATTTCCTTTTTCAGGCGGGTCTTGTTGCCGGGCCTGCGTTCGCGCGAGTAGCGTCCTTCGATGCGGTCAATCTGGGTTTCCAGTTCGCGCAGCTCGTCGTAAAGCGGGCCTTCGCCTTCGAGCGAGGGTGCGGGCTTGAACCAGTCGACGAAACGCTGCCACAGGGATTTTTCCTCTTCTGCGGCGCTCTGGCTTGCGCAGAAAGCGGTGAACACGATGGTCGCTGCGAAGATACTGAAAACGTTTTTGCGGAAATGCATGCGACAATGATAGAAAATTTTTCGGCTTATTTTACCCCCTTTCTCCGTTTTAAGGGTAGAGAGCGCCTTCAAAGTCTCCTAAAAAACTACCCGCTTGACATATACACGTGAAATAGGTATAATATAAAACCACTAGGAGATTTTTATGAGCAAGCACATCAAGACACCGACAATCGGAGAGATTCTGAACGAGGAGTTCTTTACGCCCTTGGGATTGTCTGCTTACAAGGTCGCCCAGGCAATCAACGTGCCTGTTTCCAGGATTCAGGACATCCTTCACGACCGCAGGCGAATTACCGTTGACACTTCCCTGAGACTCGCCAAGTTCCTCGGCGTATCCGACGACTATTTCATCTCCCTACAAGATGACATCGATATCCGAAATCTCAAGATAGAACTATCGGAAGAACTTGACGGAATAAAGCCTTTTGCGGTCGCCTGATTTTTTACTACATTAAAAATGGTGAAATAGGAGGAATTTCTGTATGAAGCGATTTTTACTGGTTTTTGCACTTGCTCTTTTGGCGGCATGTGGTGATGATGACAGCAGTTTCGCCCCGCGAGACGATGATTCTTCTTCCAGCATTGAGGAGGAATCCTCTTCCAGTAGTGTCATCCTGAGCAGCAGTAGTCGTCATTCCGGGCTTGACCCGGAATCTAGTAGCACAAAGGGAGATGGCGGATCTTCGTCCGCCATGACGAGTAGTAGCGCAGCGTCCTCCTCCAGCGTCACACCGAAGTCGAGCAGTTCCGTGCGCTCGTCATCCTCGGCTCCGGTCGAGGATCTGTCGAGTAGCAGTTCTGCAAAATCGAGTAGCTCGGCTAAGTCTTCTTCGTCGGTGTCGAGTAGCAGTGAGTATGTGCCGTTTGACCACTCGAAAACCCTTGGCTGGCAAAAACTGGATGGTGGTTATAAAACATTTACGGATTCTCGCAATGGTCGCAGCTATTACTACATAACGATAACGGGAAGAGATACTGCGGACAATGTGGCTTCTGTGACCGTGATGGCGGAAAACCTGAATGTCGGTGCCGATGTGTCTGGCGACCAGGACCAGAATGACGACACCAAGATAGAGCGCTATTGCTATAACAACGATACCACCAAGTGCGACGAGTTCGGCGGCCTATACCAGTGGGCCGAGATGATGCAGCTGCCGAGTCGTTGCAATACCGAGAGCTGTGCCGATTTGATTCAGCCGAACCACCAGGGAATCTGCCCTGACGGATGGCGCTTGCTGACGTATAATGATTTTTACATCATTTTGCATAGTGATGGAAATACTCATGGAATAGAAGGACTCCGTTCAACCTTTGGCTTTGGAGGGTATAACACGACTGGCTATAGCCTTGTTGGTGCCGGGATTAGACTTTCTCAAGAGGGGAGGTTTGATTCTTTGGGGGATGCTGCTTTTTGGTATTATCCAGAGGAAAAACAGGAAGAACCTGATCTTAAGGCAAGAAGTAATAGCAGTGGATATTCTTCAACAACCATAAGAAAAGAATCATATAACAAGAAAGTTGATGGATACTCTGTTCGCTGCGTGATGGTTGAAAATCAAGCCGAATAAAACATGCTTAGTGGACCCTATCGGGCTTGCAGCCCTCCAGGGTGACAATTACAAAAATATCTATCTGCAGTTTAACGCGAAACCCGCGGTTCGCGAAGGCTGCAGCGACTAATAGTCGCAAGGCTTTCGCAGTACCTGCTTCGAAACGTTCCCTCGATAAACAGTCTTGGCCCGGAGACACACTCGTGTTTCTTTGCGGAGAGGGGCGTTTTGCTAAGCAGACAATGGAACGAAGTGATCTTGTCTGCGTGCGAAATGAACCTCGAAGCAAACATTCTAAAAAAGGTTCTGGTTAGGAAAGGTGACCCCGGAACAAGTCCGGGGTGACATTCTGGTAAGAACCGGTGATCCCGGCACAAGGCCGGGATGACATTCGGGGGTCTTAGGGGGCAGAGCCACCTAGGGTGGGGGTAGCGGATGCCGCAAGTAGATCCCCGCCTGCGCGGGGATGACGAGCCGCAGGAGCGAGGGGGAGACTTCCCCCGTCAAAACAAAAAAAGAAACCGCCTCGGCCGGCGGTCCTATTTCGAGCGGGAAAAGGGGTTGTTGCCAATCAGACACCGCTTCGCGGCTGATTGGCAACCCTACGGGCTCGATGCTCGTGGGCTCGCATCAAGCTCAAAAAGTGCCTATTTCATGGTCACTTCGTGCCCACGGCACTTTTGTGCCGAACCCTCTTCGAGGGTTCTCGCCACCTTTTTCTCCCAACTCAAAAAACAAAAAGACGCCTGGTGGCGTCTTCTTTGTTTTTAGAGCGGGAAAAGGGTTTGTTACCAATCAGACACCGCTTCGCGGCTGATTGTCAACCCTACGGGCTCGATGCTCGTGGGCTCGCATCAAGCTCAAAAAGTGCCTATTTCATGGTCACTTCGTGCCCACGGCACTTTTGTGCCGAACCCTCTTCGAGGGTTCTCGCCACCTTTTTCTCCCAACTCAAAAAACAAAAAGACGCCTGGTGGCGTCTTCTTTGTTTTTAGAGCGGGAAAAGGGTTTGTTACCAATCAGACACCGCTTCGCGGCTGATTGTCAACCCTACGGGCTCGATGCTCGTGGGCTCGCATCAAGCTCAAAAAGTGCCTATTTCATGGTCACTTCGTGCCCACGGCACTTTTGTGCCGAACCCTCTTCGAGGGTTCTCGCCACCTTTTTCTCCCGCACATAAAAAAAGAAAACCACCCTTGAGGTGGTTTTTCTTTTTTTAGAGCGGGAAAAGGGTCTCGAACCCTCGACATCGACCTTGGGAAGGTCGCGCTCTACCAACTGAGCTACTCCCGCGAGTGTTCCAAATTTAATAAAAAAGGCCGTTTTGTAAAGGGATTCTGGAAATTTGGGGCGATTTTTGCCTTGTTGTGTTTGCATAAACGCTTTTGGGGCGCCCTTGCCGCATTTCGTGGCGCACCGGAGCCCAATAATATATTTTCATATCCGGTGTATGGGGGTGTTGTACCTTTATGTTTGGTAAGAATATGTTCGAAAAATTGATGCTGGGTGCCGCGCTGGTCGCGGCGGGTGCGGGCCTTTCGCAGGCTGAAAACTACAACTGGGGCAATGTCCGCTTCGATGGCGGCGGCTTCGTGTCGGCGGTAATCTTCCACCCGAAGGCCGAAAATGTGCTCTATGCGCGTACCGACGTAGGCGGCATCTACCGCTTCGATTTCGAGAACAAGAGGTGGATCCCGCTGATGGACTGGATCTCGGAGAACGACAAGGGCCTGTACGGCACCGAGGCGTTCGCACTCGACCCGACCGACCCGAAGCGCATCTACGTGCTCGGCGGGACGGGCTACTTTAGCCAGGGCCGGACTGCCGTGCTCCGGAGCGAGGATTATGGCGCCACTTGGGACACGAGTTACGTGGAAATGCTCGCCCACGGCAACGGCATGGGCCGCCAGACCGGCGAAAAGCTCGCGGTGGACCCGAACAAGCCGAACATTATCTTCTGCGGGAGCCGCACGAAGGGCCTCTACAAGAGTACCGACTACGGCAAGACGTGGACGAGCGCCTACAAGGTCGCGCTTTCCAATGCCGAAGGGAACAGCCTCACCAACGTGAACGGCATCAGCTTCGTGATGTTCGACGAGGCGCAGGGCACGAATGCCGACGGCTCGACCAAGACTATCTATATCGGCATCTCCGAAACGAAGGACAACCTGCAGGTGAGTAACGACGGCGGCGCCACGTGGAAGGCCATATCGGGTGGTCCCGCGAACCTGATGCCCCACCGCGCGAAGATTGTGGGTGGCGACATGTACATTACCTACGCCGACGGTCCGGGCCCGCACAATATCAGCAGCGGTGCGGTCTACAAGTACAACATCGCGGGCGGCACGTGGGAAGATATCACCCCGAGCGATTCGGTGACGCACGAGCAGAGCCCCACCACCTACGAGAAGGACTATAGTTCCTACGGCGGCATTTCCATCGACCCGAAGGACCCGAAGCACATCGTGGTCTCGACGCTCGGCAAGTACACGGGGCGTCACCTCGCGAAGAACGCGAAGGGCGAGGAGCGCGACAACTACGGCGACCGCATCTACACGACCACGGATGGCGGCAAGACGTGGATTCACGGGCAGCATTACGGCGACGGAATCAACATCGACGCGAACGGCACGGACTGGATTCCGGGCAACGCCATCCACTGGGCGGGTTCGCTCGAGATTAACCCGTTCGACAACAAGCAGGCGTGGGTCACGAGCGGCAACGGCATATTCATGACCGACGACATCACCGCGAAGGTCCCCGTGTGGAAGTTCATGTCCCGCGGCATCGAGGAGACCGTCCCGCTCGATATCGTGAGCATTCCGGGCGGCCCGCTGGTGACCGCGATTGGCGACTACGACGGCGCCGTCTATACCGATATCAATGCGAGCGCCCAGAGGCACACGCCGACGGTCGGCTCCACAGAGAGCATGGCGTTCGCGCCGCTCAGCGGAAGCCTGCTGCGCACGGGCGTGATTACCGTGTACGGCCAGTACGAGAGCATCAACTACAACGTGATGTACCGCAGCGACGACATGGGCAAGACATGGGACAGCGTGAAGACTACGCTCAAGGGCCCGAAGGGCATGGTGGTGCTCTCTGCCGACGGCAAGGTGATGCTGCACCGGCCCGAGATGGGCTCGACCACGTACCGCTCCGCCGATAACGGCGCGACCTGGACCGCGGTGGAACTCGATGGCGGGCAGACGCAGAATTCCCGCATTGTCGCGGACCCCGTGAATCCGGACGTGTTCTACGTGATGGATGCGCAGGCGAACTTGTATCGCTCCGACGACGGTGGCAAGAGCTTCGCGAAGTATGGTGCGCGCTTGCAGAACGACGCCGCGGGCGAATACTACAACGGCGGCGGCCTCATCCGCACGGTGCCGGGCAGGGAAGGACACGTGTGGGTCCCGATGGACCAGGCGCAGATGTGGCTCCCGAAGGGCTTCAGCGAGAACGGGCTTGCCTACAGCGAGAACGGCGGCAAGGACTGGACGCGCTGCGAAGGTGCGAAGACGGCCATCGCGGTGGGTATCGGCAGGGCCAAGGAAGGCGCCGACTACGAGACGATATTTATCTGGGGTGCCGCGAAGGAAGGCGACCCGATTGGAATCTACCGCAGTACCGACAAGTGCAAGACATTCGAACGCATCAACGACGACAAGCACCAGTTCGGCGGCCCGGGTAACGGGAACTTTGTGCAGGGCGACATGAACAACTTCGGCGTGGTGTACATGAGCACCGTGGGCCGCGGGACGATTGTCGGAGCGCCCGAAGGTACGGAATTCGTTACGGTCCGCGCAGCACGCCAGGTGGCGAACTTCGTGCCGTCCCTGCAACTTGAAAAACGCTTGCTCCATGTGACCGCGCCTGCGGGCAGTACGCTCTCGCTATTCGCCGTGACGGGCAAGGCGGTGCTTTCCAAGCAGGTGGCAGGGCTCGCGCACGTCTCGCTTGAAAAAATCCCTGCGGGCCGCTATGTGGCAAAACTGCTCGATGCCCGCGGGAAGGTGCTTGCGAACAAGTTTGTGACGCTGAAATAGTTTATTTACCTCAATTTAAAAACAAAACACCCTGCTTTTACGCAGGGTGTTTTTCAAATGAAATAAATGCTAAAGCCTTTTCGGTGGGTTACAGCTTCATATCGCTCAAGCGGGTATGTTCGACTGCATCAAACTCCTCCTGAATCTCCTTGCAGGGGGCCTTGGTGCAGAGGCTCACGATCACGATGGTCGCGAAGCTGAGCACGAAGCCGGGCACGAGTTCGTAAATCTGGAAGATTTCGGCGGAGAATCCGGAGAGGTAGAACTTCCACACGAAGGTGGTGATGCCGCCCACGAGCATGCCCGCGATGGCGCCCGGAAGCGTGGTACGCTTCCAGAACAGGGCAAGGAGCATAATCGGGCCGAAGCAGGCGCCGAATCCGCCCCAGGCGAAGCTCACGAGGCTCATCACCACATCGAGGAAACTCTTGCCCTGTTTAGCGCCTTCGGCGCCGGGCGCCCCCTGCATGGCGACGATGACCGCGATAACCGTAATGAGCACCACGACGCCGCGGCTCACCCACATGACTTCCTTGTTGCTCGCATTCTTGCGGAACAGGTGCTTGTAGAGGTCGTTACTGAAGGCCGAAGCCGAAACCAGCAGCTGCGAGTCGGCGGTACTCATGATGGCGGCGAGAATGGCTGCCATGAGGATGGCGGCGACAGCCGGGTGGCAGAGCGCCTGGCAGAGAATCATGAAGATGCGTTCCGGGTCGGCGACGGTAATGCCGTTCGCTTCCACGTAGTAGCGACCGAGAATGGCAATCATGATGGCGGCACCAAGGCAGATGGTGACCCAGGTCATGGCGACACGGCGGGAGAACTTGATGTCTTCGGCGTTCTTGATGCTCATGAAGCGCACCAGGATGTGCGGCATGCCGAAGTAGCCGAGGCCCCACGCGAGGCTAGAAATCAACGCAATCAGCCCGATGGACTTGCCGGTGGTGGCGTTGGTGAACAGGCTCATCAGGTAGGGGTTCTGCGCGTTCACCGCATCCATGGTGGCTGCAAAACCGCCCGAACCTGCCATGATAATCGAGGGAATGGCGATGACGGCGATGAGCATCATGGTCGCCTGAATAAAGTCGGTCCAGCACACGGCGAAGAAACCGCCCATGAAGGTGTAACTCACCACGACGACCGCACCGATGATAAGGCCCGTGGTGTAGTTCATGCCGAAGATGGTGCCGAACAATTTAGCGCTCGCGACAAAGCCCGAAACCGTGTAGAACAGGAAGAACGCGAGAATGAAAATCGAGGCGATGACGCGGATGATTCCCTTGTTGTCGCGGAAGCGGTTCGCAAAGAAGTCGGGGAGCGTGATGGAGTCGCCGCAGAAGTGGCTGTACTTGCGGAGCCTGCGGCCCACGATTTTCCAGTTGAGGTATGTGCCAATCACGAGACCGATACCGATCCACGCTTCGGAGAAACCGCTCACGAAGATGGCGCCGGGGAGGCCCATCAAGAGCCAGCCGCTCATGTCGGAGGCCTGCGCGGACATGGCCACGACCCACTTGTTCATGCCGCGGTTGCCCAGGTAGTAGGCGTTCAGGCTGTTCGCCTTCTTGGAAAAGTAGAATCCGATACCGAGCATCATCAGCAGGTACAGGATAAATACGGTAATGACCATTTGGTGAATCTCCTATTTTCGAATACTTGTTTATTGAAATATAACTATACAGGCTACTTTTCCGTCCAGAGCCAGGTGCTCAGGTAGCGTTCGCCCGTATCGGGGAGGAGCGCCACGATACGCTTGCCCTTGAATTCGGGGCGCTTGGCGACCGTCAACGCGCATTCCAGAGCCGCTCCGGACGATATCCCGACAAAGATGCCTTCCTCGGCGGCAGCCGCGCGGGCCGCGTTCCCTGCCTTCTCCGTGCTGGTGAGGTACACCTCGTCGACCACCTTCGGATCGTAGATTTTCGGGATAAAGTTCGCGCCGATTCCCTGTATCTTGTGCGGGCCCGCCACGCCCTTCGAAATCATCGGGGAATCATCGGGTTCAATCGCGATTACGTAGACGTTCGGGTTCTTTTCCTTGAGGTACTTCGCCGTACCGCTTACGGTTCCGCCCGTGCCCGCCGTCGCGATAAACACGTCCACGTTGCCCTCGGTATCGTTCCAGATTTCGGGGCCGGTCGTGAGGTAGTGCGCCTCCGGGTTCGCCGGATTCTCGAACTGCTGCGGAATGAAACTTCCCGGGTTCTGCGCCGCAATCACGTTCGCCTTCTCGATGCAGCCCGCCATGCCCTTCGCGCCTTCGGTCAGCACGACCTCGGCCCCAAGCGCCTTCAATAGCAGCCTGCGTTCCATGCTCATGGAATCGGGCATCGTGAGCACCACCTTGTAGCCTTTCACGGCCCCCACGTAGGCAAGGCCGACGCCCGTATTGCCGCTGGTTGGCTCGATGATGAGCGCCCCCGGCTTGAGTTTGCCTTCTTTTTCGGCGCGTTCAATCATGTTGAACGCCACGCGGTCCTTCGCGCTACCGAGCGGGTTGAAACTTTCGAGTTTTACGTAGACTTCGGCGTCGCCCTTGTTCAACTTGTTGATGCGTACGAGTGGTGTGTTGCCGATAGTTTCGAGAATGCTATTGAAAATTGCCATAAAAAAAACTCCGTCGCGACACGTGCCGCAACGGATAACAATCTAGTATAATTTTTAGTGCGTTCTAGTTTCGCGGAGTGAATTCCGGAAGAATATTGAAATTGTTCCTACTCATGGTTTCCTGTTCGCTAACGATGGTTTCGAACGGGATTCCCGTGAAATTCTTTACGGCACATCCAAAAGCTCCTTCTTTGTATTCGTAGAACGAGCCGTTTGTCGCTTCGCATTCCGCCTGCAAAACTTCCTTGGCCGAACCGGTACCGTCATTGACTAGGTATACAATTCCGATGTCGGGTACTAGGAGGGTAGTCGTATTGGTTGAACGCCAGTCTCCGTATTTTGCGATATGACGCGTTACGCCGAATTCTTCCTGATAGATGCTTCCGGTACAGGTGTTGTCATCTTCGTTAAGGATGAATTTTTTACCTTCCGTTGTGAACTTGTATTCTGCGTCCATGTTAAAAATTAAGGGCATGCCGTCAATCTCGTCGTATTCAATTTTTTGCGGGAATGCCGCGGCGAGGCTGTCCAGAGTCACGCGTTCTTCATCGGAAACCTCTAGGTTGGTCGTGTTGGGTTCAAGGATGAATACCCTACCGGAATTTGCCTTGATACTGCTGTCGGGTTCCGATTTAGGAATGTCGTATTCTGTTGAGTCTACACCGTCGGCGATGGTGCCGCAGATATCGTTGGATTCCTTGGTGAAACTTTCAAGAAGCGTGTCGAAACTGATTGTGGAATCCGGCCCTGCTGTGACACATTCACCTCTTGCATTGCATGTCCTAACGGAATCAGTTTTGGAAGCGTAGCAGAAGGCCTTTAAGTTTCCGTTCCCGCTACATACCGCATCCGGTGCGGCATCCACCAAGCCGGAATTGCACGATTCCTGGAAAGCCTTGTATATGTTGTCGCAGGCGCTTCCGAAGTTGTGTAACCATATTGTCCGTTCCATGGTTTCACCGTCGGCAATGCTGATTCTCGCTAGGTATTCCTTCGTGCTGGCGTACTTGCCTGCGGAACAGGTCGCTTCGGCTCCGTTTTCCTTGCCGTAGACGGTGACTTCGCCTTGTGCAAACTTCTTTACCGATGTGGCGGCGGTCGTGAAGACGATGTCTTTACCTGGAACGAAAGAATTTATGGAGGAACTGCTGGCGACTTCTTCCGAAGAACTGCTGTTTTCGGCAGTCGCGTTCGGCATGGTCGTGGAGCCCGCCGAAGAGGGGTTATCCGAAGAGCAGGCTGCCAGAGCGCAAAGGGTGAACGCGCCTGCGATATAGAGATTCTTCTTGAGGTTAAGCATGGTTCGCTCCTTCTATCTTGTTTGTAAACGGGAAAAGTTGAAAGTTCAGGCCATAGACCTGGTCCAGTTTGCCGCCCTCGTTTGCGATGGCGGCGATTTTCTTGGCGCAGGCATCTATTTCGGCGACGATGCGTGCATAGTTGGATTCGTTCACGCCGATGGTCATTCCGGTAAAGTACCGCTCGCTTGCGCTGTAACGGTCTACCGCACGCACGGCCATGTTGCCCATTTCCTTGTGCATGGCGCGGATGGCAATCGGTTGCGCTTCTGCCGAGCCGATGACGGCCTTCTCGGTCTGTGAATAGGCCTTCTCGCCGTCCTTCTTCAGGAACCCTGCTTTCACCAGGAAGGCGAGTATGTCGCGGACCTCTTCGGCGGAAACATATTCCTTGCACTCGTCGGCAATCTTTCGCGGCTGCGCTCCCGGCATCATCGGTGCAAGTTCGCGGATTACGGGATATTTCCAGGATTCGTAATACTGGAAGGCGTCGCTGTCGACGACGCGCACCTTGTGCTCGACTGCAATCTTTTCCAGTTTGAGCAGCGTTGCCTTCTTGTCGGCATCCTTGGTTGCCTTGGCAAGTGTCACGAGCAGCGAGAAGTATTCCTCCTCGTAACCGGTGAGCCCCATCGCCTTGGAAACCTGCAACATCTTGACCTTGCTCAGACCGCTTTTCCCTTCGCATACCAGTTTGAGGTAGGTGGGGGAGGCGAACCCCGCAAGTTTCGAGAATTCCCTCCACGAGAACGCGCCCGTGCGCTTGCGCTCGTCGTAGAAGTCCTGCATGAACTTGCGGTAGTCCTTGTATTCGGTTATCGGTTTCATGTCTATAAATTTATCTTCTGAAATTTGAAAAAGCAATACTTGGAATGATACAAAAGTGAGAAATTTTTGACAAAAACTGAATTTTTAGACAAAATTTTTCAATATTTTTATGGGAATGATACGGTGCGTATCATATGAAATTTTAAGTATATTTTGTACGAATATGCCCGTACTCCGTTCCATCATGTCGAAAGTGTTCGCGCGAACCGCCGGTTTCGTGCTTTGCACCTGCGGGTGGAAGCGCTCTACGGTTTACGCGAACTTGCGACACGTGGAAGGCGCGGAACCCCGTGAAGGGAGCCCGCTGCGCATTTCCCGGCCGGGAACGTTCTACCGCACGCTCATCTGCAACCTCACGCGCCATGCGGGCGAAATCCTTTTCCGGTTCGGCTCGTTCAAGAAGTTGCCCCGCGAACTTTCCGCATATCCTTGCCGCATCGACGGCTGGAACTTTGCCCTTGCGGAAGGTTCCGCTCCGGTTCTCGAGAAAATGCGTGCCGGCGGAATTTTCCTTACGGCGCATTTTGGGAACTACGAGGCGATAGGCCCGTGGCTCTGTCGCCTCGGAATCCCGCTGGTGGCAAGCTACATCCCGCTAAGGCCCGCGTGGCTCAATCGCATTCTGGATAAACGAATCCGGGCCGTCGATGGTCGCCCTTACGGCGTAGATGCGCGCACCCCGCGGGAGTTCTTGCGCCTGCTTGATGACGGGAAGTTAGTTTGTCTGCTGGCCGACCAGGATAGCAGAATCCCGAGCGCGCTCGAGGGCGAGTTCCTGCACAGGCCCGTGCGCAACAACCCGCTTCCGGACTTTTTGCTCCGGCACCGCCCCGAGACGCCCGTGTATATCTGCTGGCTGGAGGATGCCCGCGGGCAGTTTAAAACAAGCAGTTCATGCGGGCAGTTTAAAACGAGCGGAGCCCGCGTTCTCCATGCAACCGAGGTTCCGCGCGGTACTGCAGGCGAGGTCCCGGGCGATAATCCAACAAACAATAGTTTGTCTGTCATGCCCGCCTTCAACGCCTGGCTCGAATCCCGCATAAAAGAAAATCCAGCCCTCTGGTACGGCTGGACTCATCGCAGGTTCTATTCTAAAAATCCCGAAATCTACTTGGGCTGAAACTCGAATACGAACTGGCTGCGCGGGTATTCGTAGAACCGCGGAGCGTCGCGCCTGTATTCGCGGATGAGTATAAAGTCTGCGGATTCGTGTATAAAGATTGAGTCCGTAATCCAGTGCTTGACGCCTTCCTTCAGGGCCCTGTCAATATCCTGCTTGCTGCTTACGGCAATCTGTTCCACCTCGACCTTCTTTTCGCCGAGCGTGAAAACCTTGACCGTCTTTACCGGGGTCCAACCCAGGCCGCTGTCGAAAACGGACTCCGCCTTGGCATGCGTCTCCTGGGCAGGTATTTCTACCTTGACCTGCTGGGGCTCTAGGCACCCCGCAAAAATTGCGCACATGGCGATGGCGATAAGTCTTTTCATCCGGAACTCCTGTTGGACGTCTTCCTTAAAATACCAAAAATTTTCCGGTTGTGGTAATGTTGTGTGGGATTTTTCACAATCGTGCTAAAACGTTGATATTCAACGAAATATGGTTGCTTTGACGGTGCGTGGCAAAAAATGCTTTTTGTAAAAAGGCCTTTTCTGTCATAAAACTGACATTTTCATTTGCTATATTCCGCCTTTGTCAACCCAGGGCATTTATGACCCTAAAAATCTACATATAGGAATAGAACATGGATTTTTCCGCAATTATTGCCGAAGAACTGAAGCTCGAAGTATGGCGCGTCGCTAAGGCGCTTGAACTCATGGACCAGGGGGGCACGGTCCCCTTTATCGCCCGCTACCGCAAGGACCAGACGGGTACGCTGAACGAAATTGAACTGCGCGACATCAGCCACCGTCGCGACTATCTGCAGGAACTTGCCGACCGCAAGGAAACGGTGCTCAAGAGCATCGAGGAACAGGGCAAGCTCACTCCCGAACTCAAGGCCCAGATCGAGGCCTGCAAGGACAAGACTCTCCTCGAAGATATTTACGCCCCGTACAAGCCCAAGAAGCGCACCCGCGCGACCATCGCGAAGGAACTCGGTCTTGAACCGCTGGCTCGCCTGATGTGGGCACAGGAAAATACCGGCAACACCGCCGAAGAAATCGCCCGCATCTACCTCTCCGAGGAGAAGGGCCTCGCCGACCCGAAGGCCGCCCTCAAGGGTGCCGCCGACATCCTCGCCGAAGAGGTTGCCGACAATACCGAATTCCGCCAGTACCTTCGTGCCAAGATGGAAAAGACCGGCGTGATGGTTTCCAAGGTCAAGAAGGATTTCGAGAAGCAGGAAACAAAGTTCAAGGACTATTACGACTTCAGCGAGCCGGTCAGCAAGATTCCGAGCCACCGCATGCTTGCGCTCCGCCGTGGCGAAAAGGAGAAGGTGCTGCGCCTCACCATCGAAGTGCCGAACGACGAAATGGTCGGCTACCTCAAGACCCAGATTATCAAGGGCGAAACGACCTGGACTCCGTACCTGGAGGCCATGTGCCAGGACGCCTGGGAACGCCTGCTGCAGCCGAGCATGGAAAGCGAAGTGCGCCTGATGCTCAAGGACGCCGCCGAAGAGGAAGCCTTCAAGGTGTTCAGCAAGAACCTGCAAGACGTTCTGCTTGCCGCCCCTGCCGGTCACAAGGCCGTGCTCGCTCTCGACCCGGGTTTCCGTACGGGCTGCAAGGTGGCTGTGCTCGACGAAAACGGCAAGTTCATGGATCATGGCATTATCAAGCCGCACGAACCGTGGAACGACAAGGCCGGTGCTGCTGTGTACCTGATGCAGCTCATCGACAAGTACAAGATTGACCTCATCGCCATCGGTAACGGAACCGCGAGCCGCGAGACCGACGCCTTCTGTGGCGAGATGGCGCTCAAGTTCAAGGGCAAGGTTCCGCCGCGCGTTATCGTGAGCGAAGCCGGTGCTTCCGTTTACAGCGCAAGCATGATTGCCATCCAGGAATTCCCGAAGGAAGACGTGACGACCCGCGGCGCGATTTCGATTGGCCGCCGCCTGCAGGACCCGCTTGCCGAACTCGTGAAGGTGGACCCGCAGTCTATCGGCGTGGGCCAGTACCAGCACGACGTGAACCAGCGCGAACTCAAGAAGCGCCTCGACGAAGTGGTGGAAAGTTGCGTGAACATGGTGGGTGTGGACGTGAACAGCGCTTCCGCTCCGCTCCTTGCCCATGTGGCGGGCCTCAGCAATACGCTTTCGGAAGCCATCGTGAAGTACCGCGAAGAGAACGGCGCGTTTGCCAGCCGTGAAGACCTGAAGAAGGTGAAGGGCTTCGGTCCGAAGGCCTTCGAGCAGGCGGCGGGCTTCATGCGCATCCCGGGTGCCGAAAACCCGCTGGATGATTCCGCGGTGCACCCCGAAAACTACGCCCTCGTGGAACAGATGGCCGAGAAGGTCGGCGTCCCGGTGAAGGATATCGTGGGCAATGCCGAAGCGGTGAAGGCTGTCAAGGTCGATGAGTTCCTCTCCGACGAGGTGGGTAAGGCTACCCTCGACGATATCGTGAAGGAACTGCAGAAGCCGAGCCGCGACCCGCGTAAGGAATTCCGCTACGCGAAATTCGATGACCGCATCAAGACCATCAACGACCTCGTTACGGGCAGCTGGATGGAAGGCGTGGTCACGAACGTGGCGAACTTCGGCGCGTTCGTGGACATTGGCGTTCACCAGGATGGCCTCGTGCATATTTCTGAAATCAGCGACAAGTACGTGACCGATGCGAAGGAAGTCCTGACTGTGGGCGATGTCGTGAAGGTGCGCGTTGTTGCCGTGGATGCGAACCAGAAGCGTATCAGCCTCTCGATGAAGCAGGAATCTACCGACGGTGTGGCAGGTGCGGGTGTGAGTGGCCCTCGCGGCCAGCGTGTCGGCGGTCCTCGCGGGAACTTCGGTGGCCGCGGCCGCGATGGTGCTCGCGGCAATGCCCGCCCGCAGGGCGGCATCCAGGGCCATGCGACCATCGCAGACCTCAAGAACAAGATTGCGGGCAAGGATCGCCCGGGTTTTGCTCCCAAGAAGAACGTGGTTGCCCAGCCCCCGAAAATGAGCGCTCTCCTCAAGCAGATGAAGAAAGGCAGGTAGATTTGACAGCGACGGAACGCTTGCGTTCCGGCATTGGCAAATCTACAGTGCCTAGCGCTGCGAAGCAGCGCCAGGGTAGATAGTTTGGTTCTGTCATCCCCGCGCAGGCGGGGATCTCCCATTCAAATTCAGCCCCGCCTTGTGCGGGGCTTTTTCATATCAAAAAATTATTTTCTCGTCGCAAAGTAAACTTTTTTCTTACAAATTATTTGCATTGCGCTCTATTGAACTTTATTTTGATTATTTTATCTTGTACTGAAAGCGGAGATTTATGCCAGTGCAAGATAGCGGAATCAATAGGTATAGAGATTTTGTTCTAAAGAATAGACGTTCGATGAACGAGTCTATGGCCAAGATTCTGTTCTTCTGCGCCTTTGCGGGCCCGGCTATCGCGCTTGACCGTTTCCTGGGTTACTGTGACGTCTCGTATTCGTCGTGTGTACTGATGAGCTTGGCCCTCATTATTCTTTCGTTTGGTCAAAAAATTCTGAACCGCTACTTCCCGCTTAGCCTGTGGACCGTTTTTTGGGGGCTGGTTGGCTTTATGGGGGTCCTCACATTCATGTGTACGGCGAAGGTGGGTGTCTATATTACCTACGCGCTTGTGCCCATGGTAAGCCTGTTCTATTGCGAAAAGAAAATTTACCTTATCAGCGTTGCCTTGAACTATGCGATGATTCTTGTGTCTAACGTGCTGGTGAGTGATTTCCGCTCCCTGGTCCGTAGCGATTTCCATGAGCCGCTGGATTGGTTCATTGCGGTGATGGGCGGCTATACGATTGAATCCATCGCGATTGGAATGGCGGGCTATTATCTGTGCAACCGCATATCTAATCACTTCAGGAGCATCTATACCAGCAATATCGTGCTTGACCAGAAGTACCGCGACGAGGAACACAAGGACCGAGTCACGCGCGCGATTACCTCGCTTTACCAATGCGTGTATGTTGTCGACTTGAAGAATGATACGTACGAGGTGGTGCAGCGCGACCCCTTTGTCTCGGATGTCGTTCGTGACGAGGACAACCTGGCGACAAACATCGAGCGCGCTGTCTTTGCGCTTGTCGAGACCGAGGACAAGCTGCAGATGCTCGAATTCCTGGACTTGAAAACGCTGCCGGCTCGCTTGGATCAGCAGAGCCTGATTTTTGCGGAGTGCCAGGGGAAGTTGCATGGCAGGGTCCAGCTTTCGTTTATCCTTGTCGAGAGGGACGAAGAGGGACGGCCCGCTTCCGTCGTGTTCACCCTCCGCCAGGCCGCGTAATTTCTCCAGTCGTCATCCCCGACTTGATCGGGGATCTTAGTTTTTGACGCTGTGTAGCAAAAATTTGCAGTTTAAACGCGTTTTACACGCTTTTTTAGTCAAAAACCGCCTTTTTGTGTAAAAATAATGTAGTTTATGGGCATGAGTATCGCGCTGGAACATCTTTTTGACTACGATGACTTCCGCAAGTTCATGCAGGACTATTTCGAAGAGCAGAAGAAAATGCGCTCCGTGTTTTCGCACCGTTTCTTTGCGGCGAAGGCGGGGTTCAGCAGTTCCTCGTACTGCCTGAACGTGATTCGCGGGCGGTTCAACCTCACGCCGAAATCTATCGAGAAGATTTCGAAGGCGATGGATTTCGAACCCCTGCAAAAGGAATACTTCGAGGCGCTGGTGCAGTACAACCAGGCGCAGCAGGTGGACGAGCGCGACCAGGCCTGGAAGCAGATTCTGCAAATCCGCAAGCAGATAGAATTCACGCACATCACCACGCGCGAGCAGGCCTACTTCAGCAAGTGGTACTACCCGGTAATTCGTGAACTTGCGGCGGATTCGCAGTGGCACGGCGACTACCGCGTGTTGGCCCGCTCGCTTACCCCGCAGATAACTACGGAAGAGGCGCGCGATGCGGTGAAGAACCTGCTGGAATGGGGGCTCTTGCGCAAGCTCGACGACGGCCGTTACGTGCAGACCTCGCAGATGCTCGATGCTGCAGAAATCCCGCCGATTGCCCTCCGGCAGATTCGTCGCGAGTATATCCAGCATGCGATAGGCGCGGTGGAGTCCATGCCGAAGGATGAGCGTTTTGCCGCATTCACGACGCTTGCCATGAGCGAAAGTTCCTATAATTATGCTGTGGAAGTCCTCGAAGAAGCCCGCAAGAAGATTATTGCCCGTGCGTCCAACGACACGAACGTGGAACGCGTTTACGAGATGATGCTCGTGGCGTTCCCGATGAGCAAGAAGGTGGGGAAGGAGGCCGAAGGATGAATCGCTTGATAGTTTGTCTTAAAAAGCCTTGCCAAGTATGGGCGCTTGCCCTGGCCGCTTCCCTTGCGTTTTTTGCTTGCTCGAACGGCGATGATGTTGCGGGCGGTGTGACCGATATCGGGAACTCTATTGCGCGTGAACCGGATACGACAAAGATTGCGGGGACCGTTGTCGACATGCAGGGCAGCAAGATGCCTGCCGCACGGCTCACGCTGTACTGGGATAACGGTTATGCGATTGAGGATTCTCTGGAAGCTGTTGCCGATTCGAATGCGCAGTTCGAATTCAAGGTCGCAAGTAATGACATGCACGGTTACCTGCAAAACGGGCGGACGACTGCCATCCAGTATGCGGATTCTGCAAAGGGCGTGGTAAATGCGTTTGCGGGTGTTTATCTGTATGCACGGTCGGGGTCCCTTTCGGGTATCTCGCTTCCGCCGAGTGGAAAGGCGACTGAGGTTCGTGTCGGTTCGCGCAAGGCCCTGCGCGGGAGCATGTCCGGTGTGACCTCGGGCAAGGTTCACATCGGCGGGACGCATCTTAGCGCCGACATACAGGAAGACGGTTCGTTCAGTTTTGATTCTATCCCGCCGGGAATGCAGGAAGAATTAATTTATTCGGAAAGTGATTCCGTACTGGGTTACATTCCGTTTACCATACAAGATGAAGGCGATACCGTTGTTCTCCCGCAGCTTGAAAACTATGACGGATTCCTCTGGAACCCTGACCTGTCCCTGCTTGCAGATGCGTACGGGTTTAACTCTTACCATACCGATTATGTTCGCTGGTCCGATACCGGCTGGACAACCGTGAATATCGAAATGAATGGCGACGAGTACGTGTTCAACCACGACGGCAGACTGGCTGACAGCGTGAATTACGTGGATGGCGTGAGCGGCAAGGGCGTGCTGCTCGGTGCAGGCCAGTATATCGACCTCGATACGCTAAACCCGACCGGTGGCGACTTCACGCTGTCGCTGTGGACCAAGTGGAACGGCCCCAACGGCGAGCATCAGGTGCTGTTCTGCCAGCGCGCCTACTGGAGCGATTCTACCTCAAGGTTCCAGTGGCACTACGAGGTGAATAGCGGGTCGTTTGCCGTGATGAAGAGCATGCCCAGCTATCCTGAGGCGGTATTCTTCGGTGATTCTAGCAGTATCCCCGTGGGCGAGTGGGCGTTCATCGCGCTAGTGTCAAAGGACCACATGGTGAACATGTACGTGAACGGCAGGCCCGTGGGCGAAACGCAGGAATTTGTCCCTAACGAATTGAACCGCAGTGTCCCGTTCCGCATAGGCGGCAACGAAGTCAGGACCGAAACTTGGAACGGCGTCATCGACCGCGTGAGCATCGAAACCCGCGCCCGCACCCCCGAGTGGATAAGGGCGAAGTACGAGGCGTTGAAACCGGAATAACCGTTTTCTTGGAGAGTTGCAAAAAAAGAACCCCGTCACGAAGACGGGGCTTTAAAAGTTTTCAGTAAGAGTGAAGATTACTCGTACTTGATCACGCCTGCCGGGCAGGAGTCAGCAGCGTCCTTGATTTCGCTTTCGTAAGCAGAATAGTCAACGCCTTCCTTGACCTTCATCTTCTCGGGAACTTCGAACACTGCGTCGCAAGTAGCTTCGCAAGCGCCGCAGGAAACGCACTCGTCGTTGGATTCGTCGAGCCAAACTTTCGTGATTGCCATAATATACCTCTTGTGTCTTTGGTTGAATTATGGGTATAATATAATAAAAACATTGCCGCTGCGGCCTCTTTTTTTTATTTTTGCGCGTAATTTCACTGCCTTGCAAGGCAAAACTCGAGAGGAACAAACCGAGCGATGAAAAAAGTGGTTGTAAAAATTGGTGGCAGCCTGGCTATCGACGAAGCCAAGCTGGCTGATTTTGTGTCGGCAGTCTCTACACTCCCCGGTAGTGGCTGTCAGGTGGCCGTGGTTCACGGCGGTGGTAAGGACATCAACGAAAATATCGCCTTGCTCAAGGAACAACCCACATTCATCGACGGTCTGCGTGTGACGACGCCCGGCATCATGAAGATGGTCGAGATGACCCTCTCGGGCCACGTGAACAAGAAGCTCGTGCGCATGCTCCTGAACAACGGCTGTGGTGCCGTCGGTATTTCGGGCGTAGACGCGAACTTGTTCCAGGTCGAAAAGAAGCAGGGCAAGGTGGACCTTGGCCTGGTGGGCGAAATCAAGAAGGTGAACCCCGGCATCGTGACCGCGCTCTGGGGTGCGGGGTTTGTTCCCGTGGTAAGCCCGATTTCGATTGGTCCCGATGCAAATGGTAACGGCGTGAGCTGGAACGTGAATGCCGACACGGCTGCAAGCGAACTGGCTGTGGCGCTCGAAGCCGACCAGTTCGTGCTGGTGAGCGACGTGCCGGGCGTGATGGACGAAAACAAGAATGTAATTCCCGAACTGAGCGAAGCGGACGCCGAAAAGCTGATCGAGGCTGGCGTC
>FLNZ01003252.1_pt1 | contig 25252 bp, 34 predicted proteins | sample 1140391 | NCBI WGS metagenome assembly FLNZ01 (sample SAMEA3878171, study PRJEB12797) | bioreactor metagenome | biome: Moose rumen | place: Sweden | collected 2011-10 | reverse complement strand
GCCGAAGGCCGCAGCGCCCGCCACGGCTCCCGCTGCCGCTGCGCCCGTAACGGAGGAGCCCATAGCCCCCATCGCTCCCGCTGCACCAGAAGCGGAAACGGAGGGAGAGCCGGCCACCGAGGAACCCGCAGGCGAAGGGACGGAAGACGGCAACCGGAAAGAGTTCGCCTGCCTTGAGGACGCGAAGCAGTTCCTCATGAACACCTACGGCTACACCGCCGGAGCCGTGCGTTACAAGAAAGATGTCAAGCAGAAGGCAGAAGCCAACGGGCTTGTCTTCGTCGTGGAAGGAAAGGAACTTTAACAGCGGGAGGGTCCGGCCATGCTTTTCTCGGTTGATGACTTGAAAGCGGCCATCCGCATTGTGCTGGACCAGAACATGGTCAGCACGCAGCTGATAACCGCCAATGACATAGACGCTCTCTCGCTGGAGGAAATCATCGAGAGCAAGATTGTTGACGCGGCCCGCATCGTTCAGCGGGACGCGCCTGCCCGTCTGCTTGACGGCGGCACGGTGTTCCCGGCTGCTTCGCAGGTGATAACGTGGGACAGTCAGGCCGGGTATGGTCCCGGCAGCGTTCCACTCCCGACCGACTTCCTGCGGCTGGTCTGCTTCAAGATGAGCGACTGGGACCATCCGGTCTATACTCCCATCTACGAGGACAGTCCCATGTATGCCGCGCAGCGCAGCCGCTTTGGCGGAATACGCGGCAACCCGCAGCGCCCCGTCGTGGCGATTGTCATGCGCAGCGCCGGAGCGCGCCTTGAGTTCTACTCCTGCGCGGCGGACACAAACGCGGCCGTTGCGGAAGCCGCGTATATCAAGATGCCCGTAATCGACACCGGGCAGATTGCCATCTGCGAAAAGCTCCAGCCCGCCGTCATCCACTACGCCGCCTACCTCGCAGCCCTCAACGTGGGCGAGACGGAACGGGCGCAAGCCATCCTGCAAGCCTATAATACCCTCACCCGCTAATGACTTGGTTCAACTACCTTGGCTCCTATGCTTCCGTTGCCGCCCTTTGGGAATCATTCCCGGAGGGTGGCATTGAGGGTGACTACGTCAAGGTGGGAAACGACTTCTACGGCTGGAACCAGTACACGCGGCAATGGCAGGCCATCAGCGAGCCGGACGACGCTCCGGACGATGAAGACGATGAGGAAGAAGAAGAGCAGGACGAGGAGCCCACGCAGGGAGATGAAGGCGAGGATGAAGAGGAAGAGGAAGACGAAGAGGAAGCGCAGGACGTAAACTTCCTCGGCGCGTTCGCTTCCGTTGCCGCAGCTTGGGCGGCAATCCCGGAAGGAGGGCAGGACGGCGACTATATCACCATCGGCGGAACCCGGTACAACTGGAACGCCATCCGGCGCAACTGGGTTGTATCCGGCGGCATAGTCGCTCCGCTCTCGTCTCCTTCCGCCGTCGTGTCGCAAAGCGCCACCGATATCAATTATCTGGGCGCGTTCGCGTCCATCGGTGATGTCTGGGTCTTCTACCCGGAAGGAGGCAGGCAGGGTGATTACGTCTATATCGTAACCAACGAGACCATCTATTCGTGGGACACGACCGGGCGGACGTGGGTGGTGAGTACCGACCCGTCCATCACCGTCACTTTCCTGCTCAACACGCCAACGACCAGCGTCCGCATCAACTATCTGGGAGACTATGAGAGTGTTGAGGATGCCTGGATCATGCTGCCGGAAGGCGGCTACGAGGGTGACTATATCCACGTGGATGAAGATATCCTGCTCTGGAACAAGTATTCCCGCAACTGGGGAGACACTTCCGACCCGGCCACGCCTGCTATCGTTTCGCAGACCGTGTACGGGGATTTGCAGGTGATGCACAACCTCATCGTGTCCGGGGCTATATCCGCTGACACTATCACACTGGTCAACTCGCCCTTCTATACGAAGGTGGAGATGGACCGGATACTCTCAAGCTATGCGTTGAAGGCGCAGCAAATCGACACCATCTATATAGGGACCACGCCTTACAGGCCGCAGGGGAATGACGTTTTCCTCCCGGCCTACCCGACCATCACCGAAATGGGTGGTGTCATTCCTTCCGACATAGCCAACCTCGTGACGCTATCCCAGGTGAACGAGTTTGTCTCCGCGCGCTTCCTTTCGAAGCTGAACGCGGACCTTGCCGAAGGGCACATCACCTTCCAGCAGGGGCTGACGGCTCTCGCCCGCTGCTTCTTCAACGCGGGGCTGACCGCGGAAGGGGATGCCATCATCAAGCAGGGCGCGCAGTTCGGCACGTTCATTTCCGGCATGTATGCCGGCACCGGCGCGGCTATCGACGCGCAAGGCAACGCCGAGGTGGAATCCCTCAAGGTGCGCTCCTACATGGAGGTGATGGAGCTGATTGTGAACCGTCTCTCCGCCATCGAGGGAGACCAGCTGCTGACGGAGGCCGACACTATCGTGCGGGTGGTTGACCTTCACGATGGTACATACCGTCTCTACCTGCAAGAGAAGTGGGAGGGTTACTTCACGGCGCAGGCCGCGAACAACGTCCTGAAAGGAATCCTCAACACGCTCACGAGCGGGCACGGGGAAACGACCCTCGGCAGCGGGGAGTACTACACCTGCTGGATGCGCGTCCTCTCCGTGAACACCGCCAACAACACCATCGAAGTCATCCCCTATCCGGACGAGCAGGTTCCCGGCGGGCGGAACTACCTGCCGCAGGAGATGATGAAGATTGCGCGCTGGGGTAACGTCTCCGACACCACGCGGCAGTCCTGCCTCTACTTCTCCAGTACCGAAGGGCGCATCGTCAAGCTCAAGGACGTAACCGCGCCCATCATCGACGCTTCCAACTACGGCTTCGTCCTCGGCAAGATGCCGGAGTTCATCACGAACCTCAACCTGCCGATAGCGAACGAGGATGATTACATCTATGTCCGTGGTGTCCTCTATCAAGACATGCTGGAGATAGACTACCAAGGTCACGCGGTTGCCACCTACGTGGACCGCGGACTGTGGGAGGAGGACCCGGAAGAGCCGTACCACTACATGGCCATCAACTCGCTTACCGGCGTTTTTGAGATATCCGACGTGTGGTATATGGGCTGCAAGTGGCGCTGCCTGCAGGACGAGCCGGACGAGGCCCCGCGCTGGAACTCCACGCAGTGGGCGCAGATTGAAGGCAACCCGGCCTTTGAGATTGAGATTGAGAGCAGCCGGGGAGACCTTTTCGACTACGAGGATTTCCATACCGTCCTCTCTATCGTGGCCCACATCTACAACATGGACGTGACCAGCGAAATACAAGATGCCGACGTGGCATGGACGCGGTATAGCGAAGACTACCTTGGCAACGAGCGCGCGGCATCCGACCTTGTATGGGCGAGCCGCCGGACCGGCTCCGGCAAGACGCTCTCCCTCACGCAGGACGATATCGACTACGATGGCGAGCACCTGCCGAGGCTCCTTCGCTTCATCGCCACTGCCGTGCTGCGCGACGGCGCGAACCCGAACGGAGCGGCCAGCTCGCAAGCCGCATTTGAATACTCTTCATAGCTTATGAAAACAAAACGATTTGACTTTAACTTCAAGCCCCTCCGCATCCTCACGTCCTTCGGCGTGTCGGGGTCCGTACCGGGCCGGCAGGTGTACGACGGCAACAACGACGGCCACATCCCCGACTACCGGCTTACCCCGCTGGTGCTGCGGCTCTCCGTGAACAGGCAGGACAAGGATGCAGTTCTGGCCAACGGCGAGATAAACGACCAGCTGACGAACGTGGTCTTCTACGAGATAAAGAACGGCGTGAAGACCCAAATCTCCAACTCCGCGCCATACTACGTCGATAACGGCACACAGTACCCGTGCTACGTCATCGAAACGTCCGGGGTCAATGCCGGGCGGATCCAGGTGAAGGAGAATGTCGCTTACCTCTTCCCGGTCACCATCATCGTGGAGGCGGACTACCTCGACACGCGGCTCAATCAGGTGCACCATATCAGCGAATCCTACCTTGTGGTCTGCGACAACGGAACGGCGGTCCAGCCGGAAGTGGAGCTGAGCATCGACGACCAGACCGTCTGGAACCCGCTGGATGACGCGGACAGTGTGACCATCAACGCGCAGCTCCGTCTCGGTGCAGCCGTGGCGGCGGCGAGCTCGCACCTGCTTTTCCGCTGGCAGAAACTGCGCTCCGGCGGCACGTGGTCCGACGTGGGAGCCGAGGAGTATGAGGATTACGACTGCGTTGTCAGCAGCGACACCTCGCATCCGTCCATCACCATCGACCGCAGGAAGATGGGCCCGAACCTCAAGATGCGCTGCGTCGGTCTCTACGACGAGGGCGGGGCACCGACCGCGAGCGACACCATCACGGACGCGACCCCGCAGCGAGCGTTCGATATCGTGCGCCGCATCCCCGCCTTTGACATTGACTACGGAGGCGTGCCGACAAATATTCCATCCGGGTCTGCCTATATCTATCCGGAAGTCGTTCTGAAAGACGCAAAGAAGAATATCACATCTCCGGAGCGCGAACTGGAGTTCGTCTGGCAGGCCGCAACCAATGCGGCCTCCGGGAATATCTCCTTCTCGCAAATCGGCCACGGTCCCGCGCCGGTGCTCCCCACGTCCAAGATGAACCCCGCTTACGGGATGGTGCTCGGCGTGGATGCCATCGACAAAGGCCCGGAGGCGGCGTGGCTGGATAGCGACAACGCCTATATCATAGACAGTGACAACGTGATTCTGCTTATCAAATAATCAAAACAAAGACAGATATGGCACTTTACATCAAAGCAAACAGACTTGTAGTGCAGCACTTGCACCTTCAAGACGTAAGGAACAACACGAGCGACGGCAATTACCTCTTGTGGCAGGCCGACATGCAGGCGTTCGGCCCGCTCTCCAATCTCCCGGCCACACTGGAGATGATTGGCGGCATAGCGCTCATGCCCCATGAGGCGCGGCAGGAGCAGGACGGAACCGTGGTGCGCCCGCTGCCAACCGCGACCGACCCGCGCTTCGTTCCCGTTACGGGTTCTTCCGCAGTGGAGCCTTCCGGGACCGAAGAGAACAACGAGACCTCCGTGGAGGCGACAGCCGAGGAGGTGAGCGAGAACGAGCCTGCCGCCGGGCAGGATGAGGAAACCCAGCCGGAGGAAGAGAACGAGCCGGAGGAGCCCGCAGCGGAGCAGACCCAGCCGGAAGCGGAGGGCAGCCCCGGAGAAGATGAACCCACTAACACCGAGGAGGAATAAGCCATGAGTGTAGCATCAGCATCAAGGACCGTCAAGTGGATAAGCAAAGGCGGCACTTACTCCGCGATGATAAGCTCTCCTTGCGGAGACCTTTATCAGATGTGGGAGGGAACGCAGGCGCAGGTGACGAAGATTTATCCGGACTTCACGGACAGTGCGAGCGCCTATTACCACCCCATCCTCTACTTCGTGGCGGCATCCTCGCGTACCGCGGAGAATCCCGTCACCCCGGACAGTATCGACTTCTACATCGGCTCGACCAAGCTCACATGGAGCGGCGATACATCCACGAACAGTTTCGGCGGGCACACCGGGCACTTCAAGAAGATTGCGCCTTCCGGCGCGCAGCTCTACTACGGGCTACAGATAATGAAGAACCTCGTTGAGGATTTCAGCTTCGCGCCTATCACCGTCCGCATGGTGGCGCATATCTCCTCCGGGATACAGTCGGACGAACTGGAAGCGTCCTACCCTATCCCCATCAGCGTCTCCACCGGCTCCACCTACCGCGTGACCATCGCGGCCGGTGACACGAACAACTTCGTCATCACCGCCAAGGGCGGGTCCTGCATACTCCGCGCGAAGGTATTCCAGGGAGGGACCGAGATAACCTACAACCTCTCATACGTGTGGGAGAAGCTCACTTCAAACGGATGGACCACGCTCTCAACCACCACGCAGAACCTCACCGTCAACGAGGCGGATATAGACACCTTCGGGACGTTCCGTGTCACCGTCTCGCAAGGAGGGACCGAGCTGGGGAAGGATATCCAGGGGGTGATGGACACGTCCGACCCTTACGAGATAGACGCGAACCCCTGCAAGAGCACATCGGATTCCACGTACTGGGACGAGACGATTGAGGAGGATAACGTCAACCGCGCGTCCGGGTGTTACATGCCGCGTCTGCTGGCGCGAGGGTCCGACACGGCCATCACGACCGGGCTGCAGGGATTCACTTTCATCGTCCGCGACGCGGCGGGCGTATTCCTTAACACGGTAACGGAGCGTACCACTCCGGGTGCGAGCTGCACCGTCACCAGCACGCAGTGCGCGCAGGCTGGCGGGGACCTTGCCGTGGATATCTTCGCACACATGTCCTAAACCGTACCGCGTATGGGTGTGGCAGCATCACAGCGCCGGACGGTGCAGTATCTCAAGAAAGGAGTCGGCAGGCTCATGGTCCCGTGTGGGAACTATGGGGACCAAGCGACGTACACCTGCACGGCGTCCGTGGCTCCGCTGGTTTACTATAAAGCCAGCGGAGCATCCACGGGCTATTACTATGTAATGGTCCAGAACGTCACGTGGACCTACGGAACGGATGCCGACCCGCAGACGGATTACGTCAGTAACAGTCCCGCCGGAAACAACACTTGGGAGCGGCTCCAGACAGTCACGTATCTCTTCACCCAGCTGCTGATGGCAGACTTCGGCAAGATTGCGTCGGCGGTCTTCTACGAGCATCTCATGTTCAGTCAGCAAGGAACTATAGACGGCGTGGACAGTCCGAATTATGAGAACCTCGTTACGCAGTCAAACGGAGATGTGCGCGAAAACAGTGGCGATTTTATCCCCAACATTTGGATGAACTTTGCTAATGGCAGGGCAGAATTTAATAACGTCAATGTAAAAGGTACTATCCGGGCAACCAAGCTTTACCGAAGTATTCAGACTTTGTCTGTATATACCAACGGCTCGGTTTATATAGATGCGGACGCGGGCGAAATTATAGCGGTTGTAGGTGCTAATAACTCCGAAGTGGTGCAGCAATGTTCGGCGTATGTTTATTTGCCCCTACCTGCTAACGCTGCCGGACAGATACTCGAAATAACGGCTGAAACCGTCGGCGCGTATGGCGGTTTGCTAACCGTTTATCTGCGCCCGCGCAGTGGCGTTATAAAAGGCATTGCCAACACAGGTACCAGCTACGCGTCTATTGCCCTAAGTAGCTCCCTGTTACGCGTTTATTCGGATGGCACATATTGGTACAAACTTCCTTAGATAACCCTTTTAACATCGTAACTTATGGCAACCGCAAAGAAACTCAACGATTCGTCGGTGACAGTGGTGAGCAGCATCGCAAGCAACGAGTACCTCATCCTAACTGACGCGAACGGAAAGACGAAGAAGATTCTCCTTTCCAACCTCAAGACGGCTCTCCTCGGCGGCATGGACTTCAACGCCATGTACGAGGGAGTGTTCATCATGACGCACCGCAAGAGCGACAACTATCCCATCGCGTACCGTCCGGACCAATGGACCGCCCAGCAGACCGCAGGCGAGATTGCCGACGGCGTGCTCCTCATCGAAGGCGGCAGGCAGCTCGTCATCGCTCCAACCGAGTGTGACAGTGGCGGACTGTATTGGGCAAGCTCCAATATCTCCGGCGGTGGCGTGACTACCAGCGACCGCGTGACCGTGCAGCAGGACTTCGCAGGCAAGACCAACACCGCAGCCCAGATTCTCCACACGGAGTGCCAAGGCGAAAGCTACGCACCGGGCTTCTGCGCAGCCTATGCACGGGCGAACGCCAACGGCTACGGCCTGACCGCAGGAAAGTGGTGGCTCCCGTCCTTGGGTGAGCTCTTCCTCATGTGGGCAAACTTCCACAAAATCAACTATGCTCTCTCGCTGATCACCGGCGCAACTCAGCTCCCCGCAGCAGCGCATTGGAGCTCCACCGAGTACTCTGCGTCGAACGCCTGGAATCTGATCTTCAGCAATGGCAATCAGGGCAACAACAACAAGTCCACGAACAGGCTTCGGGTGCGCCCAGTTTCAGCATTCATCTCTTAGTTTTTAGTATTTTAGTCTTTGGTGGGGGCGCAAGCCCCCGCCAGATTGCGAACACGGAAAATGGAGAACCGCATCTTCATAGCGTCAGACACGAAGGTGTTCCGCGATACGGTCAAGTTGCTCGACCTCATCATGGACATGACACCGGACTTTCCGCGCGCTTACAAGTACACCGTTGGCGGGCAGATGCACACCCTCGCCATGAACCTCATGCTGGGAATCCAGCATGCGTTCATGGACAAGGAGCACCGGCAGTCCCACCTCCAGATGTTCATCTGCGATTTTGAGGTTCTCCAAGTCCTCGTCCGCAAGGCTGGCGAGAGACGCTGGATAAGCACGAAGAAACAAGCCGAAACGGCAGAACTGATGATAACTATAGGCAAGCAAATAACAGCTTGGAAGAATCGCCCCGGAACCATCGCGGGCGAGGGCCGGAATCCGGGAGGTCAAGGCTGACCGGAGCGAGCAGTCTTCCAATATTAATGGGCCTCCTACTCACATTGAGTAAAGACCAAGACAAGGAGGCAATTTGGTCCACCGAGTACTCTGCGACGAACGCCTGGAATCTGAACTTCAACAATGGCAATCAGAACAACAACAACAAGTCCACGAACAGGAATCGGGTGCGCCCAGTTTCAGCACTAAGATTGAAGATAATAGAAATGGTAACGGGAGAAGACATATTCGAAGCCTACTTCGATTGCAGGCATCGCAAGAGAGGGAAGCGCTCCTCCATCATCTACGAGATGAACTACGAAGAGCGCCTCATCGAACTGCGCGACGCCATCAACGACCGTTCCTATTTCCCAAGCAAATCTATTTGCTTTGTCGTTACCCGGCCAAGGCACAGGGAGGTGTTTGCGGCGGACTTCTGCGACCGCATCGTCCACCACTACATCGCCCTGCGCCTGGAGCCACTGTTCGAGATGGTGTTCAACGACCGTACCTTCAACTGCCGCAAGGGAAAGGGGCAGCTCTACGGGATAGAATGCCTCAAGAAAGACATGTACGAGTGTTCCGCAGGGTACACGAGGGACTGCTGGATTGCCAAGCTGGACTTGCAGGGATTCTTCATGAGCATCAACAAGCAGATGCTCGCGAACATGCTGGACAACTTCATCGTGGAGAACTACACACCCGGCTCCAAGATGCGCGCCCTCATGGCCGACGAGGAATATCTGGAAAGGCGCGACTTCCCCGGCGAGGTCCGCAAGATGATGCTTGACTACCGTTACGACGGCTCCGACATAGAAGACCTGCGGTTCGTCACGCGCACGGTGATTCTCCACAAGCCGGAAGAGAACTGCATCATGCGCTCCCCGGCACAGATGTGGTCGCACCTCTCGGCCAACAAGAGCCTCTTCACCAACGGTGACGGGCTGGGGATTGCCATCGGCAACCTCTTCTCGCAGCTCTTCGCGAATTTCCTTCTGAACCGGCTCGACTGGGCGCTGGAGGAGTACGGCATCAAGTGCCACGGGAGGTACGTCGATGACTTCTACATGATTCACGAGGATAAGGAACTGCTGCTGCGCACCGTTCCGAAGATACGCGAGGTGCTCGCCTCCGCCGGGCTGACACTCCATCCGCGCAAGTTCTACCTCCAGCACTACGCCAAGGGGGTGTCGTTCACCGGCTGCATCGTCAAGCCCGGTCGCGTGTACGTCGAAGGTCGCGTGTGCGCCAGCTTTCGCAGCGCGGTCCGGCGCATCAACAACGAGAAGACCCTCTCCGGGCTGCGGAAAGATGTCGATTCCATCAATTCATACCTCGGACTGACCAGACACTGCAACGAGTACGGATCCAGGCGAAGGCTTCTGCAGCAGCTCGCACCGCGCGTCTTCCTGCGCTGCTACGTCAAGGGACACTTCGAAATACTGAAACTCAAGAACCGCTACAAGTCAAAGAATATCATAATCGAGAAAATAAGAAATGGAACGCTCCGTCCTGCTGTCTTCCGATAGCCTTGATACCGACCTGGTTGTTTTCCTTACCGCCCGCTACGTCGTGGAGGTCTGGGAGCGGGACGGCAAGTTCTATTACAAGTTAATATCCAAGTAAACCCATACGCACAATGAAGAAGAAAGAGATTAAAGCGGCACTTGAAGCACTCCGGCCCATCAAGCCGCAGCGCATAGCGGACGAGGCCATCCGCGAAGCCATCCTCGGCAACACCCTCTCCCTGCTCTCCGCGCAGCGGCAGTACGAGCAGGACGCGAAGGACCTTGAGCGCGCACACCTCGGCGGCTGGGAGAAGGAGCGTGCGGACCTCGCGCAGCTCCGCGCCAGCCTCCAGCGGGAGCCGGACCGCGAGAAGCGCGCCGAATTGCAGGCCAAGATTGATTCCTACGGCGAGCTCTTCGACGTGATTCGCGAGTTCAACAAGCGCGTCCTCGCCCTCGGAGAAGAGACCGCGCCCGTCACGCCGATGGACCGCGATGCGTTCATCAAGCAGATGCAGACGCAGGAATACGACCTTGGGATGATTATCGACCTCTCCCCGTTATTCGACACCAAACAACCCACGCCATGACACAAGAAGCCAACTCCGCCATCCATTCAGCATCACAAGGAGGCGTGGCCGCAACGGCCCTCGCTTTCTTCCATTCAACACTTACCAACATGACCCCTTACGCTATCGTAGCCATCCCGCTGATTGTCCTGGACCTGCTCTGGGGAATCCGCGCAGCCAACCACCGGAAAGAGCGCGTGACCTTCTCCCGCGCTTTCAGACGCACCATGTCGAAGACCTTCGACTATATCTGCTGGATTCTCATAGCGTCCGGCATCGCCCTCGCGTTTGACACAAAGTGGCTGGAATACGGCATCCTCGGCCTTGTCATCTTCAACGAGATTACGTCCATCGTCGCCAATTACTTTGAGACGAAGGACGTGCAGGTCTCCTTCATCGCACTGTACCGCTGGGTCTTCCGGAAGGCGGCGGAGAAGCACGGCATCGAGGTGACGGACGAGGACGCTCACGAAATCATCAAGCCCAAACGGGACGCAAGGGGACGGTTTGTCAAAAGAGGATAACGCCATGAAGTACCCCATCATTCTTATCGACAACGGCCACGGCGTGAACACGCCGGGCAAGCGCAGCCCGGACGCCATCAAGGGGCTGACCGGCTCCCCGCTCTACTTCCGCGAGTATTCTTGGGCGCGACAGTGCGCACAAGGCATCGTGTCCGTCCTCACGGCGCAGGGCTACACCGCCTTCCTCCTCGTCAAGGAGGAGGCGGACGTCGCGCTCTCCGAGCGCACCAAGCGCGTGAACGCCTACTGCAACAAGTACGGGACAAAGAACGTGCTGCTGGTCTCCGTCCACGTCAATGCCGCCGGGAGCGGCAAGGAATGGATGAACGCGCGCGGCTGGTCCGTCTATACGTCTCCGGGGAAGACCAAGGCCGATGACCTCGCGACCTGCCTCTACGTGGCGGCGCAGACCGAACTGGGACACGCCGGGTACTACAAGGACTTCAAGCCGGGCGCGCAGAAGCCTATCCGGACGGACTTCTCCGACGGGGACGCGGACTACGAAGCGAACTTCTGGATGCTCACGAAGAGCGCCTGCCCCGCAGTCCTGACGGAGAATCTCTTCCAAGACAACAAGGAAGACGTGGCCTTCCTCAAGTCCGATGCTGGCCTTGGAGCCTGCATCGAGCTGCACGCCACGGGAATCACCGACTACATCACTAACTTCTGGAAACCATGAGACAAGAAATGTACGACAAGTGGCACGGCATCCACCATGCCGCCCACACCATGCTATCAGCCATCCTCTTCATCGTCGCGCTCTCGCTTATGAGCGCGTGCGGGGCCCCAAAAGAGGTCGTCAAGTGGCGCACGGAGTACCGGGATTCCGTCGTGGTCGAGGTGCATGAGCGCCTTGTGCGTGACACGGTCTCCGTTGAGATTCCCGTAGAGGTGGAGAAGGTCGTGACCCGCGACACGGTTTCGCACCTTGAGAACACCTACGCCAAGAGCGACGCGGAGGTGTCCGGAGGGTTCCTCCATCACTCCCTCTCCAGCAAGCCGCAGGTTATCTACGTGCCCGTGGAGGTGGCGGTCGTTGACACGACCACCACGCACTCCTCAAGCGCGGTATCGGAAAAGGAGGAGACCAAGGTCGAATACGTGGAAAAGAAACTCTCGTGGTGGCAGAAGGCGCAGATGCACGGCTTCCGCTGCATGGTCCTCTTCACGCTGCTCTACTTCGCCTGGAAGTACCGGAAAAAGATTTGGGCCTGGATCCGCATGTTCATATAGTAAAAGATAAAACCGATTGAGAATGAACATGCGATATATTCGCAGAAGGTAAATCCGTAACGCTTAATTAAGTACTTATTATGAATCCACTCAAAGACATCAACGAGACCCTGCGCAGCGGCGGCGGTTCAACCGCAGAGGTCGGCAAGCTGGGCGACATCAACACCGCACTCGGCAAGTTGGAGACCAAGCTGGGCAACATCGAAACCAAGCTGGGCAACATCGAAACCAAGCTGGGCAACATCGACAGCCACCTCAACCCGCTCTACACCGCCGACTATGTGGCCCCGGCCGGCTAATAAGCCGTTTTCCTCTCCTTCTTTCAGGCAGGCCCGCGAAGGGTCTGCTTGTTTGGTTTATATGGGAATTGATAAAAAGGAATAAGCCGCTTCGCTCGTTACCTTTACGCCATGAGCGTCACCACATTCACAGTCAACAAGGCAAATGTTTACACCGAGGTAGCGAAGACCACCAGCTATGCCGGCGTGAAGAAGGCCGTGGACGGGTCGCTCTACGAACAGATATTCACGACCGACGAAGACCGCCTCATGCTGGAACGCTTCTGGAACGAAGCCGCCAATGCGGCCACCGACCTTTTCAAGCCGTTCCTCGTGTCGGCATCCAGCACGACCCAGAGCCACGGGGTGAACCTCGCCGGGAACTACGTCGCGCAGCTCCAACTGTCGAGCTCCTACGACACGGCCCTCGACAACAGTGTGCAGAGTTCCTTGTTCAGTTATTTCGTGAATTACATCGTGAGCCAGTGGTTCATCTTCACGAACAAGGAGGAGGCGAAGGGGTTCGCGCAAGAGGCCGCGGCCATGATTCTGGACGTGAAGGCGAAGATTTATTACCGCAAGAAACCCACAAGGGTCGCACCGACCACATAAGCGTTATTGTACTATGGCAAAGGAAAAGAAAACTATCTGCATCGACTTTGACGGTGTTCTCGCCGACTATTCGGAAGGGTATCAGGTCAAGGACAAGTTCGGCGAGATGATTCCCGGCGCGGATTCCGGAACGCAGGTTCTCAAGGAGAAGGGCTGGACCATCATCATCTATACCACCCGCCCGGCCACTGCCGCCCTCAAGAAATGGCTTGAGAAGAACAATATCCAGTACGACTATATCAACGAGAACCCCGACCAGCCGGAGGATAGCAAGAAAGACTGCAAGATTGCAGCCGACATCTATCTGGATGACCGCGGAATGACCTTCCGGGGCCAGTGGTCAGAATGGCTCCTGCGCGAAATCGCTGAATTCCAGCCCTGCTCCGCGAAGAAGACCGACCAGAAGAAGGAGATGGAGAAGGCATACGACGAGGGGAAGAACTGGCTCAAGAGGACCAAGGCGGCGCTTAACTGCGACGTCTGCGGCTATTAGCAATTCCAAAAATAATCTTTTACGAATATGGCACGAGTAGCACTTACCATCACCCTGTACATGTCCGAAATCATCTACCGGGTACAGAACAAGACCTACCTCACCGGGCGCAGCCGCCAGAACGGCAACAACCACGAGGAGGTGGCGAACATGCAGAACAACGATGACGATGAAGCCAAGAATCAGGTCCTCGTCGCCATCGGCAACGCCTTCTCGACACTCAAGACCAAGCTGTCCGAGTGGCTCAACGAGAGCGAGACCACGGCGAACAACATCCAGATAGTCGAGAGCTCCAACCTCACGCTCGCCCTCTCCATGCCTTCGAACTACAACAAGGCTACGAAGGACACCATCTCCAACAGTGCCAGCGAGTACCTCACGAACATGGCCATCGCGGAGTGGTTCCAGATAACCAACAAGGCCGACGCGAAAGACTACTACGACGCTGCTGCCGCCAACATCGCGGCCATCCGCGAGGCGGCCAACAAGCGCGTGCGCCCCACCCACACCACCGTCACCGTCGGCGGCACCAGCTAATCTGACACTTCCCCATGGCCAGCAGCATTGACACCTCCTTCGGTTACGGCTTCTGCTCTTGCTCCTCCGCTCAGGAGCAGGTGCAGACGAAAGCCGTCACGCTCTCCTTCAAGCGCATCGAGTTCATCGATGACCTGAAGCAGAACGCCTACGTGGCCGGGGACATCATGCCGGGCGAGGACGAGCACCAGAAGCACCAGGTCTTCGACATCGCCGAGGACGGCAACGTGGACCGCGTGACGCGGGTGCTCAACCTCACAATGGCGGAGGTGCGGGAGCTGCTCTATCCCTACACCAAGAACGCCGTGGAAGAAGGGGATTCCCGCGTGAACGACCTCGCCATCGTCGAACAGTACGATATAGCGATGACGGTCCCGGAATCGTTCTCGAAGACCACGCTCACCTACCTTGAGCTGCTCGTTCACGAGCTCGCCATCGACCGCATCATGTCCGACTGGCTCTCTCAGACATACCCGGAAGCCGCGAAGGTCTGGGAGGACAAGGCCGAGAAGACGCTTGTCAAGATCCAGGAGACGAAAAACAAGAGAATGCGGCGCGGGCGCAGGAAAATGACGCCATTCTAAATTTTTTTTGTTCATAGAGTTTAATAGTTAATGGTTGTCAAGGGGAAGCCGGGAGGTTTCCCCTTGTTTGCATAAGAAAAGGGAGGGACCGTCACGTCCACTCCCTTCCCAATACTAACCACAACAATTAACCATGAAAAGAATCACTACCTGTGCTGGTCGGTAAGTCTGGGATTGTATTCTATCGTCGCGCCGGAGACGCTCTCGCCGTGGGTAAGCGAGCAGACGAGGGCGATGCGGAAGTATTTGTAAGGCGTACCCCGGAACCCCCGCAGATAATGGTCCGCGCTGGTGGATATCGGGAACCAGTTGCGCAGGTCCCTGGAGCCGTAGAGGATGCTGCCCACATGGCCCCTCGTGAAGTCCCCGCGCTGGATGATGGTGTTTACGGTCTTGAGTACATTGGGCGCGTCCAGCTTGAGCGGACGGGTTATAAGGAACTGCTTCGCCGGAATGGTATCCTCTTCCGCGTAATCGACAATCACATTGTTCGTCATCTGCGCATACGCTTCCGGATAAGAGGGAATCCGGTACTTGATGGACGAAGGAATCCTGCCCCACGCCTTGCTTTCAAGGGAGAAGATATAGGCGTACCCGCTAACGTCCGGATTGAAGACAATGATTGCCTGCCGCTTGTATGCGTATAGCATCCGGCATCCGGCGAGGAAGGATACGAACGAATCTTCCGTCAACTCGTCAGTCACACTTGGCGTGATGCCGAGCAATCCCTTGATGTCGCTGGCTAGCGGGAGGTCTGCGAATGGGAACGGGTCCCCCTTGTTGTCTATATGCTCGGAGATGCACGAGGTCTCGGACCCGGCAATCAGCATGATTCCCCTATCCGTGGCGAAGAGTACCGCATTGTCAAGCTGCGTAATGGATTCCGCATTGATACACACGTCCCTCGATATCGGCTGAACCGCGGAGAATCCCCCCGTCTCCGAGACGGACAAAGCCCACACTCCGTCAGTCGTAAAGGCGTACAAGGGGAACTGTCCGAACTGGCCTTGGGAGAGCGCCTTCGCTGCGGTGCTCACCCCCATGACGGACCCCGTCCCGACGGAATTCACTCCGCGCGCCGGGAAGAAGAAGGGGTTATCCACGTCGGACGTGTAAATCTTGTTCCGCATCACGACCTCAAGGGAAGCGCTCTCGGCCGGAATGGACGCGGAGGATTCCTCCATATCTCCGAACCCAGCGAAGTAAACCGCTCCGTTGAGGAGCGGATGAGGAGTCAACTCCACCTCGTACTTCCTTCCGTCGCGCACGAAGAGCGCCTTATAGGCGTTAACGTTAGGGAAGTAGAAGTACGTTATCGGGGCTTTCTGGGCAATCGTTCCCGTGGTTGAATGTACGACGATTTCCCGCCCGTCCTCTTTGATATATACGCAGCAGTACAGGGATTCCACGGTGTCGTACTCAAGATATGTATGCCCGGAACCGGGGTGTGATATAATAGCGCTATACGCTTCACCATTAGACCACGCCCACCCGTCAGTGTAATTGAACAGATTCTTCGGCTCCGCGCCTTTGTATAATATTTTCTTTATATTCGCGATGTTTAGCCGCGAGTTGTACACGAAGGAGTTGTCCGGAATGAGCGTGTCGTGACTGTCATAATCATCGGTCATCACTTCGCGATTGACAAGTGACGGGAGATAATCGTTTGCGACATCTATGATGGTCCGCGTGGTTGTCAGCTCGTCGAGGGATATGGATTTGAGGAGATAGAACGTCCCGCACTCCTTTATCTTGGTGTTTAGATTGGCATCGGAGTGCTGCGGGAGGACGCAGCGCCGGCTATACGTAACATGATGAGCCGCCCCTTGCATCGCCGGGCAGTTTTCCCGCAATCTGTACAAAGTGTTCTGCTGGTAACGGAGCGGGAAATTGGAAACGTCCATCGAGGAGTTCTGTTCCTCTTGTTTGCATACACAATACCAGTCCTGCTCGCTAAAGAATTCTAACTCCTTGATTTTTCCACTCTGGTCATACTTCGAGAGCGGAGCGGAAATGAATATGTCAACGGACCGCACGATATCCTTCCACTCTTTCAGCGCGTTGATTTGTGTTTGCGATTTGACCGCGTAATCCAGCTGGTGCGTCACACCGATAACCCTGAATCCAACTTTTTTGTAAACGCCATTCCCTTGCGTAGTGCTTGTCACTACTGCAATAGGCGTTGTGTCTGACGCGGCAATCATTAGGATGGGCGAAGAGTGATGGGAGAGGCTCCCGTCATAGAGGCGGTAGGCATATCGGACGAGGAAAGGCATGATGAAACGACCGGCATTATCACCCTCGTCTGCGATGAACTGGTTCACCTTGGCCAGCACCGCGTTGGTAATCAACTCTGCGTTTGCGCTATCGAGCTTCTCCCCGGTCAGATATCCCAACTCCGGAGATAACGTCAGGTCCCCGGTGTCGTAGTCATCATCTTGGATGACCTGCCCGACCAGCCCAAAGGAAAGAACCGTCTCCGGGATTCGGTTGCCGAGATACTGATAGTTGCCGGAATCCTCCTTCCAGATGAAGTATTGCAGCCCGGTTGTTGTCAAGATGACAAGGGCATTCCCAATGGTGTTTATCTGTATGATATCCAGAACCGCGTTCCCACCAGCATGGTAGCCCGCCGGGATGCCCGTATAGAACGTGGTCGCGGTCCCCTGCTCGTCCAGCCACTCGATACGCTGCACATCGGTCATGTATGACGCGATGAAGTGCTTGTAGGTATGCGTCTCATGGACGCACCATATACGGGCGCTGATATTCGTGCTTTGGTATCTGAACAATGTCTCCGGACCAGCAACGGGGCGCATGGCCTTCCGCTCCGGGACGAGGTTGAGTACGGTTGCCAAATCCCCGTCCGGGCAGTCGTAGTCGGACGGCTGGGCAGTGTAGCCGTTATATTTGAGTTCCTTTGTCATACGCTGGTTATATTTGCGGTTCTTGGTATGATGATGACGGCTTTCCTGCCGCCGCTCAACGCCGCGTCCCCGCCCGCGTAAATCCTTGCGCAGTCGGTCCGGTCGGCAGCTCGGATGATGCGCTCGCATAGCCGGCGGCTATACGCGCGGAGGTTCCGGCAGTTGCGGCACTCCGGGTTGGTGGCCCGGCATACCGCTTCGTGCCGGCCAACGATAGTGGATTTCTTCGCCATCACGTAGAGGTAGTATTCCATGCCGTCGAAGTAGATGTCAATCACGTCCCCGGCTTCAAGATCCAGGCGCTTCGACAAATGCGAGGTTATGTCGATGCGCCCGGAACTGTAAAAGGATATGTCCGGCTTTCTGGATGTGTTGCCGAGGAGTGACTGCATCATGAGGCAAATATACTTTTGGAGTTGAGGTTATGTGTTTTATCTGTTACTTTTCTTCTCCCCCTTGAGGCGCGTCCGTCACCCACCAGGGATAAAAGGCATTCTTCAGCCCGGTTGGCGGGAAACACAAGACGAAATTCCTAAAAGGGCTCGTCCTCTTCCTGCGCTTCCTCCGGCTCCTCTATGACGAACTTGTTGAGTTTGACAACGTGGACCGCCTGAAGGATATAGGCGGGCTTATCGTGCTGCTCCGCCAGCCTTTTCGCCTCCTTCAATGCCGAATCGTAACTTGCGTGTTTGTACTGCGGCGCTCTCTGGTCTTCCAGATACACCATCCAAAATTTCTTTTCTGCCATAATCCAATAACTTGTATTTGAGTTGAATCAGTGATGAATCCGCAATCGTATTGCGGGTAAAGAAGTTCTCAATCATTTCTCCTCGGCCAGTTCGATGCGTGCGGAGAGGATGGTGAGATAGCTCGACATGGCCTCCTCCTGCTTCTTCATGAGGTCCCGGCTTTTCTTGGGGAAGGAATCGAACCACGGCGTCTGGGTGAACGAGCGCAGCTTTGTCAGGCGCTCCGAGAGCTGGTCCCGCTCGATATACAAGCGGTCGAGGAAACTGTCGCTGGGCTTGTAAGCCTTCTCAAACACTTCCTTCGGGGAGAAGGACTTGTAACCGTCCTCGTACTCCACGAGATACCCTTCCTCCTCGTCCGGGTGGGTTGTGTCCTTCATGTCAATCTTGCGGCCCAATACTTTCTCGGCATCCGCGACGGTCATAGGCTCCGCCTTGACGGTCTTTGTTCCAATGTAGGTTTTCATTTCTCTTTTGATTTTCCATCATATACATAATCTTCACAGAAATCATCGTCCGGGTCGATGACATACTCGCCATGCTTGACGCAGTAGTATTCGCGCGGCATGGGCTCGCAGAGCCGGCGGCAGGTCTCGCAGCACCCCTCCTTCATCACAACTCCTCCGTGATAATCCGCTTGCAGGTCACTTCCCAGCCACGTTTGCGCAGCTCTTCAACCAGAGCCTTGTCGGCGATTGCGCCCATTATATCCGGATGGGCGGCAGGGTCCGTACTGGCAGGGAATAAGGCTACTCCCTCAACATGGACCGTTTTCTTTTTAGGCCGGGCTTCGCTCCTGGCCTTGGAGTTGCACTCCTTGCAGACGGAAATATGTCCGTCCTTTGCCTTCTTGCTGGTCGGGAAGGATTCCAGCGGGAATTCCCTGCCGCAGCGGGTACATGTTTTTGTTTCCATTTCTTTGACTGTTAAATCACTTACATTACTCTCTTTCTTTGGCTTGCCGCCCTTGTGACTTGCACTATGCACGTCGTGCATACACTTTTCGCAAATAAAACTCAATCCGTCTTTCGTTCCTTTGCGGGAGCCGAACGCGAAGACCGACAACTCGCGTCCGCACTTTGCGCATTTCTTCGTCATGGACATAAGCAGGCCCTTTGAGTGGTAGCCCATAGAGTAGCACCCGCAGATGTTGTCGGTTTCCTCGCGCTCTACACCAGACTTCGGGCAGTAGCCGCTGGAGGGGTTTCTCAAATAGCAGGAGCCGCAGTTCTTTACCCCCCCCGTTAGATTTTTCGGTACTCATTTCCTTTGCCGCATCATGGCTATTTTACAAGTTCAAAACTATATGCGAAAACCCACGGGTTGCGCTTCCACGTGCCTTTGCCGGAGATTTTGTCTATGAGTGCAGCGAAGGCTCCCTGCGGAGTATCCCAGAAATAGTCTCCAGGCGTTCCGAAATAGTCGTGTCTTGCCAATTCCGAACTTCTTTTCTTATATTCCTCCCAAGAAATTCCTTCGTGCGGCACGCTCCACCAGTATAACAGATTGCCGTCACCAAAGTCTTCGTCAATGCCTTCCTTCAGGCAATCCTCTTTACTGATGTCTTGCAGCCGCTCGACCTTGATGTCGGTAATACGGATGCGGTGGGGCATCACGTCAGCACGGACGAACATCTTATTTTTCCAGCCGCTTTCATTGATATATTTGTCGGCAAAGGTGAGATTTATTTGGTCGGGAGATTGCATCCAGATGTCGTAATATCTCTGCGCAACGGCAACCTCCTCGTCCTTCTGGAAACGAGAGATGGTTGCAATTATGTAATCCTCCCAACCGCCTATAATCTGCGTCTCCGGTTCCTCGTGGGTGGCAATCATTATTCTGCCGCTTTCGCTCCACTGTCTCGCGAACTCTTCTATGGACATGTCGGCAGGGACACTTTCCTCCGAGATGACGAGAACTCCTTTTGACAGTCTGTCAATCCACTTTGAATACTTCTCCGGAATAATCCGGCGTGTCATGGTCTTGCGACCTTCCAAGACGGCTTTAGTGAGGCCGTACTTGTCATCGAACATTATCTTTTTCATTCCGAATAATTGTCATGGTTATGGAAACCGACCGCGAGGCCGCTTCGCGGCCGGTATAAAATCAAAAAAACTAAAAGACCAAAGACCAAGTTACAATGCTGAAACTGGGCGCACCCGATACCTGTACGTGGACTTGCGGTAGCGGCTCTGAATGCCAGTGCCGAAGTACAGAGCCCAGGCGTGCGTCGCAGAGTACTCGGTTTCGGTCCAGTACCAGTCATCCTTGATAGGCTCGGCCCCGTTTTGCGCCAGAAGGCCGTTGATTTCGTCCTTCCATGCGTAGATGAACGCCCAGTCGCGCTTGCTGCCCATGTGCCCCTCGGTGGCCTTCATGGCATCATTCCAGTTCACCTCTTCCGGCAGGTCCTTCGGCGCGACCACCTTATTGATGACCGGGACGAACACGCCCTTGCCGTCTATCCACCGTGGTCCGTCCTCTACGCTCACGACAACCTTTCCGCCCTTCTGCTTCTGGGCGGCATCGAGCATATTCGCAATCTTCTCCTTCGCCTCCTTGAATCCTTCCCCATTGTCCCCGTCCCATGCGTATTGCAGGTCGTGCAGGACCTTCTCCGCCTCCGTCATGAGGAGGTCCGGGAAGATTTGCAGTATCATCCTCTTCCTGCCTTCGTTGTTCCCGCAGGAATCATAAACTTCTTTCGCCCTTATCCGGGCATCTTCCAAAGTGTCTTTCATAAGCATATTCTTTAATCGTGAAACCACTCATCCGGGACAACTACCCGGAAGGTCTTGTTAAGAAGCTGCGCAGTCAGCACAAGGCTCTGCCGCTTCTGCTCCGCATCCTCGAAGCCGAACAGTCCCCGTATGTCACGGGCGAGCATCCGGAAGCGGACTTCCGTCAACTCCAGCACATAGACATCGCCATGCGCGGCACGTCTGCGATAGTGCTCCACGCGCTTCGCATAACGGAGCATGTCCTTCAACGCCTCGTCGGTGCATCTGAACGAGCTGGCAACGCGGCGCTCATAGCGCCGCCGCAGGCGGGCGAAATGCTTCATACGCTTGTCATAGTAGCCGGGAGAGCAAATCTTCCTGCGCTTCCGGGCAATGTCGCTTTCGTTCTTTCTCATACGGCGGGACGTTTATCTTCGGGGATTCTATAAGACATCACGCGGGTCCACTTCTTCCCCTTCTTGTTCTTGCGGCAGCGCACTTTCACGTACCGCTTGACAATCTCGGAGTGGCCCTCGCCAATGAGTTCGGAGATACGGGTGGCGAGTTTGGTCGTACCGACCATCTCCTCCGCTTTCTTCGGATAGAGCACTTCGCCTGCCTGCATGAGAAGCAGGCAGTGCTCTTTCTGCGATATGGAGATATCCGGATCCAGGTTGATATTTACTCTGCGTCGCGGCATGGCTCTCTCGGTTGAGGTTAGATGGCGGCTTCCGGCTGGGCCTCAGCTTTGTCAGCCTCCGGCTCGCACGGCTGCTCCGGCTTCATGACTTCCTCGACGGGGCGCTCCGGCTCCTTGCGGATATTGTAAAGACGGGAGAGAATCTCGTCGGCGTAAGCGACCGCAATACCGACGTTCTCGGCGATACGGGTCTTGTCGGTCTTGGTCTGCTGGAGAATCGAGCCGAGGACGGTCAGCGTGTAATCCTCCTTCTTCTCGGTGACGAAGCGGTTGAAATCCGCTTTCCTTTTTCTCAACTCTTCTTCTTTGGCGAGACGCTCGCGGTAAGCCTTCTGGCTTTCATTGGCATCCCTCGCGGGAATGACTTTCTGATTTTTTGACATGGTTTTGATGTATTAAAAAGTGAATAATGAAGGTAGTTTCTCCTTGTAGTAAGCGTCCACAATCTTCTCAAGGCGCTTTGATTCCGTCAAGAGGTCGTGGACCTGCTCCGGGGTGAACCTCGGATTCCTTTTGGCCGCGAAGTAGGCGTTCTGCGCGTCGCGCATGACCTTCACGTCGCTGGTGAACTGTTCAATGTTTTCCGGTATCATTGTTCGAAAAGTGTTGGTTGTTGTATGATTCTGTCCCCAAAACGTTCAATTCCGAGGCATTCGCGTTCGAACCGCTCGTTCATGGCGTCGAAGTATTTCTTGTCTATCTCGCACCCGTAGAAGTCGAAACCGAGACCGTAGGCGGCAATTCTGCTGCTTCCGGAGCCAAGGTGCGTGTCGAGAATCTTCCAGCCGGGCTTGGCGAACTTCTGAAGGGTCCAGGCGTACAGGGCAACGGGCTTCTGCGTGGGGTGGATGCGCTGCTCGTTGAGTGCCTTGTTCCCCTGCATCGTCCTGCCGTCGCTGACGCTGCGCCCTTGACACATGCCGTTCCACATGAACGGGAACAAGCGGACGGAATCTATCAGGTCGGTCGCGGCTATCTCGCAGTCGGAGAATGAGGATTTCTGGTTGCACTTGTCCCAGACGATGCGTCCCGGAGCGAAGCGGAAATTGTAGTAGTTGCAGCCCCAGACGATGTAATGTTTGCTTACGCGGAGCAGCTCCTTGAAGTAGCCCCCCCCCTGGCACCTTCCAAGCCTTCGACACACCGTAGTTCCTCCGCTTCACACCGATGGTGCTTTCCTTGCGACCGTAGTAGTCACGGCGCTCCGGACCGGAGAAGTACGGCGGGTCCACCACGGCAAGGTCGAAGAAACCGTCCGGGATTGTCCGCATGTACTTCATGCAGTCCATGTTGAAGACCTCGCTCGTATGCAGGATATCAGTCATATAGTGATTCTATTGCTTGGAAGATTCTGAACATGACCTGCGGCACTATGGCGTTGCCGTAGGCTTTGATTGATTCGTTTCTCCACTTGTGAAATCCCATGGGAGTTCCGTCCATAATCTGGGAAAGCCCATCATCTCTTGTGTGAACAGGGGAGACAGTCGGAAAGTTATCCCACCACGTTCCTTCAGACCAAGCATCGTGGGCAGCGTACTCAACATGTCGTCCCTTGTCATACCATTCCTGCGCACCATAGCATCCGGATTGTACGGCGGCTGAAAGTCTCTCGCGGAAGGCGTGGGCAGCAGGCCCATAGTGGCGAGGTCCGACAACTCTATGGTGTATCCTTCCTCCTGCTTCCGGGCTATCCTCTGCCCTTCCGGGCTGCTGGGGTTCTTGTAGTCCCGTGCGGTCGGTGTCGGCAGAAGTCCGCTCCAGGCCAAGGCGGACAAGCTCTGCCCCATCTGCGAGTTCGGGTTGTAAGTGTTCGTGTACTTGTCCCCTTCCCTCGCCGTCGGCGTTGGTAGCATCAAGCCCCGCTTCTGCGCATATCCGTTGGCTATCTCCTGAGCGAGCGTCCCGGTGCTGCTGGTCTTGGCGGCGGAGGTCGGCAGTGCGCTCTTTCCGTCGAAGGCCGTCGGGGTCTTGAGCATTATAGGCGAGGAAAAACACTCGGTCTCGTCTATGGGGAGCCCCACAAGCCGCAGCCGGAATAAGAACCGGCTGGACTTCGTATCCGATGGCTTCGAAGTCTTTGCAGATGCGTTCGATGGTGAAGGACTGTCGCAGTTCGTATCTGTGAAGGTTGTCGTCCTCTCCGAACAAAGTCGCTTCACGTCCCACTTCAACGAGTACCCCTCCTTCGACCATTGTGGTGATTCCAGCAACGTTCTCACCAACGACCCAAGTGGGCCGGATTTCTGATGCCGCGCGGAACATTTCTGGCCAGAGATAACGGTCATCTTCCTGCCCCCCCCTCTTTCCGGCATAGGAAAAAGGCTGGCAAGGGAAACCTCCGGTGAGGACGTCGATTTGCCCGCGCCATTCCTTGAAGTCCGTTTTTGTGATGTCTTCATAACTTACGCTTTCCGGAAACCAGTATTCAAGCACCCCGCGACCGAACGGGTTTATCTCGCAGTGGAAGACGTTCTCCCATCCGAGCATGGCCGCGGCCACTTCCGGCCCGCCGATTCCGCTAAAGAGGCTTGCGTGGTTCATTTTTCTATTATCCGACAGTACTGTGAATTGATGGTCTCGCCCATGTGCATGAGCCCCTCGGCCTCCAACTCCGCAGCCAGCGACCGAATCCGGTCAAGGGTGAGCGTTGGGTGGAGGGCCATGATGTCGAGCACCAAGGCGTGGTCCGGGTAGATGTGCTGCTCCCGCTTCCGGTCGCGAATCCTGCGGACGATGTTCAGTAACGATGTCTTGTCTATCATAATGCAACGTATTTCAGTGGTTCGCCTTTGATAAGGGGACGGAAGAGCGGCTCCACGACGGGCTGGTTGGTGTTGAGGTAGTCGATGACCTCCTGCGGGCATCCGAGCTGGAACCCGGTCTCGATGTCTCCGCGATGGTAGAAGTCCTGGATGTGCGCCCACTTCACGCAGTCGCGGAGCATCCCGGTAAGGATATCCTCCGGCGCGTCATACTGGTAAGCCAGTGTATTGAACAGTGACTTCCACATGTCGAGGAACGCCTTCTGCTCCTCGGTCTGGAACCGGACCTTGGTGATGGGTTTCTTGTTGTCGTCGAGCTGCTGCCACTCCACGCAGGCAGCGAGGCGGAGCGTCGTTGACATCTTGGCCCAGCCGCCGTTATTCCGCTGCGTCAACTCGTTGTGCCGGATGAACTTGTCAAGCTGCTGCTCCGGGGAGACGAAGTTGCGGAAGAAGAATTCCGAGAGGATGCGAAGTTCATCGTTGAGTTTCCGCGTTGGCGCTTTCGTCCGCTTCCGGGTGATGGTAGCGCCGGGCACGTCTGCGGGAGCCGCCGTCCGGGGAGCCGGCGCGGGCGCTGACTGT
>FLNZ01002924.1_pt1 | contig 25252 bp, 18 predicted proteins | sample 1140391 | NCBI WGS metagenome assembly FLNZ01 (sample SAMEA3878171, study PRJEB12797) | bioreactor metagenome | biome: Moose rumen | place: Sweden | collected 2011-10 | reverse complement strand
TGTCTATATTCGAGAGGATGCACTCATGCTGCCATGTATTTTCCTTCAGCGCTTCACGGATGTCAAAACCGGTTTCTCCGTAACCATTGTTGGCACCGGGCACATAGAAGCCGAAGCCGTTATTCGCGGAAGTGTCATTGTTCCGGAAAATTGTTTCGCTTGCCGGGACATTCCAATGCCACATATAGCTCACGATTCCACCGGCATCATAGTGCTCCTTCTGCGCAGATATATCGGTATAATTCTGAACCCAGGAATATCCGTCAGGCGTAGGAGAATACTGCAGATATATGAAATCATAACCGGCAAGGGCAGGATGAGCGCCAGTTGCCTTGTAAACAGCATTCACATAGTCATTGATATTTGACATTGAAGACTGTACGCCGCTGAATGTCTTGTTTCCGTATGCCTCGTATAACTTCGAGTACAGTTCCTTGGCCCTGTCCGTTGCATTTGCGTTCACAGGTACTTTGGAGATATTTGTCTTGTCCACGTCCGGGACTTCCGGCTTTTCCTTCCCCTCCTGCGTCACCTTGAATGTGACGGAGCTTACGCCCGTTGCCGATACGGTGATAGTGGCGCTGCGCTCATCGTAGGTGGTGTTTTCGGCAACTACCATGCTGCACGAATAGGTGTATTTGGAGCTGTCGAACTTCTCATCCTTGATGGTAATCCAGCTTGGAACGCCCGTAAAAGACGGTTTGAAGGGTGTAGTAGCAGTGAGCGACAGCGTCTCCCCCCCCTGCGCCGGCGTGAAGGCCGACGAGCTGAGGGTTATGGCCTTGGGGGCCGTTGTTACCGTAGTTGTGGTTGTAGTTGTAGTGCTGGTTGAATCATCCTTGCTACATGACCACAGGGCCAGCGCAGCAGTAACAGCTATTGCCGATATTCTCCAAATTTTCTTCATATTTCTTTCATCAGATCCTTCGCTGCGCTCAGGATGACATTGGAACCCGGAGCGGCGGTCAGGCCCCTCCGGATTAAAAAGGTTTAGTACACAGTAATCTTTGTCAAGGTAAAGCCTACACCCTGAATGACGCCCCAATATCCCCAGTCTATGAGGGTTTTGAGTTTGGTAATGATATCATCTGTAAGCGGCAGATAGAAGTATCCGTCACTCTGGGCATCAGGGAACACTCTCTTGCTCACCATATTGGATTCTTCGTCACCAAATTCGTTGTCCAATGGGCTCCAGTGACCGTCAAACATCTTCACGCTCCACCAGCTGTCAAATGTTCCGTAGAAACGCAGTTCCTGACCTGCGCTCATATCTACATCCACAAACAAGTCGTTGGGTTGCATTTCGTTATTCGCCCATCCGGAAATTTCAAGACTGCCTTCCCAGACAATAGTCTCAGATGCGCCATACTGAATTAACGAGATGGCTGTGATCTCTACACCACCGGAACCGTTAATGATAAAGGCTCCGCCCCATCCGACATCTTCGGTAAGGGAAGCGAGCACTTCCTCGGTCACATTGAAGGCAAACGAACTGGTCCCTGCAAAACCTTCATCACTCTTAATTTCACCGCCTCCGTTAAGTTCATCGAGTGCCAAGGCTCCCCAGTGGCCGTTCACAAGCTGGAGGTCCCACCAAGAATCTGCAGGCGCGTTATAATAAATCTTTATAACGTCACCCACCTTGATGTTATTTTCTGTCCAGACAAAGCGATTGTCGTTGAACGTAACGCCACTCCATCCATCTATTACCTGACTTCCCTGCCAGATGTAGGTTTCGGTGTAAGGAGCCGTCACCTCGAATGGAACAGGCCATGTGAGTTCGGTTCCGTCTGCAAGGACAAGATCCAGGCGATACATCCCGGGACTTGCAATTTCCTCAGGAAGACTGAACGTCATGGCATCATCGGCCTTCACTGAATAACTGGTCACCTTCTTGCCCTTGATGTATATCTGTTCAATCTGGAAGAGATTCTTACCGGAAATGTCAATGGGCTTTCCAAGGGCATAAGACGGCTTGTTGTAGGTGATGGAAACGGCGAGGTCGTACGTAACGGCAATCTCGTCAGTAGTGCTTGAATATCCGCTGTCTGCCGTTAGGGTAAGGACTCCCGTATAGGCATCTCCAGGGATTGTGACGGTAATGTCACCGCTCTCGCTGTCATAGGCAAAGGCGCAATCTATGAATGTCTGCTCCTTTGTGCCGATGGTAACGGAGGTCACAAGGTCAAGGTCTTCACCGGAGACAACGATTTCGTCTTCGCCGGCGACTGCCTCGGTCTTGTCAACGCCACTTACGACGGGCTTCACAACCTCGATGGCGTCTGTCCAGCCCTGAGCTCCGGAATCCGTGGTAAGGCCAACGCCTCCATCCTGCGCTCCTGCGGGGACGGTTGCGATGATCTTGCCGTCCGTGTAGTACCAGGAGCAGCTTGAGCCGGTGAATTCAACATTGGTGACAAGGTCGAGGTCGTCGCCAGTGATTTCCACGCTGCTGCCAGCCTTGTAACGGCCGTCATCGGCAAGGGAAGCGATGGCGAGACCCGTGATCTTCACGGTCTCAATCTCACCCGCATCGAATTCATCTCCCGCATAGGAAGTGAAGGTAATGTTACCGTCATTTGCCTTTGAGGGAAGATAGAAAGTAATGGAGGTGCCATCTTCGGACACGGTGAATTCAACCTCGCTCACCTGAGGCACTGCCACGTTTTCAATCATGTCCAGATGCTCACCGGTAACGGTGATCTCGTCACCGACCTTGTAAGTGGCCTTTTCGGCAGTCACAACGGTGGGCTGGCCTATAGTGAGCTCCTCCGGAGAGAAGATGTGGTTGGGAATTGTGTTCTCATCGTTAATCTCGTCCACGTCGCTCACAACTATATATCCGGTGAGTGCATTGGAAGGCACAACCACCTGGAGTTCGCTGCGGGAGGCGGAAATGATTTCGTTAGTGACCACGTCGCCGCCGAAGATGACACTCTTCACATCTGAAAGGTATTCGCCCGTAATGGTGATAATGTCACCGGAGAGGGCCGTTGCAGGAGTGAAGGAATCAAATTCGATTGGTTCGGTGTATTCCAGGTCCGAGAAAGAGGAGTACTTGGCTCCGTCGGAAGTGACGATGGTAACCTTACCCACCTCGGGGCCTTCCAGGGGAACCACAAGTTCAATGACATCGAGCTTGTCTCCCTTCGTGACGCTTACAAAGCTTGTCACGGAAACATCTCCCGTAAACGTGACGGTTTTCACCTGGTCCAGGCCGTGTCCATAAATCTTGAGCACGCCGCCGCGCATTACGGGGTTTGGTGCCATGCCCGCAAAGGAGACACTGCCGCCAAGAGGATCTGTATCCAGCTCCTTGTTACCGCAGGAAGCGAGCCCCAGGGCAAGGACGGCCGTCATTGCAAAGTATTTGAATATATTTTTCATACTCTTCATGGATTATTTGTAAGGAACAGCGCGGACATTGTCAATCTTGATGATAGGCGTGCTGGCGCTACCGACGAACTTTTCGCCGCCGCCGGCAATGAACATCCACATACTGGTGAAGTCTGAATCCCTCAGTGTATTGGAGCAGGTATTGCCGCTCCAGGTATAAGTGAATTCAGTGAACGGGATAGTGATGGTAACCCACTTGCCACCGGTGTCGAAGCTGCCGGTCGAGGACCAGGGAGCCCAGAGGGCGCGGGGCTGGTCTTCTCCACTCATGTAGGTGTTGTTGGCACCTGCAACAGTGTTGCCGTAGATGTCAAGTATGCCGCCGTTACCGCCGGAAACCACGTCTACGCCTGCAAAGTTGATCTGCATGGGAACTCCCTTCCAGGGATTTGCCGAAGGAATGAGGCACTCGAACTTGAGGGCCATATTATTCCAGTCGGAGAAATCAGCGTAGTCCGTCAGTAGGGCTGCATCGGCATAATTCTCGGGATCGTTCCAGGAACCGGGCCAGTAGGGGAAGGAGAACCAGTCTTCGTTCCATACGGCCTGTCCCGAGTCATTCTGGAGGCTGGTGTTGCCGTCACCGAACTGGAAGTATCCTCCGTCAATGGAGCTGTCATCGGCGGGACTGGCGGCGTGGCCGTTCCAGCCGTTCTTCTCCTTTATGCCCTTCACGCCGTCAAAGTCGAAGAGGAGGCCGCGGCTGTCCATGTACTGGAAGACGGACTGGGTAGTACCTGATGAAGTTGAAACCTTGATCTTGCCCGGCTGAGCACCGTCAGGAACAGTAACAGAGATTTCCTCTCCGTCAGACTCGGTCACCTCCACAGGATCTGCACCGGGGAATTCCACGGTGACGGGAGGGAAGAGATATGAACCATAGATTGAAACGGTTTCTCCCACCTTGGCCCACTCCAGGGACATTCCGGTAACCTTAGGCGCGGGAGGGAGGACTATGAAATCGTAAAGCACCACGGAACTGTCCCGGGTTATGAGGTGAATCTTGTTGTCCTCCTCCTTGGGAAGGTTCTTGGGAACGGACACGATAATGGTGTTTGCCGTCATGTAGCTGGTGTTGAGGACGGCGGCCTGATCGTTGAAGTAAATGTCATGCACGCTGGTGAGGTTGTCTCCAACTATGCATACTACTTCCTCCATGTAGGCCTGGGTAATGACGACGTCCTTGTCGGCATAGCGCACGAATTGCACCGTGGGCGTGCCTTTGGTCTCCTTGTAGCGGTCCGGATAGTCGATGGACTCGCAGGAAGCCATGAGGATAAGTCCCGTGAGGACTGCAGTGTATTTGATAAATGCTTTCATCGGATATACGGATTAAAAGTCATAGGTGAAAGTCTCTCGGACATCCACGTGGACAGCCTCTGCGGTGGATCCCACATTGGGATTCATGACCACGTCTTCCGTAGGGAACGGCATGATGAACATGGAAGCCTTCACGTCGGTAAGCTCTTCGTCTCCATTGTAACTTACGTCGGTTGTATCCCAATCCCGTGCTCCGGGTCCGGCATAGGCACCTTTTTCGTCAGTAACGAATTTACTATAGGCTCCATTCAGACCGCCCCAGGAAGAGCGACGCTGGTTAAGGAGATAGTTGATGCTGAACTGGGGGTCGTAGTAAGCTACGCGAACAAGGTCGTACCAGTTGTCTCCCTCAAGGGCAAGCTCCAGACGGCGCTCGTTGAAGATATCCTCGAAAGTGATTGAGCCGGTATAAGGAGTGGCGTTTGCACGCTCGCGCACTGCATTCAGGTAATCCTTCGCATCGGAGTCTCCGAGAAGGAACGCCGCCTCTGCACACACGAGATAGATATCGCTGAGGCGGAGGATATGTGTGGGAAGCTGGTAAGTCATATTGTCTGCAGAAACGCCAAGGGCTGAAAGATGGTCGGATCCGCAGCCGAAAAGATGCTTGCAGTAGTTTGCACCAGTGCCGCTCTGCCATTCTCCGCCGGAAGCATTCCCGCTAAGACCGGTAGGATAGTAGGTCTCGTCGTAGAAGAAGCGGTAGAAATCGAAACCTCCCTGGTCTGCCCAGAAATAGTCGTAATGGTCTCCGAACATCATCATGGTGGCGGCGCGGCGGTCGTCGGTGTCAACCCTCTGCAGCGGATTGGTATCGGCCGATACTCCAAACAGGTCCTGAAGGTTCACGGAAGGGCCCTTCCAACCTCCCCAGAGGTCTCCGAACTCACTGAAACCGGTGATACCCACGTCGCTTTGGATGGAGTTCTGAGCCGTCCATTTGCCGCTGGTGGAAGTCCACTGCCAGGAGAAGAGGTTCTCTCCCGTGGCCTGGAACACGGTGGGGCTCAGGCGGAATACATCAGAGTACTTGGGAGTAAGGCTGCGGCCGGAGTTCTTGATGACATCCTTGGCATAATCGCGTGCCTTGGTGAGGTCGCTGCTGTCAAGCGTCCCTGTTACGCCGGCCTTGGCCAGATACACCTTTGCGAGGAGTCCTTCGGCTGCATAATAGTCAATACGGTTGTATTTGCCTATGTTGGCATCCTTGGGAAGGAATTCCATGGCCTTTTCAAGGGTCATGACTATGTACTCATAGACATCGGCCTTCTGCACCTTGTACTGCTCGTTGTATGTGGCTTCCTTTATAACCTGGGTGTTGTCATGGATGATGGGAATGTCTCCGAAAGTGCGCACCAGCAGGAAATAGGCCATGGCCTTCCATGCAAGGGCTTCGCCTATGGCCTTGTCCTTTGCGCTCTGGCTGGCCTCGGTTTCGGCGGCAAGGATATTGCTTATCACGGTGTTGCACTGGGCATTCACGGCCCAGAGGGAATAAGACATGTTCTTGAGATCACTGTCCGTACCGTTAACCGTGAGGGTGGAATAGGCGTTGTTGCCCTGATAGACATTGCCGCACATGGTTTCGCTGCCATAGATATAGAAACGGATGATGTCATACCAGGGAGAGTTGTAGAGATAGTTTACGGCCTGTTCCATCTGCGCATCGTTCTGGTAATAGCCCGCCGTAGTGAAACTGTCCTCGGTGGGACGGTCCAGGAACTTGTTGCATGATACCGCAGTGATGGCTGCGACTGCGGCGATGGCGATATATTTTACAGTATTTTTCATCTTGCTTTCCTCCTTTTAGAATGTGATGTTTACACCGAAGGAACAAGTCATCGGGGAAGGATAACGGCCGTTATCCACGCCGAAGGTGAGACCGGTGGAGTCCTGGGTGGAAGCACCCACCTCCGGATCGTATCCGGTATACTTGGTGAAAGTATAGAGATTCTGGATGTTGCAGTAAACCCTTACGTTCTCAATCTTCACCCTATCAAGAAGTTTCTTGGGGAAGGTATAGCCAAGGGTGATGTTCTTGATGCGCAGATAACTTCCGTCCTCGATATAGCGGGTGGAGAGGCGGTCGTTGTCGTTGGGGTCCTGTATGGAAGGACGGGGCACCATGGTGCCGGAGTTCTCCACACGCACGTTGGTAACGTCATCCTGCCAGGAGGAGCCGCCGGTATAGGTCTTCCCGCTGTCTATGGCCACCAGACGGGCGCGGTCTGCTATGGAGGTGTGCTGGTTGGTCCATACGCTGTTCATGTGCACGAGACCGTTCCAGCCCTGGCCCATCATGTTGTAATTGAGGACCTTGTTGCCGTAGGAGCCGTTGAGGAAAATGGACAGGTCTACATTCTTGTAACGGAATGTATTGGTCCAGCCGAAGGTGAACTTGGGAAGCGGGGAGCCGATGTTGGTGCGGTCAAGTTCGTTGATGTATCCGTCTCCGTTCACATCCTTGAACTTGAGGTCTCCGGGCCATACGGTGGTATAGCGGTTGAAGACGCCGTCCTCGGGGAATTTCTCGGCCTTCGGGGAATTCATGATATCGTCAAAATCAGTGTAAACTCCTTCCACCACATAACCGTAGAAGTTATAAAGAGACTGGCCGATTTCCGTGACGGAAACGATGTCGCTCCACTGGCCGTAACCTACCAGCTGAGCGTTGGCGCTGCCGTCCAGGGCCACCAGCTTGTTGCGGTTGAAGGAAATCTGGAAGTTGGAGTCCCATGTGAAGTTTTTCTTGTCAATGGGATGGGTATCCAGCGTAATTTCGAGACCGTGGTTGAGGATGGTACCGTAGTTTCCCTTGGGGGCTGCAAGTGCCGATGACCCATTACCCTGCGTACCCATGTATGAAGGGAGGGTGAGGGACATGAGCATGTCGGAAGAAATCTTGTAGTACCAGTCTACGGTGAGGTTTACGCGGTTCTGGAGGAAGTTCAGGTCCATACCAACGTTGGTCTGCCTCTGCTTCTCCCAGTGGATACCGGTGTTGGCGATATTTGCGGGGCGCTGGCTGTCACCAAGGGCCGACGGCATCTTGGACATCAGGCTCTCCCATGCACCGGAGCCAATGTTGGCATTACCTGTCTGGCCCCAGCCCACGCGGATCTTACCGTCAGAGAGGACATTCTTCCAGTCTGTGGGATAGAATTTCTCGTTGGTGAAACGCCAGCTGCCGGCCAGGGAATGGAAGCCTGCCCAGCGGTTATCAGGGCCGAAGTTGGAGCTTCCGTCATAGCGGAAGGTATAGGTTGCCAGATAGCGGTTGTCGTAGTTGTAGGTCTCACGGGTGAAGAAGGAGGCCATGGATGATGAACCGAAACCTGAATTGATTGTAGGAGTACCCGTTGCCAGGCTGATATTGTGGATATCGTCTGAGGGAAGGCCGGTATTGGTGGTTCCCAGATAGTTCCACTTGGAAACCCACGCTTCCTGTCCCACCATGGCCGTGAGGCTGTGCTTACCAAAAGAATTGGAATAGGTGAGATAATTCTTGAAGGAGAGGTAGGTGCTGGCATTGCGCTGGGAAGACATAGAGTTGTTACCCCTCTGCCAGCCGCCGAGGTTAACCATGGGCTTGTAAGTGGTTGCCTCGGAGTTGGATACGTCGAAACCAATTTCGCTGCGATACGCGAAGTGCTTTATGGGAGTGAGCTCTGCATACACATTGCCGGTGAGCTTCTGCCTCTTGAGGAGGTTCTCATCCAGCATGGCAAGCGCCACGGGGTTGGCCGATGTATAACCCTCACGCACGGTTGTGGAAAAATTGCCGTCCAGGTCATATACCGGGATGTCGGGCAGTGTGGAGAGGGAGTAGAAGATGACGCCTTCCTGGCCGTCGGCGAGCTTCACGTTGTCGTTGGTTACGGCGTAGGTGGCGTTGAGGCCGAGCTTGAACCATTCCTTGAGCTGTGCGTCAAGGTTGGCGCGGAAGGAAAGACGGTCGAAGTTGGAGCCGATGATTGTTCCCTGCTGGTCCATGTAGGAACCGGAAACATAGTACTGAACCTTCTCGGAGCCGCCCTGTGCGCTTATCTGGTGCTGGTGCTGGAGTGCGGTGCGGAACACCTCGTCCTGCCAGTTGGTACCCTTGCCGAGGATGGAAGGATCGGCATAATAAGGGCTGGCTTGAACCAGGCCCTGATCCACCATGTCGTTGTAGTACTCGGCAAACTCGCGCAGGTTCATCATGTCTATGCGGCTGGTCTGGCGGGATACGGCGAACATGCCGTCGTAGGAGAACTTTGCGTCTCCGGCCTTACCGTGCTTGGTGGTGATGAGAACGACACCGTTTGCGCCCTGTGCACCGTAAATTGCGGTTGCCGATGCATCCTTGAGGATTTCCATGGAAACGATATCGGCAGGGTTGATGGTGGCAAGGGGCGAGATGGTTGATACCTTACCGTTGCCCAGGCCGCCGAGGCCGAAGTCTCCGCCGCTGTTTCCGCCGCCCTGAACGATGACGCCGTCAATGACGTACAGAGGTTCTGCGTTGGCGTTCACCGTGGCCTGGCCGCGGACGCGGATGGATGAGGATGAACCGGGAGCACCGGAGGTCTGAACGGCGGAAACACCGGCCGCACGGCCCTGCAGGGACTGGTCCAGGGAGGAGATGATGGAACCCTTGAGGTCTTCCTCCTTCATGGAAACGGAAGCACCGGAGAGGTCACTCCTCTTCATTGTGCCGTATCCCACAACGACTACCTCGTCGAGGAATTCGGCATCCTCTTTCAGGAGAATGTTAATGACACTTTGCGTGCCCACAACTATCTCCTGCGTTGCATAACCGATGGAAGAGAACACCAGTGTAGCGCCAGGCTTCACCGAAATCTCGTAGTTTCCATCGAAGTCTGTGATGACACCGTTCTGGGTGCCCTTCTCCATAACCGACACGCCGATGGCCGGTCCCAGGTCGTCCGAGACGTTACCTGTCACCTTGTTCTGCGCGAACAGGGCGGCCGAGGCCATGAGTGCCAGCATGAATGTCACAATTCTCTTTTTCATGCTACTTTAGGTTGGTTGATTAATAATTTGTTATTGGTTTAGATTTGTAATTGATTCCTTTATGATGTTTACCGTGCTGTCCGTTATATACACTCCGTTAAGGCCCTGGGCTTCCTGGGCAGGGTCTCCCGTGTAGGGGTCTCCCCTCTCCCACTGCTCATGGAGGGGCACTGCAAAGCCGCTCCATCCCCAGAAATTGGCGCCGTCAAGTTCCTTCCCCACGCGGGAGAATATATACTCATAATATTTGTCACGCGCACGCGTGGAAGCCTCCAGGGACGGGGAAAAACCGTCCCTCGGGAAACCGAATTCCTCGCACACAAGCGGCTGGCCCAATTTTCCGGCAAGCTGGCTGTGCCTGAGAATATACTTCTCCGTATTGGCAATGGCGGCATCCAGAGTGCCCTCAAGGTCATCGGCATTTGCCCAGCTCCAGTTGTAAGGCCATATATGGATTGTCATGTAGTCGACACCGGGAATGCGGCACACCCTTTCGAGGAGTTCCATGCTGTTCTCGCAGCCCCACTCGCCCTCGCTGCCGGTGGAGATCATATGGTTGGGATCCAGCGCCCTTATTATGCGGGCGGTCTCCGTCATCCAGGCAATGAATCCGTCCTGGACTTCTTTCTCCGAAGAGAAACAGCGGGGCTCGTTGCCGATTTGCCAGGAAAAGATTGCGGGATCTTCACTGTAGGGTTTTCCGGTGACACTGTTTATTCGTCCCACTATTGCCCTCACGTGATTGTAAAAGAGCTCCCGGGCTTCATTTGAGGTCTGGAACTTCCTCATCTGCTGCATGAAAGGCCAGTAACCGTCAATGAGAGGTATAAGCGCTTTCTCGTGAGTAGCCCACTCCAGATACTGCCCGTATCCGCCGCTCCACTCCCAGGAATTGTTGAGGTAAAGCACCGCCTGCATGTCCCTTTTCCCGAGTTCTGCAAGGAAACGGTCCAGGCCGGTCAATAGAGTATCATTGTAAACCCCGGGCTCCTTTTCAAGAGTAGGTTCCACGCGGGAGAAAACCCCATCGGCCCCCTGTGCACCCGCAAGGACGCGGAGATTGGTGATTCCGAGGGCCTTCAGGGTGTCAAGTTCCCTTGTAAGGCGTCCAAAGTCTCCTCCCGTACCGTCAGAGGCCAGTATGGGCCCGTACCAGAAATTGGTGCCGATGTATGTATATGGCTTGCCGTCACGCACGAACTTTCCGTCCTGCACGCTCACGAAAGAGGGTTTTTGAGTACACGAAAGGGCGAAAAAAGCCACGAGGCCCCACGCCGCAAGTTTCAGTGCTTTCATCATGTTGGCCAAACACAAATTTTTCAATTGCAAATATATATGGAATATGTTTGATAAAATAGTAAAAATTTGCCTAATTTTGATACTTTTTTAACACAAATGATCTCCCCAACGCTTGCATGTTACGCACGGATTTGATAATTTTGCCACAAAAATATTCAATATGAAACATTTCAAGCTTTTTGCATTTGTTCTTGCAGTGGCCTCCTGCTCCTCCTCGACAGTCTCTACCGGAGACCAGACCGAAGGTGACAGGTGGCTGTTCACAGGGAAGGGCCCGTATAATCTTGAGACAAAGCTTAACTTTGCCGGCAAAACTTATTTTCAATTAGTTACAGACCTGTCTCTTATGGCCCCGGAGCCGGAAGTTGTTCTTGAAAAGGAAGTCGCCGTGGGGCAGGACAGCATACTCAAAGTTAAAATCGGCAAACTGAACCCCGGATTTTATCAGGTGCGCCTGGACAGCGGCAAGGTGAGCTTCAATATAGGCATACGCCCTGAAGAAGTGATAAGCAAGCCGGATTCGAAGCCGGATTTTGCAAGTTTCTGGGAAAGCACGCTCTCGGCCCTCGACACAATCCCCATGAATGTGTCCATGACGGAAGTTCCGGAATACTCAAACGACATAAGAACTACATACAACGTTAGTTTCACCTCCCTTGACGGAGCCCTGGCGGGCGGCATCGTGTGCATTCCGGCAAAGCCTGGAAAATACCCGGTGTACATCCAATATATGGGTTACGGGGCCGATGTTTATTACTTTGACCCTTCGGCAAATGCAGACCGCATAGACTACCTTGTGAGCGTGCGGGGCCAGGGCATTTTCAGGGAGAGGGAAGGAATGTGGATAGACCGCGGTCTCGCCTCAAAGGAAACGCAGTATTACAGGGGCGCTTATGCCGATGTAAAACGCGCAGTCGACTTTGCCTCATCCCTTGAGAAGGCAGACCCCGGCCGCATGGTTGCATACGGCGAAAGCCAAGGCGGCGCATTCTCAATTGTATCGGCCGCGCTGGATTCACGAATAAAGGCAATCGCCCCCGCAGTGCCCTTCATGGCCGATTTCCCGGATTATGGAAAGATTGTATGGTGGCCCGTGCACGAGTTCCTCCAGGCGGCCGATGCGGAAGGTCTGCCCCATGATGGGGTTTACGACGTCATGAGTTACTTTGACACAAAGAACTTCGCGCCCATGGTGAAATGTCCGGTGTACATGGCCTTCGGCCTCCAGGACCCCACCTGCCCTCCTCATACAAACTTTGCCATTTACAACAATCTGGGCAGCAAGGAGAAACACTACATCGGAGTTCCCACCTGCGGTCACGGCATGTGGGAAAGGCCGGAGTGGCCCCCCGTCCGTGAACAGTTCCTGGCAAATCATTTGAAATAATGAAAAACACCCTCAGGGAGGACGCTCCCATCACAGAGAAAGACTGTTTCTACATAGTTGAACGCCACAAGAGCGAGTTTCTCTTTCCCCTCCACACCCACGAGGTTTGCGAACTCAATTTCATCGAGGGCGGCCGGGGAGTTACGCGAGTTGTTGGAGACAGCATTGAAGAAATTGGAGACTATGAGCTCACACTCATCACCGGAAACGGTCTGGAACACGCGTGGAAACAGGGAAACTGTACCAATCCCGACGTGCGGGAAATAACCATACAATTCCCCTCCGACCTTCTTGGCGAGGGGCTACTGGACCGCAACCAGTTTGCGTCCATAAGGAAAATGTTTGAAAAGGCGCAAATGGGCCTCAATTTCTCCATGACGGCGATCATGAGCGTGTATGCCCAGCTGAGCACCCTTTCCTCAATGACAGACCGCTTTGAGCAGTTCCTCTCCCTGCTCAAAATCCTCTACGTTCTGTCGGCCGATGAAAATGCCCGCACCCTTGCTTCCACCTCGTTCGCCAGGACGGAGGAAAACAAGGAAAGCAGAAGGGTAACGAAAATCAAGGAGTATATCTCCACACATTATCACGAGGAGCTCCGCCTGGACGACCTCGCCTCCATGGTGGGAATGGCGCCCACCGCCTTCAGCCGCTTTTTCCGGCAGCACACGTCACGTACGCTCAGTGATTACATCACGGACATCCGCCTGGGAAATGCCGCCCGCATGCTGGTTGACACCACAACCGGAATATCAGAAATTGCTTATGCCTGCGGCTTTTCCAACATATCGAACTTCAACCGCACATTCAAGGCGCGGCGCGGATACACTCCGCGCGACTTCCGCGCCCTGTTCACAAAGAACCGTACGTACGTGTAGGAATCAGGCTTTGGGGTATTTTACCGTGAAGCATGCACCTCCAAGAGTGAATGATCTGGAGTAGCCTATACTGCCGCCGCAGTGCTCCACAATGCGTTTGCAAATTGCAAGGCCAAGGCCGCTCCCGCTTGTCTTTGTGGTGAAGTCCGGAGTAAATATCTTGTCCTGGTTCTGCTCCGACACGCCGGGGCCGTTATCCTCGACGACAACCTCGTAGAAACCGTTTTCTGCAGCATTCCTCACCGCAACCATAAGGCGGTGGGGTGCAGGTGCGTCTTCCACGGCCTGGATGGCATTAGTGATAAGATTCACCACGACGCGGGTGAGCTGCGGGCGCGGAGCTTCAACCCGGGCTCCCTCAAGGCCGAAGTAGTCTATGGACAGGTCTTCACGCGTGTCGAAGAGGTCCACCTCCTGCTTCACGAGGGCATCCAGATCGAGCTTTTCGGCCTTCTGGTCATACATCTTGGCGAAGGTGGAGAACTGGTCTGCAGAGTCCGCAAGAAGGTCTACGTGATAGAGGACAGTGGCGGCGACTTCGTCAAAACGCTCCTGCCAGGCGGGATTTCCCGAAGCCTTCATCCTCATCAGAAGCTGGAGCTGGAGCTTTATGGGGGTAAGAGGGTTTTTGAGGTCATGAGCAACGCGGCGGGCCATATCTGTCCACGCCTTGTCCCTTTCTACCTGCGCCAGGCGGCGGGAAGACTCCCCAAGGGCCTGCACCATGCGGTTGTAGGCGTCAACGAGCGGCGTAATCTCGTCATCGCCTTCATACACAAGAGGTTCAAGGTGGTCCACATCCGTAACCGTCATCTTTTGGCTCAGGGCCGTGATTGGACGGAACATACGGCTTATCACAGTATAAGTGATGAAGCGGGAAATGAGAAGGAGCAGCAGGAAAATGGTTATGACGGCGGCGATGTGAAGGATTACCTCGCTCTCGAAATCCTGCGTGAGATCTGTGAACGGGGAAGAAACTATTGCGACCATGTTGCCGCCGCTGTTCATCACCGGCGCATAAAGGGCATAATAACTGCGGCGGTTCACCCTCTCCTTCTGCATGAAATACCGTTTGTGGCCGTAGACTATGTTGTTATATGCATTGTCTTCAAGCCGGTGGCCCAGAATCATGCGGTCATACACCTCAGGCGTAGTGCTCATGACGACACGTCCGCTTCCGTCAAAGAGGGTTATGTCGCAGCGCAGGTTGTTGCCCACGCCCTCCACGTCTGAGAGGACTTCGGCCGATAAGAGGTCTCCGGAGCCGGAAACCAGCCTCAGACGCTCCTGCAACATACTCTGGAGGGTGGTTATGCGAGAAGTCATGATGCTGTTCATGTCGGAGTTGTTCCTTCTGTACACGAACCACACGCTGAACACCGCCATCACCACCAGGGTGAGGAGGAGCGAGATGTACATCACGAGACTTATCCTGGACTGGAAGTAGCGCCTGGCCTTGTTGCGGCTGCGTTTTGCCGATAATGCCGTCAGAAGGAGATATGCCAGTATTGCAAAGATGAAGCCCTCCACGATGTAATAGAGCCACTCAGTGCTGCGACGCGATATGATAATCACCTCGCCCTCTGACACTTCGCGAATAAAATGGCACCATCCGTCCATGTCTGCGTGACCTCCTGTCCTGGACTCGGCCATCTGACGCAGCCTGCCGGAATAGACCGTGGGATATGCATAAGACCCTTTGTACTGGACCAGCTTGTCGGAATTGTATTTCGCCCATGAATACACCGGCGGAAGGGATACCCTGCCGGGGTCTGAAATGCCAAGGAGGCTAAGATAGCCGCGGTCTTCCCTGTTATGCTTGGACTCAACGGTGATGAGTACCACGCTGGCGCCGTAATTCTCTACATAGTATGAGAAAAATCCGGTATAGGAGGTTCTTCCCGGGCCCAGGCTGCTGTAGAAGAAGTGGGAATTGTCTCCCAGCTGCTGTCCCCCGCGTATCCTGTCATTGAAAATGCCGCTGGACGTAACATCCCGCCCCGGTATAACCACCGTGATGTCGTAATCCTGCGATATACGGCTCATGTATGTTGTGGTGACGCGACTGCGGATAATGTCGGCACTTCCATCCACCGCCGACAGCGCGCCCACGACGGCATCGGATGCTATTCCCCCCTCCACTGCCCTCAGCTGAATCTCAAGGGCCATGTCGCGGTCCATTGAAAGGCGGTTTGCCCATACGTCTATCCTTTGCTGCTCCTTCCAGAAGCCCAGCGACGATGATGCCGCCACGAAGTAAATGCCCACCGCGGCGGCATAGAGCACTCTTCCGACTCCTGAAAATATGTCTATCCTGAGCATCTGCACAAGGACAGGTATGGCCATTGAAAGGGCCAGGTAGGAGATATACACCAGAGCCGTGTACCGGTTTAGCATCGTGACGCGGTGCAGCTCCATCGGGATGCTGGAATTTACAACGACGCTCTTGAAACTGATGTGCAGATAGGCCCCGATTGCCAGTACGGCCAGCGAGAGTGCAACGGCGACGCACGTCCCGAGGGCCTTTGAGCCGTTCCTTCGCAGCTGCTTCATCAGTGTCCACCTCGCGATGAAAAGGTCCATCACCATAATATTGATGGCGAGGTTTATTATTATCACCGCCCCGAGCGAATAGAGGAGGGTGCCGTCGGCATAAAGGAGCGGGGAGAACAGCTGGCTGCTGAGCGAAAGGTGCCGCCCCTTAAGGTAAATCCACGTAAGGACGACGCCCTGCGATATAACCACCCCAAGAAGGTAGGGCGGCGTTGGATGCGCATACAGCAGGAACAACGTCCCTGCAAGGAAAAGCGCCAGCGCGAGCCATAAAATGCCGGAATGAGCGCCGGACGGCTCGGCCAGAGTTTCTTCGGCAAGGAGGAACAGAGGCTCGCCGGCAATGCTCACCGGTATGCCGGCCCCGGATGAGAGCGGTCTCACGCTGTAGTGCTCGTTAACCCCGAAATTGCGGTTTATGCCGCTGAGGGACCCTGCACGCAGCTCGTTCACTATCTCCAGGCCGGCAATAACCCTGCAATCTTTACCGCTTGCCGATTTCACCAGGTACCACTTTGGACCGTAGTTCACGAAAGATATGCGCTCACCGACATCTGCAAGTGGTGACGAAATATTGCTCCTGGAGTCTCCCAGACGCTGGACTATGGTGCGGGAACGGATGTCGTCGTTGCGGACGGGAAACTGGTTGGCCCAGCTTTGCAGCGAGTCTTCCACATAGCGGTAGATGACCATATCTTCCGGCAGATCGTTGAGATCCAGCCACGCTTCCTTGTTTCCTCCAAGCGCCTTCTCCATATAGCCGTCAAGGATGGCCATCCTGTTTTCTGCCACCCGGCTTATCCTCTGGGCGGCAGATGAGATATCGGCCCTCCCGACGCCGGACATCAGAGAGGTTGCATATACACAGGCAGCGGCGACCAGAAGAGCCACCGACACAACTTCAAATATGCGCCGTTTCCTATTCATGATGATACGGCTCCCCCCTGAGTATGGTGAAAGCGCGATACAGCTGCTCTGCAAAAATTGTGCGCACCATCTGGTGTGAGAATGTCATGCGCGACAGGGAAATCATGTCCGATGCCCTGTCATATACCGCCTTGGAGAAGCCGTAGGCCCCGCCGATTGCAAAAACAAGGGTCTTGCCACCGCCTGAAAGCTGTTTCTGCAAGTATGATGCAAATTCCATGGAACGGTATTCCTTTCCTCTCTCGTCCAGAAGGATGAGAACATCGGACGGCCCCGCTTCCCCGAGGATGAGTTCTCCCTCTTTCTGCTTAATCTGCTCTTCAGAAAAGGCCGATACCTTCCTGAGCTGCGGAATCTCCACCACCTGGAAAGGGACGTAATGCACCAGCCTGGAGCAGTAAAGGTCCAGGCCCTCCTTAACCCATCCGACGTCTGTCTTTCCTACGGTGAGAAGTTTTACGTTCATACTTTGCAAAAGTAGCGATTCGGCTCGGAATTTGCAAGTAATAAGGCCGATGAATAAGTTTCTGCATATGCTCATGACGGCCGCGGCCTTGTCCGTGTGCCTGGTTTCACATGCTCAGGTACAGAGGTTTACGTCCGGGAATATAACCTACAGCACCTCTTCCCAGGGAGAGTATTCCGTATTCTCCTCCATAACCAAGTACCTCGCAGCGGGAGACGAAGCCGCCCTCTCCAGCTGGTTTGCAGACAATCTGGACGTAACCGTCATTTCATCTACACGCAACTGCTCCCGCAAGCAGGCCCGCGAGATACTCAGGAATTTCTTCAATACAAACACGCCCCGCTCCTTCACCGTTTCCCACAAGGCGTCGGAGGGGGGTAAAAAATATCTTATCGGCCAGCTCAATGCTGGCGGGGAACTCTTCGAGGTTACCATCTACGCCACATCATCCGGAGGAGACACCTACAAAATCCAGCAGCTGGGCATAGCACGCCAAACAGCCGTATATTAAAGAAAATTTGCAGAAAAAGCATTAAATCGTTAATTTTGTGAGCTATTTGCAATTAACGATTAATTTAAACTATACTTTATGGCAACAACTGCTGACCTTAAAAACGGAATGTACATCATGTTCAACGGCAAGCCCTGCGCCGTGGTGTATTTCCAGCACGTCAAACCAGGCAAGGGTCCCGCCTTTGTCAAAACCAAGCTGCGCAACCTGGAGAACGGCCGCATCCTTGAGAACACCTTTACCGCCGGTGTCAAGCTTGACACCATCAGTGTGGAGCGCCGTCCCTACCAGTTCCTCTATGACGACGGAGAGGCCTTCAACTTCATGCACGAGGAAACATACGAACAGATTACCCTCCCCCACGACGTCGTAGAGAACTCAGACCTCATGAAGGAAGGACAGCACGTGGAGATGATGTTCATGACAGAGCCCGAGGAGCGCTGCCTCACCTGCGAACTCCCCACTTACGTAACCCTGGAGGTCACCTACAGCGAGCCCGCAGTGAAGGGAAATACCGCTTCCACCAGCGCCCTCAAGGAAGTTACGCTGGAAACCGGTGCAAAGATAATGGTTCCCCTGTTCATAGAAACCGGAGAGATCATCACGGTAAACACGACGGACCGCTCCTACGGCCAGAGGGTCAAATAATCAATACACGTAATCCTTTACGTCCTGAGCGGTGACGGGAGAGCCACCGAGGATGAGAAGACGTTCTACAACGTTCCTGAGTTCACGGATGTTTCCGGGCCAGGAACGTTTTTTCAGCATCTCTATGGCTTCGGGCTCATATTCGCGAACGGGCCTGCCTGCCTCCGAGCATATCTGCTCCGTGAAATAGCTTATCAGGAGGGGGATGTCATCTTTACGCTCGTCAAGGGCCGGCACGCGAAGGACTATCACGGAAAGCCTGTGGTAAAGGTCTTCACGGAAACGTCCTGCGGCAATCTCGGCCTGAAGGTCTTTGTTGGTGGCGGCTATCACCCTTACGTCCACTGTGATTTCCTTGTCTCCGCCCACGGGGGTGAGCTTTCTCTCCTGAAGGACGCGAAGCACCTTTGCCTGTGCGGCAAGGGACATGTCTCCAATCTCGTCGAGGAAGATGGTTCCGCCGTCGGCCTGCTCAAATTTGCCCTTATGGTCACGGATTGCCGACGTGAATGACCCCTTCTTGTGACCGAAGAGCTCGCTGTCTATGAGTTCGGAGGGAATGGCGGCGCAGTTCACCTCCACGAACGGCATCATGGAGCGTTGGGAACTCTGGTAGATGCTCTGTGCCACGAGCTCCTTGCCGGAACCGTTGGGGCCGGTGATTAGCACGCTGGCGCCCGTGGGGGCCACTTTTTCTATCATGTCCTTGAGGTGCGCAACGGGTTGCGACTCTCCTATCATCTGTTTTCCGTATATTTTTTTCTTGAGGATTTTGGTCTCCTTCACAAGAGAGGCCTTGTCCGTAGCGTTCTTTAGAGTTATGAGGATGCGGTTCAGGTCCAGCGGTTTTTCAATGAAGTCGAAGGCGCCTTTCTTGATGCAGTCCACTGCAGTTGTGATGTCGGCATGGCCGGAAATCATCACGACGGGAGTTTCAATTCCCTCTTCAATAACTTTTGAGAGCATCTCCGTACCGTCCATTTCCGGCATTTTAATGTCGCAGAAAATGGCGTCGTATTTCTCCTTCCTGGCTTTCTGGAGGCCTTCTACGCCGTTTTCGGCGTTTTCTACCTCGTAGCCTTCCATTTCAAGGATTTCCTTGAGTGAATAGCGGATGGCCCTTTCGTCATCTACAATCAAAACCTTCATAGCGGTATATTTTTATGCAAATATCGTAAATTTTTCTAATTTTGCAGTGATATGGCAACTATACCGGACATCATCATAGCCGTAGACGGCTTCTCTTCTACAGGAAAGAGCACTTTCGCCAAAATGGTGGCGGCAGAATTCGCATTCCTATATCTTGACAGCGGCGCAATGTACCGTGGCGTAACCCTTTTCGCAATGGAGAACGGCCTCGTGGCGGCCGATGGGACAATTGACGAAGATGGACTCAAAAGCGCGATAGGCGGCCTGGAACTGCATTTTGAGAGGGCCGACGGCGTCACGAAACTCTTCAGCGGGGAGCGCTGCATAGAGGCAGAGATCCGCACGCTTGAAGTATCGGCCCACGTGAGCCCCGTGAGTGCGATAGCATGGGTAAGAAACTGGGTGGACGAGCGCCTGCATGCATTCTCAAAGGACGGGCGCGTAATAATGGACGGGCGCGATATAGGCACTACCGTTTTCCCGAATGCAGATGTCAAGATCTTCATGACGGCCGAAGACAGGGTGCGTGCGCAGAGACGCTACGACGAGCTCATCGCCAAGGGACAGGAGGCTTCCCTGGACGAGGTCATGGCAAACCTCAGGGAGCGGGATTATATAGACTCTCATCGCGAGACCTCGCCCCTTAGACAGGCGGAAGACGCCTACGTATTGGATAACACCCATATGACCCTTCACGAGGAACTCGTATGGATGCTTGGTCTCCTGCAGGGCAAATTCGGCATTCTGGAAAGCCCCGGCCTATCATGCTGACTGTAGAGATAGACCCCGGCTCCGGCTTCTGCGGGGGCGTTATCCGCGCCATCACAAGGGCCGAAGACTTCCTCGGCAGCGGGCGGGCACTGTACTCGCTTGGCGCCATCGTTCATAATGAGGCCGAGCTTTCCCGCCTGAGGGACAAGGGCCTTGTTACCGTACGCACTCTGGACGAAGTTCCCTCCGGCGGTTCCATACTCATCCGTGCGCACGGAGAGCCGCCCGCAACCTACGAGGCGGCGCGGGAGCGGGGACTCAACGTCATCGACTGTTCCTGCCCGGTGGTGCTCAAACTCCAGGACCGCATAAGGGAGGCATACTCTAAAGGCCGGATAATAATCTTCGGCCGCGTGGGCCATGCCGAGGTGCTGGGCCTTGTGGGCCAGGTAGACGGCGACGCCCTTGTGGTTGAGAACCTGGACATGCTCCGTGACGCCATAGCCCAAGGCAAGATTGACCTGTCCGGCCCCATAGAGATATTCTCCCAAACCACGAAGAGCCCTTCGGAGTATATTGAAATTTGTGAATACCTGCGCTCGCAGAGTGCTCTCATCACCGTACACAACACCATCTGCAGTCAGGTTGCATCCCGGCATGAGAAACTCGCCGAGTTCGCGTCTTCCCACGACGTCATCCTCTTCGTTACCGGCAAATCCTCCTCCAACGGCAAAGTTCTCAGCAACCTCTGCCTGAGCGTCAATCCACGCACCCATGTCATTGGTACTTCGGCCGAAATTGACCCCGCCTGGTTTGCCGGCGCTTCCACAGTGGGCGTTTGCGGCGCCACTTCCACCCCAAAATGGCTTCTTGAAGAAGTCGCCGGCGCCGTGAGCTGTATGGGCTAGCCGATTCAAGTGCAAAATCAGCCCATCGTCACCACATTGTCCGCAAAAGAGCGGGCGGCTTCCCTGTGAGAAATGACAAGGATGGTCTTGGCGCCGCGGTAGCGGGAATGAAGATTCTCCAGCACGCGCTCTTCCGTCATGCTGTCGAGGGCCGACGTACACTCGTCCAGCACCATTACGCTACCGGGATGCAGCAGCGCGCGGGCAATCGCGATGCGCTGAGCCTGGCCTTCCGAAAGGCCGCTCCCAACCTCTCCGCAAGGCGTTTCAAGGCCGGCGGGAAGGTCATATACGAAGAGGGCCGATGCCGTTTCCAGCGCTTCCCTCATCTGACCCTCCGTAGCCGTGGGGCAGGCAAGTTCAAGATTGCTGCGCACGGTGCCGCTCAGGAGCGTATTGCCCTGCGGAACGTATAGGAAATTGCCGCGCAGTGAATATCCTGCGGGGTTTCCGTCAATCTCTATTGTGCCTGACGAGGGCCTGAGGAGCCCCATCACAAGACGTATGAGCGTGCTCTTGCCAATTCCGGTAGGACCGGATATGAGTGACACTTCACCAGCGGGAAAAACGCATGAGAAATTCTCCAGGACGGGCTCAATTATGCCCGGGTAGGAGTATGTGACTCCGGAGAGCTCTATGCGAGGGGCCTGTTCAATCTTCACGGGAGCTGCTACCGGCTCCTCTTCAAGTTCTTCAAGCTCAATGAGGCGCTCCACGCTGGCAAAACCGGTGATGAACGCAGGAATCTCACGGCCGAACTCGGCAATGGGCCTCTGCACCTGCCCCACAAGCTGCAGGAAGGCGGTCATCATGCCGTAGGTAACCGTGCCGTGAAGGATGCCGATGATTCCCCACAGGAAGGCAGCGGCATGGCCAGCCTGGAAACCGAGGAACATGAAGCCGCGGGCAACCGCATTGTAATTGAGGCGTTTGCGGGTTTTATCCTCGACGTCTGCCTGCAGCCAGCCAAACTTATCCAGCACACGTTCCACGGATGTGAGGGTGAGGACAAGCACCCTGTGCTGAAGGCTCTCCTGCATAACCTGCTGGAGTTCGCTCTCACGGGTACGGACGGCAGTCATGAGCCTTCTTATCTGCTTGAAGAACATCTTGGAGCCCAAAACCGCAACGGCCATGAGTATCACAAGGACCCATAAAAGGTTTGGAGCAAGGGTTACAAGGTAAACGGATGCCGCGACAAGCTGCAGGAGCGTGACCAGAAGATTGGGAACGTGTTCTGCAATGAGGTCCGAAACCACGCGGATGTCCTCCTCCAGGCGGTTGACCGTGTCTCCGGAAAGGAAGCGTTCACGGCCGTCCCACCGGCTTTTGAGCACATGGCCGAACAGGTCTTTCCGAAGGATGTTCTGTGTTTTGACGTGCGTGTAGCTGCCCCACCAGGAAGCAAACAATATTGCGGCAACCTGAATCAAGAGGATACCTGCAAACAGCCATATACCCTGCAACAGGGGCGCTTCACTCTGATGTGTCGCTATATCTACGAGGTGCTTGCTGGCCCAGACAAAGGAAAGGGATGCTCCAATACGCACGGCGCCGATAAGGACGGTGAGCGCCATGCGCCACCTCACAGGCCGCGACATCTTCCAAACGGCACTGGAACAATCGGCAAAACTTCTCATTTATTCTGCAACTCCTTCCTTAACCCAGATATCGGCAAGCTTCACGGCATCTGCAAGGGCCTGCGCCGCGGTTACTTCGTATCTCTCCTGAAGGAGGGCCGACAGGGTTTCAGGGGTAAATTCCTTGCCTTCAACCTGCTCCCAGAGCCATGCGGCGCTCTCGTTGAGGGAAAGCATTTTGTTGAAGTTAACCTGGGCGAGCCCTTCGCCTACCACCACGTGTTCACCGCATATGGTACGCAGCGTAAAACCGTCTTTTATTTTCATATTATTCTTCTGTAAATTGCCAAAATATATCTTCTGAAAGGCTTCAGGCGTGCCCAAAGTTTACCATTTGATGGCGTAAGAGCCTTCTTTCCGCCGCGCAGGATTGTAACCACCGTGCCAAGCACGTCTCCGGTGCCGCACTCCTCCGTGCCAGCGATGTTGCCGTCTCCCATGAGGGTAAGATGACCGCCTTCCAGTTTTATGATGCGGTGAAGCACGAACCTGTCCGGAAGGCGCACCAGAACTATGTCTCCGACGGACACGGAAGGCATTTTGCGAAGCACCACGCTGTCCTTTCCCTCGCGGATGAAAGGAAGCATGCTGCCGCCCTTGGGGGAAAGGGTGACGTCCCTTCCCTCATCAAGCAGCCTGCCCACTTCCGGCAGGAGAACATCGTTGGGAATTACGCGCTTATCCATGGACTTCGTTATAACATACGCGGGCGGCATCCCCGTCCGGGAGGCAGTGAAGGGTGTAGCATGGAACCTTTCCCGCAAGGGTCTCGAGCGTAGAGTGCCAGCCTCCGGAAAGTTCCTTGAAAGGACGGAAAGCCGATGCGGAAGCCATGAGCGAGGCGTATGCCTGCAGAGGCGGGAGCCTGTCTATTGAATTGGCCGGAGCACGATCTATGCGCACAACGGCGCCCACAGGGACGTCCTTGGCCTTGTAACATGGCGTTTTGCCGCTCCAGGGGCTGCCGAAAACGCGCGCCTGCCCGCCAGGCATCACCCGCAGGATGGGATTGTCGTCGTTGAGGAGCTCCGTTCCGGGGATATTTTCAAGCCACATGCGGCTGTGCGTGCTTTTGCCGGTGCCGCTCCTCCCGAGGAAAAGGTATCCCCTGCCGTCGTTCATGACAACGGAGGAATGCATCTCCAGGGCGCCACGACACGCCGTTGCAAAAGCATAGAGCAGCATGAGGCAATTGTTCATGCCGAATATGTCGTCAACTCCGGTGAGGTAAATTGACGCGCGGGAGAAGGATTTGTCCGTATCCATGACGGCTGCCACACTCATCCCGGGAAGAGGGGTCATGGTGAAACGATGGCCGTCGGAAAGTTCCCATATCGCAATTTCGGGGAATCCCGGGCCGTCATCGGAGCAGAAATATGGATCTCCGGTAACCAGGGGCGGGAATCCCGTCTGCGTCACGGAAAAGATTTCCTCTCTTTCACCATCCACCTCGAACGGGATAAGGTTTCTCATCCGGGAAAGGAGTTCCCCGCTTGCGCTCACCTTGAAAACAAAGCCGGCGACTTCATATGATTTTACCACATTCATAGGTCTGCAAAGATACTCATTTTTGAGTACACACACAATAAATAAAATTTGCTACCTTTGCGAGGATGAAAGCATGGAAAGTAACACGGAACGTTCTGCTGGGCCTTGCAGGCCTGGTAATTCTGCTCCTTGTGACGTTCCAGGTGCTCCTTAGGCCCAAAGTGCTCACGGGGATAGCTAACAACCTCGCATCCACCCTCGTCCCGGAAGGGAATGTGGAAATAGGCAAAATTAAAGCCCACGTAATCAAGAGCTTTCCCAACCTGAACATATACATTGAGGACATAGCCATAACCTATCCGCATGAGCGCTATGCCCGCTACGACAGCATATACGCCCAAAGTGGCGGCAGAAGAAACCTCCTCAGGGCGGGGAACGGCGCGGGCGGCATCGACACGCTCCTGTCGGCCGGCAGGATAAGCGCGTCGGTAGACTACATGGCCTTCACGCGCGGCCGCCTTCACATAAGGAAGGCCAATCTGGAGCATCCCCGCATATTCGCCCATTATTTCGACTCCACCGCCGCAAACTGGGACATCCTTCCCATCGGCGGAGGGGAAAAGGATACGACGTCCAAGGAGACAATGCCCATCAGGATAGACAAGGTGGCACTCGGAGGCAAGCCGCTCGTCGTTTTCACAAATCCTGCCGACACCCTCATGGCCAGCCTCATGATGCGTCGGCTCACCCTTGACGGCACGCTGAACCTTACGAAGGATTTCGCCTCGTCGAAGGCCAGATTCGCGATTGATTCGTTGTCGGCATCCGGCCGCCTCCCCAAAGACACCCTTTCCCTTCGCCTTGAGCGGCTCCGGATGGATGTTCACAACAGGAATGTAATCCTGGACGCCGAGGCGTCGGCCCGCCTGAGGACCGGCAGCTTCGGACGGCTGAG
>FLNZ01000032.1_pt1 | contig 25528 bp, 22 predicted proteins | sample 1140391 | NCBI WGS metagenome assembly FLNZ01 (sample SAMEA3878171, study PRJEB12797) | bioreactor metagenome | biome: Moose rumen | place: Sweden | collected 2011-10 | reverse complement strand
AAATTTCCACACATTTTTTTACACTTGTTTTCAAAAAGCGGTTTTGCATACGGGACAAATTAAGTTATTTTAGATAATAGAATAGAGGATTTTATATGGAATGTAAAAAGCCCCGCGACATGTTCGTCGAAGCAGGCTACGGCCCGAACTTCGCCGACCAGCTAATCCAGAACGCATTCAGCAAACTCTTCGAGGGCGACCCCATCGACGAGCGCGTGTGCTTTGATGCAGCCGACGACATGGCATACATCATCGACATCGGCCACGACGACATCCGCTCCGAGGGCATGAGTTACGGCATGTTCATTGCCGCCCTCACCGGCCACGACAAGCTTTTCCAGAAACTCTGGAACTTCGCGAAAAAATACCTGCGCAACGACGACGGCCCGCACAAGGGCTACTACTCCTGGCAAGTCTCCACCACCGACTTCTCGATGATGGACCCGGGTGCAGCCCCCGACGGCGAGGAATACATCGCGGCAGCCCTCCTCATCGCCGCAAAGAAGTTTGGCCGCGACGACTACAAGCAGGAGGCCATCGAGCTCATCAACTGGATCAAGAACAAGCCGTTCAACGAACTCGTGGGCCCGATGATCGACCCCGAAAGGAAGCTCATCAAGTTCTCGCCCGTGCTGGGCAACGACTTTACCGACCCGAGCTACCACACCATCGCGTTCTACCGCGCCTACGCCGACGCGACCGGCGACAGCGAGTGGCTCGAAATTGCGAAGAACAGCATCGAATACCTGAAGAAGGCCGCCCACCCCGAAACCGGCCTCTGCGGCGACTATTCCGAATACGACGGCACCCCGAAGGCAATGCCCTGGTTCCCCGAAAGCAACTGCTTCAGCGGAGACGCCTGGCGCGTTGCGCTCAACCTGAGCCTCGACTACGCACTCTTTGGCGGCGACGAGAGCGAGAAGGAAATCTGCACGCGCCTGCTGAACTTCTTCGAGAACAGGAGGCCCTACCTCTCTGACTACGCGACCGACGGCGGGCCCTACCCACGCCAGGGCCGCAACGCCACGCCGGGCATTATCGCGATGAACGCGGCAGCCACGCAGGTACTTGATTCCGAAGACCCGCTGGTAAAGCCCTTCGTCAAGGACCTCGCGGCACTTTCCGTCCCGTTCCGCTTCTGGCGCTACTACGACGGCATGCTCTACATTATCGGGCTCTTGGCCACCGCCGGTAAGATTGAATTCTAGAACAAGGAGAACACGATGAAACAGAGAACCATCCTCATTGGCGCTACCCTTGCGGCAGCACTTGCATTCACCGCCTGTGACGACATCCGCGTGCAGGAATTCCCCGACGGAAAGGTGCGCATGGAAACCACCTACGTCAAGGACAAGAAGCAGGGCCTCGAGAAGGAGTACTACAACAACGGCACTCTCCGGCGCGAGACCACCTACAACGCCGACCGCAAGGAAGGCCTGCAGAAGGAATACTACGAGGACGGCACGCTCCAGGCCGAAACCCCGTTCGCCGACGGCTACATCGAGGGCGAAGTCGTGAAGTACCACAAGAACGGCAAGCTCGCCTCCAAGGCCAAGTACCAGAAGAACAAGCAGGTTGAATTCGGCGAGGTGTTCGACCCCGACGGAACTCCCGCGACCGACGGCAGCTACAAGGACCCGCGCGACGGATACGCCTACCAGTGGATTCGAATCGGCACGCAGCTCTGGACCGCAGAGAACATGAACTTCGGTACCTTCGAAGGTTCCGTGTGCAACCAGTGCAACCACTGGGGCCGCCTCTACAACTTCGAGAACGCGAAGAAGGCCTGCCTCGAAGGTTTCCACATGCCCACCAAGGATGAATGGAAAACACTCCTCACCTTCGCCGAGACAAGCGGCAAGGTCGGCACCGTGCTCAAGGCCGGCTTCGGCTGGGACCCCATCAAGGAAGGCGGCAACGACTACGGCAACGGCAAGGATGAACTCGGGTTCGGCATAAAGGCTGGCGGCGCACACTTCGCGAAGAGCGATGTTCCGCTGAAGGAACGCAAGTTCGAAGATGCCGGCAAGAAGGCCTACCTCTGGACAGCCGAAGGCGAAGTGCTCGTGTTCTACCACGACAAGGACATCGCGAAGTTCGAGAAGTTCAATCCCGAATTCGGCGCAAGCCTCCGCTGCCTGAAGGACTAGGCAACAATGTGAAATGTGTAGTGAGGAATGTGGAATGAAAAATTGCTCCGGCCAAACCGGAGCGTTTTTTTCAACGAGAAACTTCTTTCGTCTTTCGTCTATAGCAAGTCTCGCAGAGACTTGCGTTCGTTCGTCTAAATCACGTCGTGTATTCCGCGTTAATCTTCACGTAGCCGTAACTCAGGTCGCAGGTAAACGCGCTTGCGGATGCCTGCCCGATGTTGAGCACGAGCGTTACTTTGTATTCACGCTGGCGCACCACGGCATGGAGTGCCGCCGTCTGGGCCTCGTCGAGCTGGAGCGGGCGCCCGCCTTCCAAGACCTTCACGTCGCCGAAATACAGGTCGGTGTGTTCGGCCACCATGTTGCACCCGCTGGAACCCGCGCTGCTGAGGATGCGGCCCCAGTTCGGGTCTTCACCGAACATCGCGCACTTCGCAAGGTTGCTGGTACCGATAAAGCGTGCCATGCGGAGAGCTTCTTCGTGGCTTTCGGCCTTCTCGATACGCAGTTCGATAAGCTTGGTGGCTCCTTCGCCATCACGCACAATGTCTTTTGCGAGGCTCTGCATGATGAGCATGAGGGCAGCACGGAACTCGCCCTGTTCGCTCAAGCTCAGGTCTTCGTAACGGAGTCCGCTCATGCCGTTTGCTAGCAAGATGCACGTGTCGTTCGTGCTCGTGTCGCCGTCCACCGTAATCGCATTGAAGGAATCGGCGATGTCGGCACGAAATTCGGCGAAGAAGTCTATGGGGAGCGAGATGTCGGTCGTGATGAAGGCAAGCATCGTCGCCATGTTCGGGTGAATCATGCCCGAACCCTTGCAGGCGCCGCCAATCGTAATCACGCCCTTCTCCGTCTGGATTTCCACGGCGTGGCTCTTGAGGGCAAGGTCGGTCGTGAGGATGGCGCGCCCGAATTCCTCGGAAGCATCGGCATGCAGTTTTTCCACGAGCTTCGGGATTCCCGCCTCGATCTTGTCCATCGGCATCAAGTGGCCAATCACGCCCGTGCTGCAAACGAGCACGCTCTTCGGGGTAAGGCCAAGAGCCTCCTCGGTCATCACGGCCATGCGTTCGGCATCCTTGTAGCCCTGTTCGCCGGTACAGGCGTTCGCGTTGCCGCTGTTTACCACGACTGCAGTCGCGAAGTGTGCGTGTTCAAGCGCAGCCTTGTCGTACAGTACCGGAGCGGCCTTCACCTTGTTGGTGGTAAAAACGGCGAAACAGCGGGCCGCCTTCTCGCTTTTCAAAAGCGCCATGTCGGCGTTACCGCTGGCCTTGATGCCAGCGCAAATTCCAGATGCGGTAAAGCCCTTGGGTGAGCAAACGCCGCCTTTTTCCAGCACAGTGTACATAGTATCTCCTAAAAAGAAGCTTTCTTTGCGATTCGGGGCTCGCAACGCCCGTTAAAATTTTTACCTTGTAGAGCATGGAAAAGATCAAGTTTACACAGGAAGCTTTCGACAAGCTCATCAAGGACCTAGAAAATTTAAAAAATGTTGAACGCCCGCGCGTATTGCAGGAACTGGTTGATGCCCGTGCGCAAGGCGATTTGAGCGAAAACGCCGAATACCACGCAGCGAAGGAACGCCTTTCCTCCATCGACAACATCGAGATGCCCAGGCTCCAGGACCAGATTGCTCGCGCCGAAGTCGTCGCGTTCGACCCGAATTCCGACACCATCCGCTTTGGCGCGAAGGTCACGCTCCTCAACGCAAAGACCAAGAAGAACGTCGTGTACCAGCTGGTGAGCCCCGAAGAGGCAGACGCCCTCAATGGCAAAATCAGCTTCAAGAGCCCCATCGGAGCCGCCCTCATGGGCCAGAAGAAGGGCGAAACCATCGAAGTCACGACCCCGAGGGGCGTAAACAAGTTCCAGATTATCGACTTCAGCTAACTGGACCCGCAGATGATTATCGCGCTCATCGGCAATGACGATTTCTCGAAGGACATGCGCATCGAGAAATTCCTGCAAGATTCCCTCGGCGACCGCAAGGACGACCCGATGGCAAAGCAGATTCTGTTCGCGACGGACCCGAACATCGCCTCCATCGCGGAGTCGGTCATTACTGCATGTGACAGCGTATCCATGTTCTCGCCCGAACAGACGGTCGTCGTCCGCAAGGCCGACGAACTCAAGGCCGACGACACGCGCGAGCTTACCAAGTGGCTGAGCCACAAGCCCAACTGCACGCTCCTTTTCGAGTTCTCGAAACTCGACGGGCGCGGGGAACTGTACAAGACACTCAAGAGCGTGGGCGAAATCGAGAAATTCGACGAACCACCCCAGTACAAGATGGCCGACTGGATTGCGGCCGCAATTCCCTCGCACTTCAACAAGGCAATCGACAGGGACGCCTGCTACTACCTCGCCGACGCGCTCGGCAACAAGACGAAAATCGTCTGCGAGGAAGTCGAGAAGGTCCTGATGTACGACCCCAACTGCAAAAAAATTACGCTCGACCTCGTGAAATCCATGGTGGTTCCGCAGCGCAAGAACGCGTCGTACGAAATAAACACGCCGTTCGGGCTGCGCGACGTGAAGGCATACACCCGACTGCTGAACGAAATGTTCAGGAACGGCGTGGAAGCAGTCCCCATAGTCGCATCGCTCTACTACTACGCCATTGACCTGCTGAACTTCATGACCCTGACCGAAAAGAAGATGTCACCTGCCGATGCCGCAAAGGCCATGGGCAAGAACGACTACGTGTTCAACAAGCTGGGGCGTGCCCCGGAATGTGCCAAGCGCTGGAGCAAGCCTCTGCTCTGCAGGGTAATTCGCCGCCTCTCCGATATCGACTACGAAATCAAGAGCGGAAAGTGCAGCACGAAGATTGCACAAGAACTCGCGCTCGCCGCGCTCGTCGTGCGGTAGTGCAACTAGGGACGGCATACGCACGGCTGGCCCTCCCTCTCTAAAACAATTCCAATATAAACAGAGAAGCCCGCTTGGAGCGGGCTTCTTAAGTTCTTGGAGGAACGGCTTAGTTCCAGTCGTCCTGAACGTCGTTTGTAGCGGGTTCCGGAGCGGCGGGTGCCTCGGCAGCGGGCTCGGATGCCGGAGCAGGTTCTACGGCAGGGGCAGGTTCCTGTGCAGAAGCCGGACTGGTTGCAGAGCCTGTCGAAGCATCAGCGGCAGGTGCGCTCTGAGCAGCGGGCTGTGCTGCAGGAGCAGCCTGCGGTGCGGGCTGTGCAGCCGGAGCCGGCTGTTCCACCTTCTGCATCTGCGGGGCTTCTTCACCCTGCGTTTCAGCAGACGGTTCGGAGAGATCCACATTGCCGATGTAGTTGCGGATAATGCGCGGGGTCACGAAGATCACGAGGTCCTTCTTGACCACGGAATGACGCGTATACTTGAAGAGGTTGCCGAAGAACGGAATGTCCTTGAGGAACGGAATGCCGCTCTCGGATTCCTGGGTCTCGTTACGGGTCAGGCCGCCGATAATCACGGTCTCGCCGTCAGCCACCACGACCTTCGTCTTGGCTTCCTGCGTACTGATCACGATTTCGCCCTTGGAGTCGTAATCGTAGGAGTTGTTTTCCGGGTGCAAGTCAAGCAAGATGCGGTTGTCGCCCGAAACGTGCGGGGTAACCGTCAGCTTGATACCGGTTTCGACGAGCTGCGTAGAAGATTCACCGCTATCGTCAATCACGCGGATAGAGACCTTGTCACCCATGAACACCTGGGCTTCGGTATTGTCGAGGGTCGAAACCTGCGGAGAAGCGAGCACTTCGGTAGAAGCGTCACCCATCAAACTAGACACGGCAAGCTTGAGGTTGTTATCGAAGAGGCTTGTAGTAATCGTCGTTGCTGCACCGCTAACAGCAGGCGTTGCACCGTTGTTCGGGAAGGACGTAACCATGGCAGCGCCACGGCTAGACCCAGCCTGGCTTCCGTAAGTACCGTTTGCCGCACCCGGAGTCATAGAGACGTTGTTGCCGAGCATCGCGCTCCAGTCCACACCGAGTTCGCGGGCGCGCTGGCTGTTCACCACCACGAGCTTCGCAGTAATCATGATCTGGAGGGTTTCCACGTCAAGTTCGGTAAGGGCGTTTTCCATCTGCTCAATCTTAGAATCGGTATCGTACACGATAATGGAGTTCGTGCGTTCCACGACGGTGATACGGCCACGACCGCTCTTCATGCTTTCAAGCACCTTCACGAGTTCGTCGGCCTTCGCGTGGTGAATCTGGAAGTTCTTGCGTACGAGCGGAGCAGTATCTTCCTGCTGCTTTTCCTCGTCGGCAATCTTCTTCTGCTTGGCCTGGTAAGTACTCTGGCGCTGAACCACGATGTACTTGTCCTGAATAACCCAGGTGAGGTCGTTGATTTCGCAGATAATGTCGAGCGTTTCCTGCCAGGTCTTCTTGGTGACCTTGATGCTCATCTTGCCCTTCACGTCGGGGGCAAGCAAGATATCGACACCCGCAACCACAGAAACAGAGCGGAACACGGCACTGAAGTCAGTGTCCACGAACGAGAAGTCGTACAGCTTCTTGTTGGGTTCCACGGAACCCGACGCGGGGGCAGCACAGACCGAGGAGAGTCCCACTACCAGGGACAGGACCATGAGTATTTTAATCAGCTTTTTCACTTTTGACCCCCAAATTTATCGGGAAGACCCATAGAGTAGCGACGGCTCACGCCAAATTCTTGAATAAGGAAGAGCACGTCTGTTTGTGTGATTTTAAGAACTTTTCCGTTGAGAATCTTGTCGCCTTCCTTAAGCGTGTAGGATATGGAAGGATTCTTGGATTCCACGAGGAGCGCCATCGGGACATCGGATTCCCAGATAATGCCGACAAGTTCGACCTGGTCGATGTTGATGCCTTCTTCCACGAGGCCCTTGATTTCGACAAACGGGTCACGACGGCCGAAGGAACTGTAGGTCACGCGGTCATCGTAGAGGCCGTCGAGCTGGCTGCCAGCAATCTCGCCATTTTCGGAAACAATCTCGCCCCTTTCCTTGTCAACCTGCTTGAGGCGCTCCGTCTGCACGGCGGAAAGTTCATCCATGTAACTGACTGCGCGCTTGTTCACGAAGCCGATGTGGCTACCGAACTGCACCTTGCAATAGAGGCCCGAAACATCGAGGCTCACGAGGCGGTCACCGAAGGTGAGGCGCTTGAGCACCTGCGAGTTGTCATTGGGCGCGGCAAAAAGTTCAATTTCGTCGGCGACGACAATGAGTTCACGTACCACAGGGCGCAGGTGGAATGTCTGCGAACCCGAAACGAGCTTCTTGCTTTCCTTGTCGTGCTTGCTCACGAAGGTTTCAAAGGAGGGCTTTTCTTCGGCCGACTTCATCCAGTCGCGCACGAAGATTCCATCCGGATGGGCGCTCCAGAAGAGGAAGCCATCCTTCTTGATAGTCGTTTCCCGGACCTGCAAAATAAGCGCACCTTCCTGCACCACGATAACGGGCTTTGCGTTCTGCTGCAACTGCACCTTGAGGCCGTTCGCACCCCAGGTCACGTGCTTCACGAGCGTACCCGCACCAATCTTGAACACCGGCGACTTTTGCGGGCCGGCAAGCCCGATAACAATCGTACCCGCCTTGTCCGGACCAGTCACGTTCTGCAGTTCAATCGGGGTGGTCGCCACCAGGCGGAACTGTTCCATGCCGGAACCCACGAGCACCGTCATTTCCTTCAGGTTCGGGAGGAGTGCAGAAATCTTGCCGCCTTCCTTGATAGCCTTGTCGAGGTTCTTCTGTTCCTCGGCAATGCGCTTCTCTTCTTCCTTCGCGGCCTTTTCTGCAGCCTTCTTCTCTTCGAGGGCGCGCTTCTCGGCTTCCTTCCTTTCGGCAGCCTCGCGCTTGCGTTCCTCGAGAGCAGCCTTCTCGGCAGCCTTCTTCTCTTCGGCTAAACGCTTCTTTTCTTCGGCGGCAGCCTTTTCTGCGGCCTTCTTGTCGAGAGCGGCCTGCTTTTCGGCAGCCTTCTTCTCTTCGGCAAGACGCTTCTTTTCTTCGAGAGCAGCCTTCTCGGCGGCCTTCTTTTCTTCGGCGGCACGCTTCTTCTCTTCGAGGGCGGCCTTTTCCGCAGCCTTCTTCTCTTCGGCAGCGGCCTTCTCGGCAGCCTTCTTGCGATCGGCAAAGAGCTTCGAGAGCGTCCAGGCCTTCCCGCCCTTGCCGGCGAGTTTCAGCATAAAGTCCGACTTGTTGAGAGCAATCTCGTTCTTGTCAGATTTAATCGCAGAACCGACAATCAAGTCAATCTTCAAGAAATCCGTCCCGCGGAAGGGTTCCTTGTAGACCTTCATGGACTTGACCCATTCCGAGGAGGGGTCAATTTCAAACGCACCCATGCCAAGAGCAAACTCACTCGTCGAAAAACCGAGGGTAAGCTTGTGCGACTTGGCATCGTACTTCTGGAAGAATGAGGGCAAATCCTTGTCCGAGGCAAACTTGAACGTGACGGCGCAATTGCTCTTATCGCAACCGAAACTCACATCCTTAATCTGAGCAGCGTTCACGGCCACCGCGACGAACAGGAACAAAGTAATTAATTTGTTCATCATCATGGGCCAACCTTCTTGGATGTATAGGTGGTCAGGTTAAACGACACCGACACCGTAATGGGAGTCCAGCCGTGGGTTTCCGCCTTCTGGAGTTCGGCGGCAATCCCCGAGTAGCGGTTCAACCTGAGGTTCGTAATCGCCGTCGGGTAATTGAAGTTTGCAATTTCAGCAAACAGGTAGCCCAGCATGTGGTAACCCGAGTTGACAGCGATGGAGTAGCGGTTCTCGATGTAGTGTTCCTTCTGAGAAGAACCTTCCGGATTGAACTTCTGGATCTGCACGCCCGAACTGCGTAGCACGGCATACAAATCCTGCAGGCGCAGCGGAACCTTTTCCTCTTCGGGGAACATTTCCTTCAGCTTCTCGAAATCCTTCTCGGCCTGCACCAGCTGCAGTTCAAGTTCCGCAATGCGGTGCTTCTTCGCGTTAATCTTGTCGAGTTCAGCCTGTGCAGTGCTGAGGTCAGATTCTAGTTGTTGCTTCCTTTGTACATACGGGTTATACACGTAATCCCATGTGTAGTAGACAAGACCTACAATAAGGAGACATATGACAATCAGGTATATGTTCTTCTTGTCTTTAAAATCGAAATTACCCATACTAGCCCTCCCCCAGGTCCTGCTTCAGGACTATCTTGATGGTAAAGCTATACGCTTCCTCGCCATCGACCTTGGTGGTAGCGATAGTCAGGAGCGACACCTTCTCAACGCTTACCTGCTTCTCGAGCTTGACCATGTACTCGGCCACTTCCGAGAAGTCAAACGTCATGCCCTTCATCTCGAGGTTGTCTTCCGACACCTGGTTGAGGCTCGTGAGCCACATGTTGGGCGGCAGCACCGACGACACGTTTTCGAACAGCACCACCCAGCGACGCTTGCTCACCTGGATGCTCTTGAGCGCATTAATCTTGGTATTGACAATCGCCTGTTTCTGTTCGAGGTCGCCAATCTTCGTGAGCAATGGACGTTCACGTTCGACTTCTTCCTTCACGCGAGTCACGTCGTTCTCAAGGTTCATGATTGTTTCGTCAATCAAAATGTTCGCGTACATAAACCCGACAATAGCGACAATCAATGCCAGCGTAGGCCAAACAATGCGGCGGTCAGTAATCCACGAAAGATCCTTCTTGACCTTGCGGTACTCCGGAGGCAAGAGGTTAATCGAAATGCATATCGAACGCTTTGCGGCGTTCTTCGCTTTCGTCTTCGTCTTAGTCTTTGTTTTCTTTTCTGCCATTAGTCAAACTTCCTCATAGCAAGCCCAAGCGCTGGCGCAAGGATGTTGGATAAAGCGAGGGACACGCCCGATTCGCCCACCACGCTCGCATCACATTCAACGTAACGGAACGGGTTCACGGTGTCGGTCTCTATGCCGGAACGTTCGGCGATATATTCCTTCAAGCCCTTGATGGAGGCGCCACCGCCGCCGAGCAAGATCTTGTTCAGCGGTTCGGAATCTTCCGAAGAAGAGTAGTAGCGGATACCGAATTCCACCTGGGCCATAATGTCTTCAAAGGCAAGCTTCAGGGCCTCTTCCACTTCGGCTTCGGCAAACCCGTCCACGATGCCCAGATCGCCCGTCTCGAAAATCTCGTGGCACTTGGCGGCATCGACACCGAGCGTAACGCCCAGCTTTGCAATAATCATGTCAATCGAGCCACCGGTCATGGCACGCATGGAGTGGAACTTGCCCTGCTGGATGAACCCGATGCTCATCTTCTTTTCGCCGATGTTGATGACGGCGGTAGTCTGCTTGAGGTCTTCTTCGGAAGCGGTCGCCGTGTAGGCGTTCAAAAGGCCGAAGATATCGACGTCCATCGCGGTGAGCTTGAGCCCCTTCACGGTAAAGAACTGGGCCCAGGAATCAAGAAGCGCGTTTTTCGCGGCAACGACGTTCGCCTTGACTTCCTCGCCTTCGCGGGATTCAATCTCGTAGTCAATCACGTTGTCCTGGTCATCGAAGGGCGGACGGGACTGCGCGGTCTGGAGAATAATCGCCGACTCGTTGCCGTTCTTCGGCACCTTCACGCTAATCCTGTCGACCAGCACGCCGCCGGCGCCAGCACCGCAGTTCACGCATGCGACAATATCGGTATTGGCATCGCGGGTATGGCGCATCATCATCTTGGTGAGCGCCTCGCTCAAAAGTTCGTAGCCGTCCTTTTCCTTCTTGCCGTCGGGACCTGTCGTAGGTTCGCCCTCGCGACGTTGGATTTCGCCGTTAATGACGGAGCCTTCCGGAACGGGTTCCGTATCAATCTCGACGACAACATGGCCACCGCGACTGTTGTGGTAAACCTTCACGTACTTGATGCTGTAATGGCCAACATCGATGCCGATAGTCTCGCGTTCACCGCGAATTCGAGCGAGCAAATCTAGTGCCAAAGTAAACTCCGATCGGAAACAATACTACCCTAATTCTACCTTTATAAAATCAAAATGTCAAGCGAAAAATGCATCTAAGTCATTAAAAATCAACTAGTTAGCGCATTTTCGGCCATTTCTTTTGCCTTTTTTCGCTTATTTACCTCAAATATGTACTGCAAAACGCGTTCCTGGGTCCATCCGAAGGCTCCGGTAAAGGACGCCGTCATGGAGAAAAGTTCCGGATAATCGCCGTTTTTATGGCCTAAACTGCGCAAAATCTCAATTTCCACGTCTTCGGGGCCAAAACTCGGGAGCTCGAAATGGATATGCACGTGGGTACCGCCCGGGTATTCCTGCGGAAGCCCGATAAGGATACCGCCGGCAGACAGGTCGTAGAGGACGCCCGAAATCTTGGAGCCATCGGCAAGGGTGACTTCGACCGGGAAATTGACAATTTCACGGAGCCAGCGACGCAGCTGCTGCTTTTCAAGATCGTTCGAATGGCGAAGGACAAGCTTCCCGGGTTCGCTATCCATTACCTTCACATACGCAGAATAGACCGCGTCCTCAGGACGGGTCCAGCGGATGCGGACTTCCTTGCCCACGTAGGACTTGCCCGGACCGAAACTGTCGTCGTAAGAGACCTTCCAGTACTTCTCGCGGCGTGAAAGGATTTCGGAATGCTTGAGCTTTGCCCCGCCGTCGAACAGGATGTCAACACGGTTACCCACGTTGAACTGGCGCGTACACACGATTACGGTGAGCGGATTCGCCGCATCGAATGCAAGTTTCTCGCGCAGCCCCGTTATGGCGTCCAGCGTCTCGTCACGAACCTTGTCCACATCGCGGAAATCGTAGAAGTCGCATACGGCTGCCTCGAACAGGTGCGAGGAATTCAGCACGGCATCCTTGTTTTCAAACTTGGATGCACGGACCAGTTTCTCCATTGTCCGGATTTCCTTCGGCGTAAGGCCGCGTTCTTCCACCTTATTCTCGAAATCCTTCGTCCCGAACATTTCCGCGTTTTCGCGGCGGTCATTGGAACGATGAATTTCAATGAGGACTAGGAGCACCAGTCCCAAGATGGCGATCGAACAAATCCAGAACAACTGAGCAGGCAGAATCACGAGCTAACCCTCGTTCCAGTTTCCGTTGATATAAGTGCCGAGGATACGGGAAGGCAACTTCTTGCCCAGGAGCGGGCAGTTGCGGGTCTTGCCCGCAAACATCGAGGAAACGACTTCCGTTTCTGCATCCGGGTCAAGGAGAACCAGACTCGCCTGTCCGCCCTGCTTAAGCGCTGCGGGTTCAATTCCTGCAAGCTGTGCCGGGGCGGTGGAAAGGAGTTCCACCGCGCGCGCGGCGGAAAGCCGCGTGCAGAGCGGTTTCCAGATTGCGGGGAGCGCGACTTCCAGCGAAACCGCTCCCGGCACCGCATCCTCGAAATTCACTTCCTTGTCCTGCCTGAGCACCGGGTCGTGGTTCACGCTGATTGCATTCACGGTTCCCGACTCGAGCCCTTGCCACAAGGCCTCGCGGTCTTCCGCAGAACGGAACGGCATAGGCACGTTGCAGTGCGAGTCGAGATCGAACAGGCAGCTGTCGTCCAGGAGCAGGTGGTAGATATCCACGTCGCAGGTCACGTCCACGCCCTGCGTGCGCGCACGTTCGATAAGCTTGAGCGTCTCGCCGCAGCTCACCTGTTTCAAATGAACCGGCACCTTCAGGAAGCGCGCCATTTCAAGAATCCGGAACGCTTCCATCGTCTCGGCGATGCGCGGGATTCCCTTCATGCCGAGCGTGTCGGCGAAACTGCCCTCGTGCACGAGCCCGTGGTGGCGGAGCGAGTCATCGAGCGGCATAAAGAAGAAGCGCTTGCCCGTCATGGAACCGTATTCCATCGCGAGGCGCAGGAAGCGCGAACGCGAGCAGTTGTGGTTGCCGTCGCCGAAGCCGACCACGCCGCCTTCGGAAAGCTCCACCATTTCGGCGAGGTCCTTGCACTGGTAGCCCATGCTGAACGCGCCCAGGAAGGCGAACGAGAGGCCGCACTTCGCGCTAATCTGCTGGATGGCGGCAAGCTTCAGGGAATCGTCGATGGCGTTCGCGCTGCTTTCGTACAGACCGCCATAAAAGCCGCCACGGCGCATGGCATCCACGCCGTCCCTGAACGTGTAGATGTCGTCGCGCAGGGGTTCCTTGAAATCGAGCCCGAGGCCGAAGAGCGCCGGGAGGGCGACTGCGCCCTTCGCATCAAATTCAGGTGTCCCTTCGGGTGCGGACGAGGCCCAGGCCCCATCCACGAGGCAAATCTTCGCAGGTTCAGCAATCTTCCCGTCAACAAAGGGGCGGACGTTGTTCAAGACGATATTACGCATTTGCACGACCTCCTGCCAAAAGGTAAAGCACAGCCATTCGCACGGCCACGCCGTTGGTCACCTGGTTCAGGATGACCGAATTTTCTCCGTCGGCAATTTCGCTGTCGAGTTCCACCCCACGGTTGATGGGCCCAGGGTGCATGACCAGCACCTGGTCCTTCACGTTTTCGAGCAGGTCGTGCGTGATGCCGAAGGTGTTGCGGTATTCGCGCATGCTGGGCAACAGGGCATCGTCCATGCGTTCCTTTTGCAGGCGAAGCGCGATGATCGCATCCGCATTTTTCACGGCCTTCTTCACATCGCTTTCCCAGGTGACCTTGTCCATCAGTTCGGTATTGCGGGGGACCAGGGTGCTCGGTCCGCAGAGCGTCACGTGCGCACCCATCGTCGTCATGCCCCAGAGGTTACTGCGGGCCACGCGGCTGTGGCGGATATCGCCCACAATCGTCACGTTCTTGCCTTCGAGGGTTCCGAGCTTCTCTTCGATGGTGAGCATGTCGAGGAGCGCCTGTGTGGGGTGCTCGTGCGCACCGTCGCCCGCGTTCACGATAATCGCATTGCTGTTGTCGGCGAGGAACTTCGGGACGCCCGTCCCCTTGTGGCGGACGACCACGATGTCGATCTTCATGGCCTCGATGTTACGGAGCGTATCGACAAGCGTTTCGCCCTTCTTCACGCTGGAGTTGGAACTCGTGAAGTTCACCGTATCTGCAGAGAGTCGTTTTTCTGCAAGTTCAAAACTCGTGCGGGTGCGGGTGCTGTTCTCGAAGAACAGGTTCACGACCGTCATGCCGCGCAGGCTCGGAACCTTCTTTACCGGGCGTTCCAGAATTTTGCGGAACTGCTTCGCGTTATCGAGAATCATGCGGATATCGTGCTTCGATACCCCGCGCAGTCCAAAAAGGTGTTTAATCTCAAGCGCGCTCACGCTATGCCTCCACTTCTACGAGATAAACGGAATTTTCACTGTCAATGGGTTCAATCATCACGCGGACTTCCTGGTTCTGCGCGGTCTCTACCGTAAGGCCCACGCAGTCCGGGGCAATCGGGAGTTCGCGGTGGCCGCGGTCCACCAGCACGCAGAGCCGGATGGCGGCGGGTCGCCCGAGGTCAAGAATTGCCTGCATGGCGGCACGCACCGAGCGGCCCGTGTAGAGCACGTCGTCCACGAGGATTACCGTCTTGCCTTCCACGGAGGCGGGCATCTCGGTAAAGCGCATCTCGGTAGAGGCGCTGGGCTTACGGTAGTGGAAGTCGTCGCGGTAGAATGTCGCGTCGAGGCTGCCCATCTCAATGGGCTTGCCGAATTTCTGCGAGAGCCTGTCGCTCAGTTTCTTTGCCAGCGGAATCCCGCGGCTTGCCATGCCGAGAACAATCAGGTTTTCGGCGGAAGGATGCATTTTCGCGATTTTCGCGGCCATTTCGTCGAGGGCGAATTCCATGGCCTGCGCGGAAAGCAGTTCCTGAATACGTTTGCAGTTGTCTTTCATATTCAAGAATTTAGTAATCCAACATATAGTTTGGCGAGACCGTCCTCTAGAAAAGGCCTAGCAATAACTAGTCCTTGACGCAACGGACTGATTGAGCAGAATTTTTCCAGTAAAAATTAAATCCGGCCCTATTTCCACTATGCTTTATTTCCACGATGTGCACACTACCATAACCCGATACTTTCGGATGCCTCGTTGATGTCGTAAAAAATTGAGCCTCTATACCTAGAGAACTGAATATCGGATAATCCAGATTTGACCGCTGGTACCATTCGCCTGCAGGGTATGCGGAAAAACCAAAAGAATCGGTAACATTAGCAGTATCTTCTCCAGGAATTTCCCGCCAGCCACTGGTAGATCGCAAGTCAACATTTTCCCAGTACTCTTCTTCCTGTCCACCCACGGATTCAAATAATATCACAAATTCATCCACAGTGGGCACATGCCACCCCTCCGGACACACCCCGCGGATAGGGGGTTCCAAAGAACTCGCCGTATCGCTGTAACCCTTGTAAATTTTAGGGACAATGTGGTCAAAAGGACACTCCGTACCTTTGCCACACCCCTCTGCGTCAGAAGAGAAAAGCCCCGCACTATCCATCGCCGCGCTAAATAAGTACAGACGGCCATATTGTTTACAGTTTTCGGGGTCATTGTCGTAGCAGAAACTGCTTGAATCCAAGGTTTTCGTGGGTTCAAGGTATGCGTAGTTCAAGTTCTCCGCCATCCACCACTGGTCCCCGATTTTCACGGTCCTGTAAGTCTGTCCGTCACGATCGTCTTTTAGCTTGCCATATTCGCATGTTTCACAACCAGTCGCCGGAGCTCCCGAACTCGACGAACCTGCTCCATTGTGCGAAGAACATGATTTTTCCCCGTCTTGAGGTTTGGCGATAAAGGATTCGTCATCACCGCAGGCGGTAAAATTCAAGGCAAAGACAGCAATTAAGGCCGTCCATGAAAGAAAAACGATTTTTTTGAGCATTGTCGCACTCCTCTTTTCTGCAACATAATACCTTTATCTCCATATCGCGTCAATAAAGGCATGCTTTTTTACCTATATTAAAGCGGTAAATTCAACAACTCCAAGGAGATTTTTATGTTCAACCAGCTCGACAAACCGCAGGCCGGCGAAACCATCGCCATCATGAAAACCAACCATGGCACCATGAAGCTCCGCCTCTTCGAAGACCGCGTGGGCGAATGCGCCACGAACTTCATCGAACTTGCAAAGCAAGGCAAGTACGACGGCGCCCCCTTCCACCGTATCATCAAGGATTTCATGATCCAGGGCGGCGACTTCACCCGCAGGAACGGCACCGGCGGGCATTCTGCCAAGGGCCCGGGCACTACCATCGGCGACAAGTACGACCCGTGCCTCACCCACATGCGCGGCGCCCTCAGCTGGGCAAAGACCGCCATGCCGAACTCCATCGGCAGCCAGTTTTTCATTGTCCACGGCGACAACGTGCACTTTTTGGACCACGACCAGGTAGGCCCCGGCCCGGCTGACGGCTACTCCGTGTTCGGCCAGCTCTACGAAGGCTTCGACGTGCTCGACGAAATTGCAAGCGTCAAGACCGACCGCCGTGATGCCCCTTACGATGACGTGATTATCGAGTCCGTGACCATCGAGAAGGCGTAAAATAGACGAAAGTACGGCTCTGCGAGCCTACAGACGAAAGACGAAAGAGGTAACGGACAATTTTTTTTTGAAAAAAAGTATTCCGCCCCCTTGACAAGAGTCAAATAATTTTCTCTATTTGGCTCACCTTTCGGGGTTATAGCTCAGTTGGTAGAGCGCCTGCATGGCATGCAGGAGGTCAGGAGTTCGACTCTCCTTAGCTCCACGAAAAAGACTCGCTCAAAAGCGGGTCTTTTTTTATACCCGGCCACGCAGGGAAAAACGGAGCCGCCGTAATAAATATGTATCTTTCTCCACATGAATACGGTTTTGAACAAAGTTATATGCTTCGCCCTCGGTTGTGCAGGCATTTCCCTTGCACAGCAGCCCCCCTGCAACGAAGAAACCATGGATGCGTTCGCCTACGAGGACTGCCTCGCCGAACATAACTTGCCTGTTCCCGGCGCAGAGGCCAAGCCCGCAAGCGACGGCCCCCGCCTGACGGTACTCGGCGCAAAGCAGCCCCCGTACAGCCCCTTCAACAAGGACGCCTACCTCACCTCGAGTTTCGGCGAAAACCGCGGTACGCGCTACCATGCAGGTTTCGACTTCTCTACGCAAATGGAGGAAGGCTGGGTCGTCTACGCCCCCGAGAACGGAACCGTGACCGAACTGAGCGTATCGCCGTTCATGTACGGGAAACTCATGCTATTCAAGGGCGAAAGCGGCAAGACGTGGGCGTTTGCGCACCAGAGCAGTTTCGGCAAGCTCGACGAGATGGTGATGGCAAAGCAGTACGCCACCAAGAAAAACGACGTGAAACTGAAACCCAACGTGCGCTACAAGAAGGGTGACACGCTCACCTTCGCCGGGAGCAGCGGCATCGGAAACCCGCACCTGCACCTGGAAGTGCGCCTCGACAACGACCGCATCATCAACCCCGTCCTCGCGGGGACTGTCATCAGCGATACCATCGCACCGCAGATTTTCGGGGCAGCCGTATGGCAGGGCAACGAATTCGCGACCACCAGCGCAGAGGCCTTCAGCAAGGGCTGCGCCGTAAACCCCGTAAAGAACGAGTTCCCGCTCCACATGGCAATCAAGATTGCCGACTACAGCCGGGAACCCAAGGACAACCCGATGTCCATCCGCCGCATAGAAGTGTGGCGCTACGACGAGAAGGTCTACAGCAAAACGTACGACACGCTCAGCTACAAGAAGATGATCAACATCAGGGACGAGCTCCTGTGGGCCGAAGAAGCCGACACCGCCGGCGACTGGCACTACATCGGCGCAAGGATTGCCCCGCTTTCCTCGTACCGCCTCGAGGTGGAGGACTTCGCGGGCCACGTCACCACGCACAAGTTTACGCTGCACCCCAAGTGCAAGGGCAACTCGCAGCTCGCGACCACCCATTTCCAGACTTCCCCGCTCTACACCTTCCTTGCAAAGCCCATGATCGACCTGTTCCGCTGCGAATCGGGCTACACCTTCAAGGCAATGGGCAGCAAGGACGCGACACTTTCCGAAGACCTTTGCAAGGTGTTCAAGCACAGGCCCACGCTGCTTGCAAAAATCGTGGAGACCTACCCCGACTTGAAGGCAATCCAGTACAGTGCCGACGCGAAGTCCACCGGCAACGGGCGCGAGGTCGACGAGACCATCGCCGTGTTCCCCTTCGGCAAGCACCAGACCAGCATCAACTGGAATACAAAGATTGGCGATATCGCCGTTGGCCAGAAGATTAGCGGCATCCCGGTCGGGCACGATTCCACAATCCGCGTGCTCGCCGTGACACGCACCCGCACCGACAGCGTGGACTACCTGGAATTCCACCCCAAGGGGCTGCAGTTCCGCGGAAAGTGGGACGTGTGCATCGAGAACCCGGACAACCCCGCACCGCTCTACTGGCTGGGCGAAACGAGCCGCAACTGGTTCATATTCAGCAAGCAGAGTTCGGGTAAAAAGCGCTGCGCCAGCACGAACGAACTGCGCGACATCGCAAGCATCCAGAACGACGAGCCCCCGACGCTCGGGTTCCCCTATTGGGCAGACGCGATGGCGTTCGGCCTGAACCAGCCCGTGCTCAGGATTCCCCTGATATACAAGTACGACGGCATTCCCGACGGCAACGCAATTAACGTAAAATCGGGCAAGAACTGGATTGCGGCGGAATACGATTCCGAACCGCGCGAAATCGTGATCCTCGCAGAAAAGCTCCCCGATGCAGGCGAAAAAATCAACATCCAGATTCAGGACGAGGCAAAGCACAAGGTAAGCTACGACATCACCATCCCGGAGATGTAGCAAGCATTCTCTCTTTAGGGAATAAACCGAGCCTAGGGAATTACCGTGCGGCGAACTAGAGTTCGCCGTAATGTGCGAGCGTACGCCGGTTGTTTAACGCCGCGCGCACCAGATCGCGAACGACTCCCCTCATGCGCGGGTAATCGTCCGGATGTATCGCCAGGCGGGGAATCCCCACCGTCAACCTCATGATAAGCGACCCGAAGGCTACCGCAAGTTTTTCAAGGCTTGCAGGCAGTCCCGCAAAACTTGCCACCGGAGAGGCATAGCGGAAGCCCTTCGCCGTCGTGAGGGAAAAACGGTCTTCGTAGAGCATTTTCGCTGCACGCACCTGGCCCGGAAGATGCCGGTTCGAATACCACGTCGGCGGGATAAACGCCGCAGGCAACGTATGCGTCACGACGCTCGTGGAACCTTCCGCAGAAAAAAGATCATTCCAAGCCTTAAGGCCGCACTGCAACAGGCGCGAGGATTCGTACTCGCAGAGCCCCGCAAATTCGGCCTCGCCCCCCGTAAGGTTCATGCCCACAAGGCCCATGTAGCTGCGTCCCTGGCTGAATTCCGCCTTGTGCTTGTATCCGTGCAGGGCAAGTTCAAAGCCCTCCGATTCCAGTTGCAACAGCGTGTCACGGAACTCGCGCACAGCCTCCGGCGTAGCACCGTCGGTGCAGGGAATCACGAGCAGGCTGAACCCGCGCCCGCAGAGATCCTTGAGCGAGCGGATTTCGGGAACGACCTTCCGGTAATTCCAGATGTTTATATCGTGAAAGCAGAGGAGAAATTTACGGGCCATGCTGTGAAGATAGTAATATTAGACGAGAGAACGAGCCTTCGGTCCTACAGACGAAAGACGAAAGAGGAAAAATGGCGCTTCACGCAATAAAAAAAGACTAAGATTCTATCGTCTATCGTCTATTATCTACCGTCTAAAAACTACATTTACCTTACTATGTTCGAATCCATCATCCTCGGCCTCTTGCAGGGCCTCGCCGAATTCCTCCCCATTTCCAGCTCGGGCCATCTCGTACTCGGGCACGAACTTTTAGGCATGAACGAAGCGGGCATGTTCTTCGACATCATGCTCCACGCAGGCACGCTGCTTTCCATCTTCGTGGTATTCCACAAGAAGATCGTGAACATTATCGTGGGTTGCCTGCACCGCGACCGCGACCAGCTGCGCGAAGCGGGCTACATTATCCTAGCCAGCATCCCTACCGCGATGATTGGCCTCGGGTTCAAGGATGTCCTCGAGGGGCTCTTCGAAAATCCGCGCGCCGTATGCGTCGCCGAACTCTTCACGGGCCTGCTCCTGTTCACCTCGCAGTGGGGGCCGACAGGCGCCAAGCATCCGGAAAATGAAGGCGTCAAGATGAACTGGTGGCGAGCGCTCGTGACCGGCGTCGTGCAGGGCATCGCCTGCATCCCGGGCATCAGCCGCAGCGGTTCGACCATCAGCGCCATGATGTTCATGGGCGTGAACCGCAAATACGCGGGCGAATTCAGCTTCCTCATGAGTATCCCCGCCGTCGGTGGCGCGGCCCTCCTCGACTGCATCAAGTGGGCCAAGTGCCAGAGCGCAGAAAAAGTCGCGCAGATAGCCCTCGAGAACCCCGAAAAAGCGCTCGCCTGCAAGGATGCGGGCAGCTTTACCCCCGAACTCCTCGTGGGCATGGTCGTGTCGTTTATCTTCGGGATTATCGCCCTCAAGTGGCTCATGAACTTCGTGCAGAAGGGCAAGTTCCAGCACTTCGCCTGGTACGTCTGGGCCGTGGGTATCCTCGGACTAATCTTCCTGTAGTAATTTAGCCGCCCATCGGTACGACGATGTGCCATCTGCCATTGTCGCAACGGTACATCCACTGGCCCTCAATCACTACCGATTTGCCATCCTGATTGCAGGGAACCGCATCGGGCAGGACTCTCGGGCTACCGCTACAATATTTGATTATGCCGAAATACATGCAGAGGTCCGCATCGCTGTACCCGCACCGTTCCTGGGTGATATCGCAGTCCTTGGCCGCAATCCACATCCCGGCAGCGCACATGTATAGCGAGTCGCTGTTTGCACAATCCGCCTTAAGCGTGTAATCGGGAGCATCGCAGTCCCACCTGTTCGCACTTTCGCTATCGGAAATGTGGATGCACATATCCGCATCCTTTACCCAGAAGCCATCCGTACACGTGTAGGCTTCGTGCGTGAAGCAGTCCTCGACATGCTTGCCTTCGTCACCGAAGCACCAGGGGTCAGAATCGCTGTTGGCAGGCATGTCACTCATGTGGATGCAGGTTTCGCCGGAGTTTGAAGAACTAGAGTTCCTGGAGTTCACCGCAGAAGAAGATTCCGGATTCACCATCGAAGAGGAACTCCCCGTGCAGTACTGGGTCATGCCCATCGCACACAGTTCCTCGGGCGAGTATCCACATTCCGGCATAAACGCATTGCACTGCACCATAACAGAGCTGGAACTTCCGTCAACATCGCTACTCGACACCGGATTACTATTGCTCGAACCGGGTAAGCCATTCGTCTCCGAACTCGTAATTGCATCGGGAACAACAGGACCGCTGGAGCTGTCGTCGCAGGCAATGAACGCGAACGCAGCAACCGCCACCGCGACACCCAAATTTTTGAACAGTAAATTCCGGCGCATACCGTACTCCTTTTTCGTTTACGGTATGTAATATACAATCATTTCCCACGGAAGTCAAGACTTTTATGCAACAAAAATGCAGAAATTCTGTGTATTTTACAAGATTTTATAAAAATCAATCACTTTTATAATCATATGCAACACTTTATTGCATATACAAAACGGCACTATATCCAGAACCCGACTTCGATACCCAGGAAAAAACCATTCCGGAATATGAGGGAAGAGAGCGGTTCCATATCATCAGCAGTCTCCTCCTCAACAACGGGAATCACACCGGGATCTACTGGAGGCGGCTCAGGAGGAGGAACATCTATGATAACAGGCTCCTTTTCTATCATCTTGCTCTCGAATTTCATCCCCAGCGGAACTATCTGGTTCAGGCGAAGCCCGGCAAAGAATTTTCTTGACGGCGTCTGCACCTGCAGTTCAAGCCCAGCGACAATACCGAACAGGTATCCCTCCTTTTCCCAGAAATCTGTCTGATGGGTCATATAGAACATGCCCGCCTTTTCCTTGCGCAGGTTCAGCGTTCCCTCGTAACTACCATAAAAGTAGTCTACATCCGTATTGAGCAGCATATGCCAGCGGGAAAGCGGCAAGTTCCATTCGTAGCCAAGCCCGCCATAGAACAGTTTCCCGTCAATGTCCCCATAGATCCGGAACGTCCTCTGGAAAACGCTGAACGAAAGCGTCCTCAGCACGGAATTTTTCAGAGCCTTGTTCGGGGCAAGCGTCTCATAGAACCGACGATTTTCCCAAGGGATATTCATCTCCAGCGTAGCATACAGCAAGTTAGCCTTTAAGGCGTCTCCCCTATCAAATTTGTACCTATAGGCGAGTTTGAACAAATTAAAATCAATCCCCAGCGGGAAGTATGCAAAACGTTTCTCGTTTACCTCGGAACCATCTTCCCGCGTCAAGGCGAACAGGCGGATATCCGCATACAGGTATGCATACAGAGCTTCAAATTCATTCTTCTGCCCCTGGTAAAGGTAGTTCGCCCTCGTGCCCCAAAAATGCGAGGAATCGCTGAACACATACCCCCACCGGTCATCGAGAGAAGGCGTATCCGCACCATAGGCAAACCCGCCCTGCAAAAGATGTTCCTTCAGACGGATTCCCGCATTAAAATCCTTCATCAAGTATATCGACCGAAACGTGCCGTCAATTTCAGGAACGTAGTCCTCGTCCCATTCCGATTTCCAATGCAAGCCAGAAAGGTCAAGCAAACCCTTGCCCATGGAAGCCCTTGCAAAAAAGAGCGAATCCGGCAGGTAAAAACGGGAAGAAACCGTTACCGAGGGCAGGGAACTGACCTTGACATCCAAGCCGAAAAACTCAAAATCCTTTGAGATGGACACATTCCCTATACTCAAGGACCCCTTGCTATCTAGAGTCCACGTTTCCTCAACGCTTTCGCCCTCATTGAACAGGAAGAAATTATAATGGATATAATCCAGGCCCGCCGTAAAGGTCCAGTTCCTAACCTGCACCGAATCCCCGACGTGCATTCCCCACACCGAGACCCGCTTGCCCTCCATATCCAACAGAAAAAGCCCGTCATACTTGACGAGCCCAGTATTGTTCCAGGCAAAGCCCGCACATGTAGCGAGCAGGCACGCCCAGAAAAATGTTGTTAGTTTACTCAAAACCTACAATCAATTACGATCCAAGAGTTTTACCAATCCTCTTCTTCGTCGTCGGCACCCCTCACGGCGCTCCAGATATCCGCCTGCGTCTTGAATTCGGGGAAAATACCGCCAAAGGACGGATCCCTGAATACAATGTATTCTTCGCCATCGTCAAGGAACGAAAGCGTTCCATCCATGAAGTCCAACAGAGAAGCCGTCTTCTTGCCGCTCTTGTCGGTGAAGTTGAAGGACGCAAGGTCGGATCCATCAAACTCGTAGTACGGGAGGAACTTCTCGATACCGTCGACATTCTCGAAATACTTGCGGGCATCAATCTTGATAGTCTGACCACGGTATTTCACCTCGTACGTACCACGGGTAACCTCCAAGGCCGTATCCAGCCCGTCGAGAATTTCCTGAATATCGTCTATGCTGACATCCGCATCGGCTCCGTTGCCGACCACGTACAGGTCGTTGTCCTGGGAATTCTTCATCTTGCTCTCGTCAAGGCTGTACTGGAACGCGACACGTGCTTCCGTAATGGCACTATCGATAAGGCTCGGAACGGTCTTCCATGCCTTCTGCCTATCAGTGTAGATGGTCGTAAAGGTACCATCCAAGCCAACGAGCTTCACGAACTGCACAACGAAATCCTTCTGTGCCTGAGTGGGTTCTTCTTTCCCGATAGTCATGCCGTTAATGCCATTAATCCAATCATAGCTACCCTTGACATCAATCTCGAGATTCATACTGGTCGCCATGATAATTGCTGCCTTCGTTGCAAACAGGCCACCCAGAGCAACACCGAATTCGCTGTTGTCGAGTTCACGTATATACTCGCCATCCCTGATGTTCAGGATATAGTCACCCTGCGCCATGATGTTCTGCATATAGGTTATCGCAGAATCCACCATCGGAGCGACTTCCTTGTCCAGGGCATCCTGGGCAATCTTGGTAAAGCTCTTATTCTTGGAAAGGTCGGCAAGCATTTTCGTAAATTCAGCAACGCTTTCAATACCATAATCATACCAATACTTGTAGTCATCGTATAGACCACGGAGAGTTTCGTTATTGGCTAGATCCACGATCGAGGCAACTGCATAGCCAAGCTGTGCGTTACAATTCTTAGAATCCTTATCAAGGACCTTCTTGTACATGGGCTTGACTTCGGCACTAAGGGACTTTGCCGCTTCCATATCCTTATCGGAGAAAGCCTCGAACATCTTGATGGACTTCTCGTTAATCAGGTCCAGCGCAAGCAGGGTTCCCTCATCGGACTGCATGTCGCACGCAGCGCGCTTGAAGCCATCATCATCAATCACGACCGCGGAAGACGATTCCACAGTTTTCTCACTAGAAGAGGATGTTGTCTTTTCTCCACTGGAAGATGACGTCTTGGATACACTAGAAGAAGACTTGTCGTCACTGGATGCAGGATTATCCTTACCCGTAGACGAGGAACTCCCCAAAAGCTTGTCAATGTCATCGAGAGTAAGCGATGACGAGCTGGACAAGGTATCGTCTTCCGGCGAGGTTGACGAATGGTCATCCGAGGAACAGGCCGAGAAAATGGCCAGCGAAAGAGCGGCTCCAACCAGAATAATTTTCTTCTTCATAGTGGTTCTCCTGTGATTGTTTAAGAAACAATATACCTTATTCCCACCCCAAAAGCAATCTTTAATTTACATTTTTTGTACAAACCCCTCAAAATCGTGATTTTCGCCACAAACGCACACCTTCGGTGTGCATGAGACTAGGGAGGGGCTCGTACGACGGCCCCTCCCTAAAACCCTCCCGACACGCTCAAACACGCGTTGCTTATGTTAAACGTCATGTCAGCGTGTTAGAGCATGCGCACACCTTCGGTGTGCCCTCGGTGCAAAAAACGGTGCCGCATACGCGACACCGTTTTTTTTGTCTAATTGACGGAAAGATTATACTGCGAACCGCTTATTCCGCGAACAAGGCCGTAGAGAGGTAGCGGTCGCCGGTATCCGGGAGAAGCGCGACAATCGTCTTGCCCTTGTTTTCGGGACGCTTCGCGAGTTCCTTTGCAGCCCAGAGAGCAGCACCGGAAGAAATACCCACGAGCACGCCTTCCTTCTTGCCGATTTCGCGGCCGGCTTCGAAAGCAGCCTCGTTCTCGACAGCGATGATTTCGTCGTAGACCTTGGTGTTGAGCGTATCGGGAACGAAGCCCGCGCCAATACCCTGGATCTTGTGGCTGCCAGCGACGCCCTTGCTGAGCACCGGAGAGCTGGCCGGTTCCACTGCCACGACCTTCACGTTCGGGTTCTTGCCCTTGAGGAATTCGCCCACGCCGGTCACGGTACCGCCAGTACCCACGCCCGCCACGAAGATATCGACCTTACCGTCGGTGTCTTCCCAGATTTCGGGACCGGT
>FLNZ01000031.1_pt1 | contig 25585 bp, 21 predicted proteins | sample 1140391 | NCBI WGS metagenome assembly FLNZ01 (sample SAMEA3878171, study PRJEB12797) | bioreactor metagenome | biome: Moose rumen | place: Sweden | collected 2011-10 | reverse complement strand
TGCGGGAGTTCGCGGGCAAAATAGCGGTCGTCGAGTTCCTTAGCGAGCGCGTAGGTGTCGATACACCCGCTCGGGCAAACGGCTTCACCCTGGCACGCCGTGATAGTACGCACGCGCGGTCCGCAAACGCCCGGTTCCACACCACCTTCGGCCAAAGCAGCCTTCACGTCTTCCACGTTTTCGAGTTTGATGAACGGGATTTCGACGCTCTGCCTGGAGGTCAAATGGGCGTAGCCTTCGCCATACTTGTCGGCGACTTCCGCGATTTTAGCGAGCTGGGTGGCGGTCAGGTTTCCGCCCACGACGCGCACCCGCAGCGAGAAGTTGTTCTTCTGCTTCTGGCGCATCCAACCGCCCTTTTTAAGAGTTGCATAATCCGTTGCCATATTTTTGTGTCTCCGTTTTTTTCATGCCCGAGAAGGCGGGCATCTCCGTTTAAATCTTCTTAATCGCTTGTTCGAAATCTTCCTTCAGATCCTCGATATTCTCGATACCGATGCTCACGCGGATAGTCCCTTCGAAAATTCCCGCATGTTCCTTCTGTTCCCTGGAACTATGCGTAAAGATGGTACTTTCCGGGTGTATTACCAGCGTGCGGATATCGCCGATATTGGTCGCGATGGTCGCGTACTTGAGCCCGTTAATCAGCTTGAATGCCCGTTCCTTCGTGCCTGCATCAATCGTGAGGATTGCGCCTCCCCTGCCGCCAAGTTGCTTCTGCACCAGGTCGTAATAGGGGCTGCTTTTCAGGGCCGGATAGTTGACAGAAATGCCTTCAAAACCCTGCAAAAATTCCGAGAGTTGCAGCGCATTGCTGCAAAGGCGATCCATGCGCAGGCCGAGAGTTTCGAGCCCGAGCGAATTGAGGAAAGATGTCTGGGGAGCAACGCAACACCCCACATTGCGCCAGATTCCGTTGCGCAGCTTCGCGATGTAGGCGAACTTGCCGAAACGCTTGTATTCCTCAAGGCCCTTGTAGCGGGCGTAATCCCAAGGGAAGTTCCCGCTATCGACAATGAGGCCGCTAATCGCAGAACCGCTGCCGTTGATATACTTCGAAGACGAATGCACCACGATGTCGGCACCGAAATCGAAGGGATGCACAAGGTACGGCGTAGCCGTCGTGCTATCGACAATGAACGGGACACCGCCCTCGTGGGCAGCATCCGCTACGGCCTTCAAGTCAACAACGTTCAGTTTCGGGTTCCCGATAAGTTCGGTAAACACCGCCTTCGTCCTTTCGTTCAGCTGTTCGCGGACACTTTCAGCAGTCACTTCGGTAACAAAGCGAGTCGTGATGCCGAACGCCTCCAAGTCATGGAACAGGTCGATAGTGCCGCCAAAGAGCCCGGCGCTCGCAATCACCTCGTCACCCGCGTGCAAAATGTTCAAAAGCGAAATAGTCACCGCAGCCATGCCCGAAGAGCAGGCCACCGCGCCAATGCCCTTCTCGAGCGACGCGATTCGGCGTTCAAAGGAATCGTTCGTGGGGTTCGCGATGCGCGTATACGCAAAACCCGGAGCCTTGTTGTTGAACACGGCTTCGAGTTTTTCGGCAGAATCCTGTGAAAAGGCGCTCACCTGGTAAATCGGCGCAAGCGTAGAACCGCTACATCGGTCACTACCAAAATTCTGGTGCAATAAAGCAGTATTAAATTCCATTCAGCATGTCTCCGTACATTTTTTATCCGCAGCCAAATATAGAACGGGATTTCAACCCCGTCCAATACTTAATTTTTATGCGGAATTATCAGTTTTTTCTATAACAAAGCCGCATCCGTTCGTTAAATCACCACCACCGGCTCACGCAGCGACTTGTTCTCGAGTAGTGTCGCGGTATCGCCCTGAGTCACGAACATGCGATAGATGAACACGTCCACCTTCTCGCCCACCTCGATTCTCGGCTGATCGAAGGAGCGCCGCGCCGTAAGCAAGACCCCGTTCACGCGGACGCGCAGCTCGATACCGTAACCACGGAAATCCACTTCTTCCACGACGCCTTCTTCTGCAGAATTCTTGTACTTCTGCACTTCAGTTTTCTTGGTGACCTTCACGAATTCCGGGCGCACAATCGCGTTTTCCGCATTCTCGAGGATGTCAAAACGACGGAAATTACTATAGTCCTTGAAAATGCTGGGCTGCCCGAAGAACGATGCCGTAAAAGCGGTTTTCGGGTTGCTGTAAACCTCGTACGGCGTGCCCACCTGCTCGATGCGGCCCCTGTTCGTGATGATGATTTCGTCGGCGACTTCGATGGCTTCGTCCTGGTCGTGGGTCACGAAAATGCTGGTGACACCGAGTTTCTGGATCATGCCCTTGAGCCAACTGCGCAGTTCCTGGCGCACCTTCGCGTCGATAGCGGCAAAAGGTTCGTCAAGCAGGAGCAACTGCGGGTTGGGAGCGAGCGCACGGGCAAAGGCCACACGCTGGCGCTGCCCGCCCGAAAGTTCGCTGGGGTAACGTTTCTCGAGCCCGGAAAGGCCCACCAAATCCAAGAGTTCGTGGACACGTTCCTTGATTTCATTTGCAGGCTTCTTCGCAATCTTGAGGCCAAAAGCCACGTTATCAAAGACGGTCATGTAGCGGAACAATGCGTAACTCTGGAACACGAAGCCGATGCCGCGCTTGCTCGCGGGCACATCGTTGATGACCTTCCCGTCGATAATGATTTCGCCGCTGTCCGGGTTCTCGAGCCCTGCAATCATGCGAAGAATCGTCGTCTTGCCCGAACCGCTCGGGCCCAGAAGGCCAATGAGTTTCCCCTTCTCGATGCCGACAGTCACATCGTCCGAGGCCTTGAAATTTCCGAAATGCTTGTTGATATGTTTGAGTTCGACGTACATAAAATCTCCTATTTCATAATCGTCATCCCCGCTGTCATTCTGGAGGGGCAAAGCCCCGATAGAATCACGGGGATCTATTTTTCAAGGCTATTTCTTTCTTCCCTTATGTTCGATGACGCTTCTTGCAACCAGAATGAGAATGGCAAGCATCACCAGTATCGACGCCACCGCAAACGCAGGCACGTACTGGAACTCGTTAAAAAGGATTTCCACATGGAGCGGGAGCGTGTTCGTCTTTCCGCGCAAGTGGCCCGAAATGACAGACACCGCACCGAATTCGCCCATGGCGCGCGCCGCGCAGAGCACCACGCCGTAAAGGAAAGCCCACTTGATATGCGGAAAAGTGATGCGCCTAAAAATCGTAAAACCCTTCGCACCCATCAGCGCCGCGGCTTCCTCTTCGTCGGTTCCCTGCGATTCCAGCACCGGAATCAGTTCGCGGGAAATGAACGGGAAAGTCACGAAAATTGTTGCAAGCACGATTCCCGGCACCGCAAAGACAATCTTGATATCGGCATCCTGCAACAGCGGGAAAATCGGGCTCTGGCGGCCGAACGTGAGCAAAAAAATCAGGCCCGCGATAATCGGCGAAACCGTCACCGGCAAGTCAATGAGCGTCGCGAGAATCTTTTTCCCCTTGAACTTGAACTTCGTGAGACTCCAGGCGGCACACAGCCCAAATACCGTATTGATGGCGACCGCAAAGAACGAAGCCTCTAGCGTAAGGAGTATCGCCTTGATGGTGTAATCGTCGCTAACCGCTTTGCTGTACACCGCAAAGCCCTGCTTGAACGCTTCGGTAATCACCGTAATCAGCGGGAGAATAAGCATCAAGAAGACGAAAAGTAGACTAATGCCGATCAGCGAATACCTGACAAGTTTTGAGCCTTTCGTATCGCGATGTAGCCCGCTCTGCGTAACTGCACTCATTAGCTACCTCCCTTGAGAATCTTGGCGTTCCTGTTCTGCACCACGTTCACCAGGAACAGCGTGATGAACGACGCCACCAGCATCACGAGGGCAATCGTCGTCGCGCTGGAATAGTCGTATTCCTGAAGTTCCGACATGATGATGAGCGGTGCGATTTCAGTTTCGAAGGGCATGTTGCCAGCGATAAACACGACGCTACCGTATTCGCCTAGGCAGCGCCCGAAAGCAAGCCCGAAACCCGTAAAGATGGCGGGAATCAGTTCCGGCAATATTACCTTCCAGAAAATCCGCGTGCGACTTGCGCCCAGCACACCCGCGGCCTCTTCGTAGGCGGGATCCAGTTTTTCGAGCACCGGCTGCACCGCGCGTACCACGAACGGGATGCCGATAAACACCAGCGCTACCGTAATGCCGATGCGCGTGAACGCAATCTTGATGCCGAAATTCGCGAAAAAGCCGCCTATAAGGCCCGTATCCGCAGTGAGCGCCGTAAGCGCGATGCCCGCCACCGCCGTAGGGAGCGCAAACGGGAGTTCTATGGTTCCGTCCACGATGCGCTTGAGCGGGAACGTGTAACGCACCAGCACCCAGGCAAGAACCACGCCCATCACCGCGTTGATAAGCGATGCGATAAAAGCCGTTAAGAAACTCACTTTAAAACTGGACAGCACGCGCGGCCGCGTGATGACATCGATAATCTCGCTTGCACTCATCTGGGCCGAAAACACGACCAGCGAGGCAAGCGGAATCAGCACCACCACGCTCAAAATCGCCAGGGTCACCCCCGTAGTAAGGCCGAAGCCCGGTATGACAACACTCTTTCTTTTCATAAGCGTCGCCAAATATAGAACGCGTTTTCCCGTGCGTCCAATACTTAATAATTATGCTGAATTATCAATTTTTTCTATAACAAACAGGGTGCAATAGGCGCCCCAAATTATTTATATTACCACTGAAAATTTGGAGGCATTAGATGAGCTTGACACTTGAACGCGCAAAAGAAATCAACAAGGGCCACGTAACCGAAGAATCGCTGGTCATCCATTCCCTCAACGTATGCTATGCCATGGGCGCGATGGCCAAGCACTTCGGCGAGGACGTTGAGCACTGGCAGGCCGTGGGCTACCTGCACGATTACGACTACCAGGAATTCCCCGAAGAACACCTGCAACACACCGAAAAGGAACTGCTCGCGCAGGGCGTCTCCGAAGAAGACGTGCGTGCCATTTTGGCGCACGGTTTTGAAATCGTGAACCAGGTGGAACCCAAAACCAACATGGAAAAGAGCCTGTTCACCGTGGACGAACTTACCGGAATCATCCAGGCCTGCGCGAGAATGCGCCCCAACGGCATTCTGGACCTCGAAGTGAAAAGCTTCGTGAAGAAGTTCAAGGACAAGAAATTCGCCGCCAAATGCAATCGCGACTACATCCTGAAAGGCTGCGCCCTGCTCGGCATGGATGTGAAAGACGTCGCCGCCATCTGCATCGAGGGCATGCGTGAACACGCCGCCGAAATCGGATTGGCGGGGAACGCCTAAATCGTTTGGAAGTTGCCAACTCCTAGGGGGTTGATTCAATCGCGAGAATCTCGAATTCCGTGAGCCCCGTAAATTCCACGATTTCTTCGACAGGCTTGTTCTTGGCGAGCATCTTTGCCGCTATTTCGCGAGCCCTCTTGAGTTCGCCTTCGGCTTGACCGAGCTCACGACCTTCGGAAAGCCCCTGTTCACGACCTTCGGAAAGACCCTGTTCACGGCCTTCGGAAAGACCGAGCTCACGACCTTCGGCGAGTCCTTCTTCGTGTTCAGCACGCAAGTCCGTCATGTTCTTTACCTCGGCGTTAAAAAGTTCTTCTGCAAAGTTAATCAATTTCACAGAATTAATCAAGTGCTGAAAAGTTTCATTCTGCAAAATCTTCTCGGGAGCGGGTTCCTCCTTGATAATCGCCTTGAGGGCACGCAGCCACTGTGCCGCCTCGGAATTGTCGTCATGGGTAGTCCCAGCGTTTTCAAGCTCGAAAAACTTGTCGATTTCAACGAAAACCTTCTGAATTTTCGGGAAGAACTTCTTGCCATGGCACATTTCGTCCACGTGATGGATGTATTCGGCGGGTTCTTCCGGGAACATTTCAAAATCAAGGAGGCCCAGAAAATAGATGCGCGGCAGTTCGTATTTCTCGTTCACATGGACCTGGTTCTCAATAACGCGGGAAAGGTAATACTGCACGCGATCCCTGAAGAACTTGTCCTTTTTCTGCTGGACCTCAACCAGGACCTTTTCGCCTGCGTTGGTCGTGCCGATGATGTCGAGAATGCAGTCCTTCTTGCTGAAAATGCCGGGATACTCCTGCATTTCGAGCGTGATGGACTTGATGGCGTCGCCGTCGTGCAGGTCGAGCATCGCGTTCACCAGCGAAATGAGCAGCGTGTGGTCTTTTTCCTCGGCGAAAACAATCTTGAAAACACCGTCACTCAGGAGGTAGGCGTACTTGTAAATCTGCTGGTACTTGAGCAGGTTCTTCTTGTCGATTTTCATGGCCTCGAGCATAGCCAAATGTTGAGTGCGATTCATAGAATCTCCTGTTTAATTTATTGAAGTTTGCAAACAGGAGCATGAGTGTAGAAACGCAGAACACCAGTTCACAAACCTGTTGATGACAGATTGGGAATCCCACAAAACGTGGGGGTGCTCTACGTTGATCGCCAGGGGCCGGCCTCCCCATAGGGTTCCTGTCCTCGAATCGCAGGCATGTCGCGCCTGCAAAGGGAGGACGGCGTCAAGCAGAGAGTTGAACTACCCGCCCGGAATTTATCGCTGTTAGCGGGATTGACTGCTACATGGGTAAATATACAAAAAAATCCCCGCTCCGGAGAGCAGGGATTTTCGCTATGACAATTTGGTTCTAGATTCTATCGCCTCTTCGAGGCTCCAGAATGACAACCTGGCTTACTTCTTTTCGTAAATCTGGTCGAAGATGCCGCCATTGGAGAAGTGCGTTCCCTGCGCCTTGTCCCAACCGCCGAAGTGCTCGATAGAAATCAAGTTCACGTTCTGGTCGAATTCCTTGTACTGGTCGAGAATGGCCTTGTTGGAGGGGCGGTAATGGTTCTTCGCGGCAATGTGCTGGCCGTCGTCGCTGTAGAGGTAGTTCAGGTACTCGGTGGCAAGTTCGCGGGTGCCGCGCTTGTCGACCACCTTGTCCACGATGGCGACGGAGGGTTCAGCCAGAATGCTGATACTCGGGATTACGATTTCGTAGTCGTTCGGGTAGTCCTTGAGCGCGAGGAAGGCTTCGTTTTCCCATGCGAGAAGCACGTCGCCCTGGCCGTTTTCGATAAAGGTCGTGGTGGAGCCGCGTGCACCGGAAGCGAGCACGAGCACATTCTGGAACAGTTTCTTGATGAAGTCCTTGACCTTGGCCTCGTCATTGTTGTACTGCTTTTCGGCCCAGGCCCAGGCGGCGAGGTAGTTCCAGCGTGCGCCACCGGAAGTTTTCGGGTTCGGCGTGATGATGCCAACACCCGGCTTCACGAGATCGCCCCAGTCCTTCAGGTTCTTCGGGTTGCCCTTGCGGACCAGGAACACGATGGTAGATGTATACGGGGAACTGTTCAGCGGGAATTCCTTGACCCAACCGTTTTCGATGAGGCCCGCGTCGCGCACTGCGTTCACGTCGAATTCGAGTGCGAGCGTCACCACGTCGGCTTCGAGACCATTGGCCACTTCCAGAGCCTGCTTGCCGGAACCGCCGTGAGATTGCGTGATTTCCACTTCACCACCGGTCTTTTCTTTCCAGTGCTTCTTGAAGACTTCGTTGTAGTTCGCGTAGAGTTCGCGGGTCGGGTCGTAAGACACGTTGGTGAGCGTCTGCTTTTCGACCTTCTTGGCGGAAGTTTCGCTCTTCTGTTCGTCAGAAGAAGAACATGCACTAAGACCGATAGTTCCCGCAATCAGGAGGGTTGCCGCAATGGCGGACTTGACAAAATTCTGATTCATTCTTATACCTCGCTTGTTTATTGTTTTTTGTTTGTTGTTTTTTTGTGCGCCGAAATATAGAACCCGTTTTTGCCATTGTCCAATACTTAATTCTTATGCGGTATTATCGGATTTTTTTATAAGTATCACACCACAAATAGCCCCGCACTATCATTAGGTATAAGAAAATCGTATAGCACCAAATATTGAGCCACGAAACCGCAATTTGTATTTTATAGCATCATCCCAAAATTCAAGAGGTCAATATGTATTCTACCCACTATATGGATTTGCTCATGCAAAATTCCCCGTGGAACCTGATTTACTTTATGGCAATCCCGGTAGTGCTTGCCGAAACGGTCGCCATTACGGAATTGCTCTTGTCTTTTGCGGATAAACGAAGTAACCTTGTAAAAAAGATAAACCGCGTCTGCGGAGTATTGGGTGGAATCGCCTTTGCTATCATCGCCATTTACTTTATTCCAAATATCGTCGTACCGCTTGCATCTAACGGTGAATTTCGCACCTGGGTCGATGCCGTTGCCATCGGTTCCTACGTGATTGCCGCCGTCCCCATGATTTTGCTTGCTTTGCTCAACGTGCGCGCATTGTGGCGAAAGGCCAGCGAAGCGCGACGTTCACTTGTCCGCATTCTGCTGTTGGCGGCGTTCCTCGTATTCTCCCACATCGCCATGATTTTCGGCATGGTGGATCCGGGTATTGCCGGTTACTCTCCCGACAAGGCCGCCTCTGCGGTATCAGCCCCTGCGGTAGAGATGGACCACCATCATCACCACCATCTCTAAACACTTTTTTATGTATGATTTCGATTCCGTCATAGACCGTCGAAATGACGATTCTATAAAATGGAAAGTCGCCGAAAACGAGTTGCCCATGTGGGTGGCGGATATGGATTTCCGGACTGCGCCCGAAATTCTGGAGGCACTCCGAAATCGTCTGGAACTTGGCATCTTTGGTTATACGGACATTCCCGATTCGTGGTATAAAGCCTACATTGGCTGGTGGGAAAGACGGCACGGCCTTAAAATGGAAAAGGAGGGCCTGTTCTTTTCAACGGGTGTTGTCTATTCCATCTCGGCAATTCTCAAGCATCTAGCGACCGCAAGGGAAAAAGTTGTCGTACAGTCGCCCGTTTACAACAACTTCTATAATTGCATAGAAAACGCCGGGCTTCGCGTGGCAGAAAATCGCCTTTTGTTTAAGGACGGAACCTACTCCATTGATTTTGCGGACTTGGAAGAAATGTTCTCAGACCCGCAAACAAGCCTGATGATTCTTTGCAATCCCCATAATCCGATTAGTAAAATCTGGAACGCTGAGGACCTGGCAAGAATTGGTGAACTTGCAAAAAAATATAGCGTGACAGTCATCGCAGATGAAATCCATTGCGACATCACGAGACCGGGAACGCGCTATACACCTTTTACCGCCGTGTCGGAGGCATGCCGCGAGGTAAGCATAACCTGCATCGCCCCGACAAAGACTTTCAACTTGGCCGGGCTCCATACATCGGCAGTGTATGTACCGAATTCCACTTTGCGGAGAAAGGTTCGACATGCGCTGCACGCAGACAAGTTCAGCGCGCCCAATTCTTTTGCGACAGTGGCTACCGTCGCCGCCTTTGAGCAAGGCGAAAAATGGCTTGATAGCCTGCGTGGATACGTTTTTGAAAACCGGAAACTCGTCGAAGCCTTTTTAGCGGAAGAACTTACGGAAATTTCTGCCGTGAAGGGCGACGCCACCTATCTCGTGTGGCTAGATATTTCTTCACTAAAAGAAACGGGAAGGAATTTCGCTGCCTATTTAAGGCGAAAAACAGGCCTGTTCCTTATCGGAGGCGATGCCTATGGTTCTGGCGGAGAACATTTTTTGAGGATGAATATCGCCTGCCCCAGAAGCGTTTGCCTTGACGGGTTGAATCGCCTTAAGCAGGGCGTAAAATCCTTTGAAACTGAAAATTTAGGATAAATTATGTCCTTGAATCGACAAACCGCTCTTGAAATTTTGAACGCGAACGCAGATTCCTTACCAAACTTGATTGAACAGGCGTACCAGTTGCGTACAAAGTATAAAGGAAACCGCGTCAGCATCCAGTTGCTCACCAATGTCCGCAGCGGGAACTGCACGCAGAACTGCGCCTATTGCGCCCAGTCCCGCGATTCCGAGGCACTGCATCGGGCTCAGCGGCATCCGTTTTGCGGACGATGACATCGAAAAACTTGCCGACCGCATCCGCAAGATGAAAAAGAACGACACGCAAATCTGTTGCTCCATCGGGTTCCTGACCGAAAAGCAGGCGTTGATTCTCAAAGAGGCAGGCCTCAATCGCATCAATCACAACCTGAACAGCAGCCGTCGTTTTTACCCGAGCATCCGCACGACGCACACCTATCGGGAGCGAATCGACAACCTGAAAATGTTGAAGGGCCTCGGCTTCGAAATTTGTTCCGGTGGCATCATCGGCATGGGCGAAACGCCCGAAGATGTCGTCGATATGCTTATCGAACTGCTTGAAATCAATCCCGATTCGGTGCCCATCAACTTCCTGCTGCCGGTAAAAGGCACGCGCCTTGCTACCCGCGACATTTCAGCTCTCACGCCCGAATACTGCATCAAGGTGCTTTGCCTTGCGCGCCTGATGCCTCCGAAATCGGATATCCGCTGCGCCGCCGGCCGCGAGGTGTATTTCAAGGGACACGAAAAGACACTCTTCAAAATCGCTGATTCCATATTCGCGTCGGGCTACCTCACCGAAGGCGGCCAGAGCCTCGAAGAAACATTCCGCACCATCGAGGCGACAGGCTTCACCTAGCAAGTAGAAAGCGAAGCCTCTCATTAGCATAAAAAAAGACCCCCGGCGCGGGTTACGCCAGGGGAAGGTTTTGGAGATGTAATTACTGGATGCTTGCGGTAAAGCGGGCAGCAATGGCAACATCAGAGAGTTCCTTTTCGCTGTAGGCGCTCAACTGAATCTTGCTGTGCTTGCCGAATTTCTTGATGAGGCTCACCGTCCAGGCGAGTTCATCGGCACCGGCCTGGATTTCGTCACGGTCGCCAACGTATTCAAGTTCCGCATAGAGGCTGTTCAAGATGCCCGCAGTCGGGATTTCCACGCCCACGAAGAACGGAACGTAGTCGGTACCCTGGGCGTATTCAGACTTGATGGCATTTGCTGCCGAGAGGTTTTCGCCGTCACCCGTGGTGATGTAGGCAACTTCGCCGTAGAGGCCGAGATTCTTCGCGAAATAGTAGCTTGCGCGGCCTGCAATGCGGTGCGAGACTTCTGCCGTGTGCTGAATCGGGTCGAGAAGGTTTCCGCGATAGGCGGCGCTGATTTTCGCATCGCCGAGTTTCACGGTTTCTTCGGCGCGGAGGTAACCGGTATCGAACTTGTTGTCGTAAGTACCGAGCAACAGGCTGAAGCTCGAAATGCCCTTGTCGAAGCCGAAGCCGAGAGCGTCGTGCTGGTAATCGCGGGCAAGGAATCCGCGCTTGTTCAGGTGCACGTCCACGTAGGTACCGAAGTTACCGGCAACAGTCCAGTCCGTACGGAAGCGGCCGAATTGCGCACTGAAATCACCGAAACCAGTGTTCCACTTGTACTTAGCGTAGTAGGTATCGGCACTAATCTTGTCAAAGCTGAAGTTCTTGCCGTCACCGTCCTTGACCTTGTTGCCAAAGGCAGGAGAGAAGATACGAATATTGATTACCGCCTCGAAATCGCCGGAAGTGTATTTTCCGCCGATGTTTGCACGCAAGAAGGAATTGTCGAGCGTGTTGTCGGCATCGTTGTCGTAAACAGCCTTGATGGCCTGCGCCTGCACGTTACCAGTGAGCTTGAAAGCGGGTTCCTCTTTCGCTTTTTCGGGCGCGGCAGCTTCTGCCTTCGGTGCTTCAGCCACAGGGGCTTCAACTGCAGGGGCGGCTTCTGCAGACGTTTCTACTGCCGGAGCCTCTGCAACGGGGGCTTCGGCCACGGGAGTTTCAACGGCAGGTGCGGCAGCCGAAGTTTCTGCTGCCGGGGCTTCAGCCGCGGGGGCAGCGGCCACAGGTGCTTCTGCTGCAGGGGCCGCATCCTGGGCGAAAACGTTGGAGGCGAAAAGGGAAGTCGTAATGACCGCAGCGGCGGCGAGCTTTGCAAAATTCTGGTTCATTCTTAAACTCCTTGGTTATGGTTATTGTTTTGTTTTTTTGTGCGCACAAATATAGAAGGGGTTTTTCGCATTGTCCAATACTTTAATTTTATGCGGAGTTATCGGTTTTTGCTATAAAAAAGGCCCCAACAAAGGGGGCATCTATCGACTCTTCTTAACGAGCGATGTAATCTACGAGCAACCCTTCAGGCAGGCTACTTTTTTGAATCTTTCTTTTTAAGGGATTTCTTATAATCTTCGCAGCGCTTCTTTTGCCGTTCAAGGATTTTCTTTTGGGATTCATCAGAATTGAAAGACGTATGATTGGGACCATTTAAGACCAATAAAGGATACGGATCTTCTGCAAAAGACTTGTATTCAGGATCGTCCATCTCCGGAATCTTTCCGAAGGAGCCGTCGTAGCGTCCCCCTTGCATCGCATCACAACCCCATTCTCGATCTTCGGGAACAACCTTTACCGGATCGCAAGGGCTTTTGTAGATAAATTCATATGTGCCGTTCAATCCATATGGATTGCCCAATTCCCAAAGAATCTTCTGTTTCAAACGACCTTTTTCATCCCAAACATACCTAATTTGGTTTGTCAAAAATAAACCTAGACTATCCGGTTTCATGCTATCGCCTCGTTCTTCATAAAGCGAACGACAAAGTGGATTTTTCTGTGCACTAATTGTATCGCACCAATCTTCGTGAGAAACCAATCTCCCAGATTCATACCGATCTATGGACGTTAAATACCATTCAACAAAACGAGAATAGAACTCACGCCCTTCTGCATCGTAGACCGTTTCAAATAATCGGTAGTCCCCTTGATTGTGTATAATAGAATCAATCGAAGACTTATTCTCATTAACAATCAGGCGACATCTTTTTAGAGAATCTATTTCACCACCAGGGTACGTCGTTTCGAACCACTTGCTACAATAGATCTCAAACTCTAGAGTCTTTGCGTTGTCATAAGTCCTTGTTCGTTTTCCCTCAAACGAGAAATTTGATTTTATAAGATTTTCCCGAACGTTCTCATATAATGGCATGCCGTTTGCCCATAGGGAAACAGAGAAAGTGAATGCGAAAAAAAATTATTTTGAGCATGGAATTTCTCTACCTTTTCTGTTGTTGTTTGACATGGGCTTTGGACTAGGAGGGAAAGAACATCTAATTTCAGAACCATCCGCCATTCAAAAACCTTATTTCAAGGAAAACGGTATCTCCGCGAACGCTTTCGTAATAGGGAAGCAAATTTCCCTTTTCATCGTACAATTTGGTTTTGTCTTCCATATTAATGATATATGATTTTATGATTTTGCCTTCGTTGTCATATTGACTATAATGTTCCTCACCCGATTTATAGCGGAATTTAGTCAAAGAGCCATTTTTTTCCGCAATTTCATAAGTTCCATCGAGATAAACCACGGAATCCTTAAAATACAGATCTTTTTCAATACTTTCATAGGAATACTCAAGACGCACTCCTTCAAATGTCAAATCATTTCGCACGGTTCTATTCACTTTAATCGTGTCGCCATTAAAGGCTACAATGTTTTCGACTACAGGCTTCTCGCATTCCGCTTCTTTTGATGCGCTTTTTTCAGACGCAGTAGCAAGTGTAAAGAATGAAAATAAAGAAAAAATGTAAATCATCTTTGAGAACATGATATAGCCTCCCGGTTCCGACTTGTCGGAGTTGGACTTGGAGAAATTTTGAATTCGCCCGTAGATTTACCCTTATAACTATGTCGCAATTCGCTAGAACTCCAGTCTTCATAAATAAATTTTATTTTTTTCATCCGGTTTTCGGCTTTTTCTATACATTTTTCTTCACTTGAGAACTTATACATACCATCCCTATCCTTTGTTATCATATGATGATGAAAAAGAAATTCAAGCATAGCTCTCGCATTGCGTATGTGCTGGGCTTCATGATCATATGTTGCCTGCATGTCTTTTGTCTTCCAGCACAATTCTTCCCACTCGTCCGTCTGCACGTTTTTCTTCCAGTTGGACGCCATCACAATTATGTATTCATCCAACAGAAGATTTGTTGGTGAATGATAAAACACTTTTTGCCCGCTATTATCGCATTCAGATTCACAAGTAAAACCATTTTCATTAAATCGGCCATAAGAGAATCCAAAAGTCGCATTCACACCTATTCCGGGAAAATAAATATTTTCTGATTTAGCGTCAGAAATTTCACTTCGCTCATATCTTATACATTGAGCATTTGGCATCGTCGGATCTTCGCGTAGCCCCGAACATCCCTGTATTCTTTTTGCCAAAATGACGTTTTCAAATTTCCTTCTTGATGTATACTTTGCATCGCTGAAAGGGACTGAATTGTTTAACAAAGAAACATCAAAGAATACCGTATCATGAACGACATTTGTAAAATACGGTTTTATGAGCCCATTTTCTTCATAGACTTCTTCATTTTTCAGCCCAAGGAAAAACACTTTTTTTAATAGACCATCCTCTTCATATTGTGCAAAATATTCAACCTTGGAAGAATCAACATGCCTATAATTATTTTCAATGAAATTTAATTCTATGACATCGTATAATCCATTCTCATAAATAGAGGAGTCTATTTCAATTGTACTGTCTTTATTAAATTTTCTATACGATACAACATTCTCACCGTCAAGAAATTCATTCTTTTTCCACACATCCAATTCTTCGCCGATTTCCACGGTTTTCTGGACCTTGGTTTCCTTTCCCATGTAGTACTTGATCCTAGACTTAATTTGTCTATACATTCTTCCCAGAGCGTCAAAGAAACCCGTACTTGGAGTGGTTTTCTCGTATGCAACCATCCTTGATACATACATTTCCTTGCCGACATAGACCCATGGATTAGGCCGTCAGGTTCTTCTGAGAGACATCCATCATCATCGCGCTTAAATCTATACTCCTTTTGCATTCGAAGCCTTATTTTAGCCCCCATTCCCTAATAAAATACGCCATCATCTTCATACTCAAGATTACAAAAAACAGTATCGCCATGAATTTCTTTAAAGAGGGGGAGCAATTTTCCTGTATTATCATACAGTTCTTCCCTTTTTATTCCAATGATAAACCATTGAATTTTCCGTCCATCACTGTCAAAAATTAGAAAATTGGTCTCACCCGAGGAATTCGGTAATTTATAACGATTTAATGTATGTTTTTCGTCAATTTGATATTGTTCATCAACGGCAATGGTTCCGTTTGAAAATACTGTTGAATCAATTTTAATGTTTTTTCCTTTTTTTGTAAAAACTACATCTTTTCCCCGCTGATACACGTTTACATCGAGTTCAATAACTTCATTTCCACGAAAGAGTTTTTCTTTACATGAATATAAAAGGTCATTTTTATTTTTACGAGAGTTGACAAAATAAAAATTTTCAGTATCTTTACACTCCTCTCCCCAAACAAGGACAAAAAAACACAAACAAAGAAAATGATAAATTATCTTGCGGGGCATATTCCCTCCGTTCTCCCTTGAGGAGTTTCTTTTGGACTTGGCGGGATGTAATATTCTCCTATTTTTGTCCCCACATTGTCATGTCCTATTTCACGCACTTTCCACTTAAAATATTCCCCTTTTACTTTTTCTAGTAATACTTTTGCTCTTGCATTACAGTCCCTTTCATTTGTAAATTTTTCATTATCCAAACTTTCTGATGTTATCATAAAATGGTGAAAGAGAAATTCTAGTTCATACCTCGCATTGCGTATATGCTGAGCTTCATGGTCATACGTCGCTTGCATATCTTTCTTTTTCCAACATAATTCTTTCCATTCATTTGTCTCCTTATCTTTTTTCCAATTCGAAACCATAATCGTAATAGATTCACCAATCAAAGGAAATGTTTGTGAGTGATAGTACAATTTTCGTCCACCCTCATCACAATCATAATCGCAAGAAAAACCATTATTATTAAATTTTCCATCAGAATAGCCAAAAGTTGCATCATTGTTTATTCCAGGAGAAAAAATTTTTCCCGTTTTCAAGCCATTATTTTCCCGTCCAATATCTTCTTTCTCGAACCGCATATATTGAGCCTTTGGCATCGAGGGATCCTCTTCCAATCCAATTTGTAAACCTGAATATACTTTTTTTGCTAAAACAAAATTACTTTCTTGTCTTCGCAAAGAAAATCCGTTCTCATATAAAATGCTTGCGTGATTTAAGTATTCAACATCGAAAAAAACGGTATCATCTATAACTTGTTTATATTGAGACTTCAAAATCCCTTCTTTGTTATAAATTTGTTTATAATTTAAACCAACGAAAAACAATTCCTTTATTCGGCCTTTATTTTCATATTGCACATAAAATTCAATCTCAGATGTATCTGTATGTCTATAATAATTACCTTGAATATTCACTTCAATGACATCGTATAATCCATTCTCATAAATAGAGGAGTCTATTTCAATTGTACTGTCTTTATTAAATTTTCTATACGATACAACATTCTCACCGTCAAGAAATTCATTCTTTTTCCACACATCCAATTCTTCGCCGATTTCCACGGTTTTCAGGACCTTGGATTCCTTTCCCATGTAGTACTTGATTCTTGATTTAATTTGTCTATACATTCTTCCTAGGGCATCGAACAACCCCGTACTTGGATTGGTTTTCTCGTATGCAACCATCCTTGACGCATACATTTCCTTGCCGACATAGACCCACGGATCAGGTTCTTCTGTCGTAGACTTTTTCAGGCTCACATCCACACAGCGTCCCTCTTCGCTGGAGCTGCTCCCCGCTTCACTGCTGGAACTTTCTCCGCTATTTTCACCATCTTCCATGCTGTCCGAGCTGTTTGCATCGACACATCCGCCTACAAGACAACCATTTGCATCCAATGAATATCCCGACTCCTTTTGCATAGACCAGCATTCTACATCCGCATTATATAGTGCAGCATTCGCTTCTGCATCTCCGGCGTAGCAATCGGCATTTTCTTGTTCTTCGCTTGAACTGGACATTGGCGTCGCGGACGAGGAACTTGCTTCTGACGAACTGGATTCACCAGATGACGAGGAGTTTCCCGAAGAAGAACTCCCTTCCGATGAACTTGAACCCGTCGAAGAAGATTCCGGCCCCTTGCAGAAATGATTCTCTTCTCCCGCAGATGCTTTCGAACATCCGGGGAATGCTGTTATCCTGGAATGCTTGACACCGACCTTGGTGGAATCAAATGACGAAGGACTTATGCACGTTCCGTTGTTCGCATTCGGCTCCTTTCCCCGAATATCACAACAAACAGAATCTTTCCAATGATCCACGAAATTTTTATACCATTTGGAATTGCAGACATCGCACCTTCCTGCAACGCAATATTCCGTACCGCCATCCGGCATCTCGAACGGGTAAACCCCGCCTTCGAAATTTCCACCCTTTTCGATGCACTCAAGTTCTTCCCTGGCAAGCAGCACCTGTTGAGCCATTTTTTCCGTCTTTGCGCAATACGAAGGTATCGAAGAGGAATCTTCGCAACTCACCCTAATATTCACGCCATAGACATAACTCCAAGGCTGAACATAAAACCCACCCATATTGCCCGTACTGAATCCGAGATTTTCAAAAAAACAAATCTGATTTTCATTATTCAAGAAGGTCACGGAACCGTTCCGCTTCATTCCGTTGATATAGGACTCATCGTTCTCATTAATATGACACATCGTCGCAGACGTTCCCCATAGCGATGTCGTCATGTACTGGCCCGGAATATGCATCGTTTCCAGATAGAGAACGTTCTTGCCCTCGTTCACCTGGATGAACACATCGCAATTTTTGTCGTCAAGATTGTAGGACCAGGTTACCTGCGCCAGGCAATCCACTGCAAATCCCAACAAAACCATGACCATTTTCAAGAACTTCAAGGAGCGACCCCGTCAATATGCAAAATTATCACGAGATTTTCCCATAACTTTTCTTTCACCTTTGAATCTTCAACTTTGTTTCCAGCAGGATCCTTTAAGCCCTTAATTACTATGGGCAGGGACAGGACATCCTCGCCTGTATATTCTGGACCGGCCTTGACCTTGATGGATAGGGACAGAGTGGTATTGTTTTTCCAAGTCCAGTCCACAGCCAAATCCCGCGGAGAATTTTTCGGAAGCAGAATTTCGAGAGAGTCCTTCATATTCATCGGTTCATTGAAGGTTTCTTCTATAGTCGTCGTTCCTTCCGCAGTTGTTTTGAAAAAAGTCGTCGCGTTGATTACAAAATTGGCGGTGTCAATTACAGTCGCCTGTGAAGCCTTTGTAATTATCGGTCTGGTATTATCCTTCAAAACAATCGGGTTTTCAAAACCCGACCTGTTCCTTTCGTTGCGAGCCACTACAAGAACGCTTAACGAGTCACCATTTTCAAACATGCCGATTGTCGGCAATGCAAAGGTTGTATCAAGTACGCCTTTCGTCAGGGAGGATACTTCGCCAACTAGGCTAAAGTTCTTTTCGGAACGAGACGGAACCATTGTGTATATTTCGTATGCATTGGCCCCAGCCACAGGTTCCCATTCAAGTTTCACAGAATCTGTATTATAATCAATCTTTGAAGCCGATAGACCTGATACTTTTTTCTCGCTCAAGTCATTGAATTCATTCACGCTAAATTCCAGCGTCGTGTCTATCGTTTCTGCACTGTATGCGGAATGCAATTTCAGGTGAACGCTGTATAGGCAATCATATTCCCATTCTCCGAATATCGGTGCTATATGCAAGGTCCTATTCGAATCAAGCCAATTGTAATTTATTGCAACAGAAACGGAAGTAGTTGAATCAAGAATCTTTTCAACTCGAATGTCCTTGCTCTGTAATAAAGAATAATTGACCGGCTCCGAGAAACTAAACTTTAGAGAATCTTTTTTCTGGGCAAACGAACGGTTGTCCTGGATAAAATCGAAACCGAAGGCTGTCTGAATTTTTTCATAGACAATCTTAGGCAGGACAGTTGTTATTTGCGCGTAATCGAGGGTGCCTTCTCGTTTAATTCCGCTAAAGAGGAATCCCTTAAACTTGGCATCATGCACATTCAACGTGAAGTCTGTTTTTTCCGGCAGGGAATCAAATGCGAAGAAACCGTTGGAATCAACCTTGACAGGACCATACTTCTTTTGAAGAAAGATACAATCACCAGAATCCTTGACAACGAGAGTCACTTTCGCCCCCGCGGCAGGCAAAATATCTAACTGCATCGGATTCTCGGGGTTCTGGTAATAGATACTTCCCCTAAGACTGGACGCCAGCTTGTTCAGTCCAACATTCAAAGTGGTGTTGTCGACAAAACTCATGCTGGGACTGGATACATTCTCTGAGAACCTTATTGAAGCGTTGCAAACTACGGGTGCATAATTTTCCGCGGATGCGTAAATCGCGTAGTTTTCGCCGACAGGCAAATCGGGAAAACACGCGCCCTTCTCGCCATAAACAATTCGGAGAGAATCATCCACAGCAGGGGTGCTGAATTCCGCGTCAGGGATCGGTTTTCCGGAAACTGCATCTACAGCGAAAACATATAAGTCGCCACTTGTCTCGGACTCCACAGTAGAAACGTTAGTTGTCGTGGATGTATTGTTTACCGTATCGCTACAGGAAACCAGGAAATAGAGAAGTAAGAAAAAAAGATGCCTAATCATCGTTAATTCCTATTGAACACAAATAAATATAATCTAATTTCAGATAAAGAGAAAATAAATTTTATCAGCTTTCCGCCCTGAAAGGCAATAAAAGTATTAAAATACTTAACTTTATAGGATTACATTCGTTTATCTGCTCCATAATAAAAGGCCCCCGGCCATACTTCGACTTCGCTCAGTAAAGGTGCCGGGGACAACTATTTGGATGACAACGGGAAAAACGATGATGAATATTACTTTATCACAACTTTTCGATACGTGTCAAAAACTGTCCACTTCTTGAAGAACTCCTCACGGCCAATTTCACCCGCTTCGGCGTATTCGCGAAGCAAGCGAGACACATCCTCGTCGGAGTAGACCTTGATTTCAAAGCCTCGTCCGTTGATGACCGGGAAGCCGTCGTAAAGGTACGCGCCCGCTTCCGTAATTTCGGAAATGCGCCTATCGCGCACCTTCACAGTCACACTGTCACGCAAGATGATGATGTCGAAATCGTCGGGATAGCGGTAGCTCTCCCCCACTGTCGGGATTTCATCGCCTATGGTGTAGTGCTGCTTTACGGGCTGTTGCTTTACGACAGAGAGTGTCGCCGTATCGTAGAAGAACTCTTCGAAGATTTCTCCACGACCATGGCGTTCGCCCTGCACGAATTCAGCCTTTTCGCCTGCAGCAATCTGCCTTTCGTAAAGGCCTTCCACAACGCCACATGCCGATGTCGCATGGGTCACGCGGTCAATCAAAATCAGTTCGCCCAAGGTCTTGTGCTTCTCGAAAAAGTCCACGACAATTCCTTCGGCAAATACAATTTCAACAACGGCGATGCCATTCTTGTTGAGCATTTCAGTAGCCTGGTGTGCGCCCGTATTCACGTCAATCGCATACTCGATTTTAGCGAGTATTCCGGGAATCATTTTCGTCCCGAGTTTTACAAGGTAGTCCTTGCCGAGCGAAAGCGGTTCGTCATCCATCCACAGGAGCGAAGCCTTGATTTTCTTGTAGCTTCCGATGTCAGTGTCTTTGGCGAGCACGCAACCTCTAGAAACATCCACTTCGCGGTCCAGTGAAATGGTGACGGGTTCACCGGCGTGAGCCTCTTCCACATTCCTGTCGCCGCGCAGGATTCCTTTGACGGTCGCTTTCTCGTTGCTGGGGAGGCTCGTAACCGTATCGCCCACGCGGATTGCGCCCGCTTCGATTTGCCCCTGGAATCCGCGAAAAGTGCGGTCCGGGCGGCATACGCGCTGCACGGGCAGGTAAAAACCCGCTTCGGTTTGCGCATCGTCGATGTCGATGGTTTCAAGGTAATCCAAGAGGGCCTTGCCCGAGTACCAGGCGATATTCTTGGATTTCACAGTCACGTTGTCGCCTTCGGTAGCCGAAAGCGGAATCACGTAAACGCCGTGGAGCGAAAGTTCAGTCGCAAGTTCGTTGATTTGCTTCAAGATTTCTTCGAAACGTTCCTTGCTGTAGCCCACAAGATCCATCTTGTTGACCGCAAAGACAAAGTAACGGATGCCCATAAGCTTGCAGATGCGGGCATGCCTGCGGGTCTGCACCAGCACGCCCTGCGAGGCATCCACGAGAATCACGGAGAGGTCCGCAAACGAGGCGCCCACCGCCATGTTGCGGGTGTATTCCTCGTGCCCCGGGGTGTCTGCCACAATAAAGCTGCGGCGATCCGTCGTGAAATAGCGATACGCCACGTCAATGGTAATGCCCTGTTCGCGTTCGGCCATCAAGCCGTCCAGCAAAAGGGAATAGTCAATCTTTCCGCTGCGGCTCCCCACCTTGCTATCGAGTTCCAGAGCCTTTTCCTGGTCGGCGTAAAGCAACTTGGAGTCATAAAGGATATGCCCGATGAGCGTCGACTTTCCGTCGTCCACGCTACCGCATGTAATAAATTTCAACAAGCCTTTCATTAGAAATATCCCTCCCTCTTGCGGCGTTCCATGCTGCCCGCGGCTTCGTTGTCAATCACGCGGGAAGTGCGTTCCGAAGATACCGCGCTCAAGGTTTCGTCAATGATTTCGTCAAGTGTGGTGGCAGTCGATTCGATGCCGCCCGTAAGCGGGTAGCAACCGAGCGTGCGGAAACGCACCGACTTAATCTCGGGCATTTCGCCTTCCCGCAAAGGAAAGCGTTCATCATCGACCATGATGATGTTGCCGTCGCGCACCACGATCGGGCGCGGGGCCGCAAAGTACAGCGGAACGATATCAATCTTTTCGCGCTTGATGTACTGCCAGATGTCCTTTTCGGTCCAGTTCGAAATCGGGAAAACGCGAATGCTCTCGCCCTTGTTGATTTTTGTGTTGTAAAGTTTCCACATTTCGGGGCGCTGGTTTTTCGGGTCCCAGGCGTGCGCGGAATTGCGGAACGAGAAAATCCTCTCCTTGGCGCGGGACTTTTCCTCGTCACGGCGCCCGCCGCCGAATGCCGCGGTGAAGCCGTACTTGTTCAAAGCCTGCTTCAAGGCCTGCGTCTTCATGATGTCGGTGTATGCCGCCCCGTGGTCAAACGGGTTGATGCCCTGCTTGACGCCGTCTTGGTTGATGTATTCCAGCATTTCGATGCCGAGCTTTTTCGCGATGTTGTCGCGGAACTCGATCATCTCGCGGAACTTCCACGTGGTATTCACGTGCAGGAACGGGAAAGGCGGCTTTTCGGGGTAAAAGGCCTTCATGGCCAAATGCAACATGACGGAACTGTCCTTGCCGATAGAATAGAGCATCACCGGCTTCTCGCATTCTGCAGCAACTTCGCGGATGATGTAGATAGCTTCGGCTTCCAGCTCGTCGAGGTGTGAAAATTCGCTCAAATTAAATCTCCGTTTTTAATACTTATTTGATTCCTTGGGGTCGATATCGATAGTCTTGACGCTTCCGTCGTTCAGTTCAAAAAACCAGCGCACGATATCGTTCTTTTCGCCCTTGACTTTTTCGGTATGCACCTTGCAGCCCTTGCCACCGATGTCTTCGCCGAGGAAAAAACGGATAGCGTGAACCGGGCATTCCTTGATGCACGAGGTGCAACCCCAGCAGTCCTTGGGGTACTTGATAAACGCTTTCTTGTTCTCGTTTATCTTGATTAACGTGCCGGGGCAAACGTCGTGGCAGCGCCTGCAACCAATGCACTTGCCTTGATCAATGCTGATGCTCATAGTTCCTTTGCCCTTCTGCAGTGAGTTCGCGCAAGATGATTTTAATTTGTCCGTTTTCGAGACGGGAATTCACGTACTTGCGGAAAAGTTCGTTGTCTTTTTCGGGATAGTCGGTGTTTTCGGCGAAGCTGTGCCAACGCGTTTCGTGGCGGGCAGCCAGGTGCGCAATCACGCTCTTGCAGACCGTCAAGCGCTCCTTGAGCTCGTAGATGTACATGACTTCTTGCAAGTCGTCTGCATGCAGGCCACTCACACGAGACTCGATATTTTCTATTTCCCTGAGGGCAACCGCTAGCTGATTTTCGCTATAACGATAGCCCGTCTTGATACCGCCTGCATAAGCGTCCATAGCCGCTTGCATTTCTTCTTCAAGACTTTCAACGGTGTCCGCGCCGTTCTTGTTATTGAGGAATTTCTCGATTTCTGCGACATGTTGCTCCACGTCATCCTTGATAGTTGCTTCGACATGCTCAGCAACCTTAAATTGCACGTCAGGTCCCTGAGCTGGTTGATGAGTTTGTCGAATCAGCCGAAGGGCCGACAAACTCTCTATATATTCCACCGCGCTTTTCGCCGCAATCTCACCTTCAGCAAGGGCCCCCGTCACATACTTTTGCGGAGCACCACCAGCAACGTCACCAGCGGCATAAAGTCCTTCGATTGTCGTGGCGCGCTTGGTATCGACCCAGTAACCGCTTGCGGTGTGGCCGCCCACGATGTAGGGTTCCGTACCTTCGATTTCCACATTCGCCTTCGACGGCGTGTCGTTTTCAATCCAGCGAATCGTCTGCGACGGAGCCATGTTCAGGTAAGCCTTCAAAAGCGATTCTTCCTGCTCGGGCGTAATCCCGACAGTGCGCAGATAGCACGGCCCGCGGCCTTCCAGATTTTCGGCCACCGTGCCGTACACGCGTTCCGATGTAGAAATCCCGTACTTGGTCTCGTAAACTTCTCCAAGCGCATTCACCTGCTTCGCACCCACGCCCTGCGCGAGCGTGCCCGTCGGGGCAATCGTGTCCTTGCAACGGAGCGCTATGAACCGCATTTCGAACGTGGTCATCTCGGCACCATGACGGATGCCCATCGCATAGCCCGCACCCGTATTGAACGGCGGGTACCACATCTTGTGCCGCGAAAATCCCGGATTGTTCGGGCGGTAAAGCCCAGCGGCACCGCCCGTCGCGACAATCACGGCACGCGCCTCGATGGCGTAAAAAGTATCGTTCTCTATCCCGAAACCGAACGCGCCGTCAATTCTGTTATCGTGAACGGAAAAATCGAAAATGTTCACGTGGTTCAGCACCTTAACGTTCGGCGCCTTCGCGACTGCCGCAGCCAGAATCGGCTTGATGTTCTCGCCGTTGATTTTGATGTTGCGGTTCCCGCGCGTCACATACTTGCCGGCCTTGTCCTTCAAGATGACGAGTCCCAGCTTTTCCAAGTGCGCCGTGACCTCGTTGAATTTCTCGGAGATGGAATAGAGCAGGTCCTCGCGGACGATCCCGTCGGCATCCTTCTTCGCGTATTCCACATAATCCCTGGGCGTGCGACCCTCGGTAATGTAGGCGTTCAGCGCGTTCACGCCCGCTGCGAGGCAGCCGCTCCGCTTGATATTCGCCTTCTCGACGACGAGTATCTTGAGGCCAGCGCCTTTATTTTCCGCGGCATTTTTTCCCGCGGCATTTGACGCGGCAGTAATAGCCGCATAACAGCCGGCCGTCCCGCCGCCTACAATCAACAAATCCGTTTTAAGCCGTTCTATCTTCACAGCATCTCCGTACAACTTTTGGTGCTGCCAAATATAGAACGCGATTTTCACCCCGTCCAATACAATGTTTTTATGCGGAGTTATCGAATTTTTCTATAATGTGCGTTTTTGGGGGCAAAAAAAGATGTTTTTTGTTCTAGGGGCATATAAGATTACTTTCTATTGCAGATTTATATGCCCTTCGAAGCACAAAACTTACTTCAAAAAGCGACATCCTCAATAACGGGACATATAAAAGCATAGTTTTCATCACATTTATACGCCCCATCAGAAGCAAAATCATCTTAAACCAAGTTACTTTGTCCGTATTTTGTGTAACCGGGGCATATAAAAGAGCCAAAACACGCTTTCTTATACGCCCCGCCACACAAAAAAGAGAATTCTAGACCTCTTCCCACAGCAAAAACACAAAAAAAGCCCGCCGCATTACTGCGACAGGCTTTTGAAAATGTTCAATGAGAGGGCGCGATTACACGACCTTGGTCATACCAGACATACGGTCTCTCAGCCAAGCACCGACTTCTTCCACCGGATGCTGACGGATGTTCTTGTTCACCTTAATGAGCTCTTCGTTATCCACAGCGGTGGTCTTGCCTTCGCCGTAGATAGCGCCGATGTCGTCCTTCTTCACTTCGTTCTTCATGAAGTCGGCGAGCAGAGGCACGCACTTGTTGGCGAACAGGTAGCAACCGTATTCGGCGGTGTCGCTGATCACGCGGTTCATTTCGTACAACTTCTTTCGAGCGATGAGGTTGGCGATAAGCGGAGTCTCGTGGAGAGATTCGTAGTAGGCGCTCATCGGCTTGATGCCCACAGAGCACATGGTTTCGAATGCGAGTTCCACACCGGCCTTGATCATGGCGGTCATGAGAACGCCGCGGTCGAAGTATTCCTGTTCGGTGATGACCTTGTCGGTAGCTTCGACCTTTTCGAATTCGAGTTCGCCCGTTTCGCCACGCCACTTGAGCAAATCCTTGTCGCCGGCTTCCCAGTCCACCATCATGGTGCTGGAGAACTTGCCGGAGATGATGTTGTCCTGGTGTTCGCAGTAGAGCGGCTTCATGATCTTCTTCATCTTTTCGGCGAGTTCCGTGG
>FLNZ01003251.1_pt1 | contig 25724 bp, 13 predicted proteins | sample 1140391 | NCBI WGS metagenome assembly FLNZ01 (sample SAMEA3878171, study PRJEB12797) | bioreactor metagenome | biome: Moose rumen | place: Sweden | collected 2011-10 | reverse complement strand
AAAATCCAATAAGGTAATAGTAACCAAATTCCTCCCCTAAGATAGGGGAGGTGCCCGAAGGGCGGAGGAGTATGACATGTAGGAGTTATAACGGCCTACATACGCCCCCGGCCTACGGCCACCCCCTCTAACTTAGAGGGGGAGCGAAGATACATTCTAACTCATCAATACCAAGAAGGACAAATTCGTCGAACTCACGTTAAACTTAAATAATTCAACTTTCGCAAGCTCCGCTTGCTTGGAAGATAGAAGAAGATAGAAGAAGATAGAAGAAGACAGAAGGAGATAAAAGACATTAGTTTTGCCGCAGAAACACTGCAGACAGAATATTGTCCTCTATCTTCCGCCGCTGTAAAGCGGCTATCTACCTTTATCTTCCTATATCTTCTTGACATGCGAAACTTGAGTAAAATCCAATAAGGTAATAGTAACTAAATTCCTCCCCTAAGATAGGGGAGGTGCCCGAAGGGCGGAGGAGTATGACATGTAGGAGTTATAACGGCCTACATACGCCCCCGGCCTACGGCCACCCCCTCTAACTTAGAGGGGGAGCGAAGATACATTCTAACTCATCAATACCAAGAAGGACAAATTCGTCGAACTCACGTAAAACTTAAATAATTTTGTTGATAAGTGCAGTAAGGTCGGCAAGTGTAACCTCCTGGTTGCCGTCCACATCAGCCTCATACAGTATGTAACTGGTGTTCTTGCCAATAAGGATATTGACCATGGGCACGATATCGTTATCATCCACCACACCATTGCCATTTACGTCACCGGGGATTGCCCCTATCGGATAGACGTGAAGGAATCCCATATCCCCGTAGGTCTGTTCGTTCAGCAGTCCGCGCACTACCCACAAGGTAGCCTCATCTATGTCGTCACTGTGGAATGCCTTGTCGCTGACAGTCACATGGTCGAGGCTCTCGGCATAGATGGTCACATTATACAAGGCAGACCCCTTCGAGCCAAGGTTGCCGTCGTCCAGGTTCTCGTCCCAACCCGTGAAGGCATAGTCGTAGATGGAGAGATAGTCGTTCGTAAAGAACGTGACATTCGACAGACTGCTCTTGTAGAATGCGCCCTGTCCCACGACCGTAATGCTGGAAGGTATCGTAATCCACGAGAGCGGGAACTCCTCCATCGACCACTCGGCAATCCATGAGGGATAATAGGTCGTGCCGTCCACCGTAAACTCACCGAGCAAATCTACGCCCTCGCTGGGCAAGTCGTCGCCGAAGTACCCCGCCACATAGGCCGTGCCATCCTGACGATAGACATACTTGATGCCCTCGTACCAATATACGCTGTCTGGTACAACGACGATGGGGTCAGTTCCACTCTCCACCTTCTGCACCACCTTGAAGTTATCAAGATAGAGGTTCACCTCACTGCTGGTGTTCACGGCAGAAGGCAACTTCAACCCGATAGAGAGCGTGCCAGCCTCCGTCAGTTCCGTTTCCACTGTGGTGAGGTACGCTTCGCTCCACGTGGAAGTGGTCGTCACCTTCGTCTGTGTGTCGTTTGCAAAGAGATACACCCCATCGTAGTCACAGTGTACGACAGCGGATACGGTGTACGTGCCTGCAGGCAGCGTGCCTAACGTCTGCGAAAGGATGTTGCCTGCAGAGAGGGCATTGCCTCCTGCGTTCCAAGCCTTGAACATATAGGTTCCATCCACCAGGCTCGACACCCATTCATCCGTCTTCGCGCCCCAAGGTCCGTCGCTCCAGTTCTGATCGAAGTTAATGGTCCAGCCTGGTACATCATCAACCCATTCGCCCTCGTCGTTCCAAGTGCAATCCTCAAAGTCGAGGTTCGAAAACTGGTCGCTAATGTCCGTGATGGTGTACTCATCCTCACCTTCCCCAGGTGTCTCACCCAGAGCCGTATGGTTGAAGTTCTGTACAGCCATCAGAGCCGTGCTGCCCTTCAGCGTGTGGCTGCCCGACTTCCACGAGCACTCCCAGAAGCCGCGGTTGTCCCATTCATCCATCACCTGCTTCACGCCGCTGCTGTTCGCGCCGTTGCCGCACTCTTCGGGCTGCCAGTAGTACAGGCCCGTCACATTCGTATAGCCGTTGAGCGTCGAGGTCAGGTCAATGACGAACTGTCCCTGCCCTGCAAACGAATAGGCCCATGTCCCGGTCGTGTTGCACCCCGAGCTGTAGGTGGCATCCGTGGAGGCGGGATAGCCCGTCTCCACGATTTGTATCTCCTTATCAGACCAATAGTTTTGCAGGGTGGAGATTGTGGATTTCAGGTTGCTCATGGCACCATGCCACTGAGGATAGTAGGAAAGCCCCATCACATCATAATCCGTAAAGCCTGCATTTTCTACCCAAGTATAGAAATTCTTTGTATAGGTACTGTTGGATGTCCGCTCCGAGTGCAGCACAATCTTCATCTGACTGCCATTCGTGGCAGCACGCACGCCTTGGGCCGCGCTCTTCAAGATAGTGGCGAAACGGGTAATCTGGGTCGAATAGGTGCTGTATGAGCCACTGGTGTAGAACGCATTCGACATGGAGCCTCCACTTTTCGAGTCCCACAGCATACCATAGGACACCTCATTACCAATCTGCACGTAGTCGGGCTGTGCGCCGTATGCGGTCAGGGTATTCAGCACCTCGGTCGTATAGGACTTCACCTTCGCGGCCACCGTGGCGGTAGCCGTAGTCCTCGTGTTGTTCCAACTTTTGGGAATCCACTGCTGGCTTACATCTGTCCAGGTGTCGCTGTAGAAGATGTCGAGCAGGAAGTACATGCCCGCATCCTTCACGCGCTTGCCCAGTTTCTTCACATAGTCCAGGTCCTGACACGTAGCCACATAGTCGTCCTGACTGGGGTCAACCAACAGGCGGCAACGCACTGCCGTCCATCCAGCCACATCGCGCAGGTAGGTAATTATCCCATCCTCGTAGTATGTGTTGATGTTTCTGCCATTGGCATCCAGCCACTTATCACCAGCCGCCTCGTAGGCAGGCACCAAACTGAGGTCGCCGCCCACCACGCGCACGACGTTTGAACTGACAGCGGCCATGGCCTGTGCTCCCCACATCAGGGTGAGCCACAGACACAGGAATAAAGTCTTTTTCATAGTATTATATCTTTATTTATGTTCATCCGACAAATTTACCAGGCGTTATCCCAGATGTTACCGCCAGATCCGCCCCAACTGTCGTCATTACCTGACCAAAGGTCGATGTCGCCCTCATCTTTCACCAGAATATCATTCTCATCACCTTCAAACTTTGTTCCTACAACCAAGTCGCCTACAGAATACCCGTCCTCGCAACCATAGAGGACGACCAGTGCCACAGGTTTGATATATCGTGCTTTCATTGTTTTAGTTTCATTTAGTTCCACAATTCAGTTTATTTCACGATTATCTTCTGGGTCTTGCCATTGGTGTAACGGACGATGTTCATGCCCTTTTGCATCTTCGGCAGTCGCATACCACGCGCATCGTAGATGCCCTCCACCTCCAATTGTCCGAGTTCCACTTCCTCCACTTCGTCCACGTCATCATCGTCTAACTGGAAGAAATAGACCTCAGCCTTGGTGTCGCCACCGCTAATTAAGGAAGGTTGGAAATAGATACGATTGATAGGCAATTTAGTCGTGCTGTTCGTCGTATAATACAGGCCGACTTTCTTCTCTCCGCAATACTCCTTTGCTGCGAGAACATAAGCACCTTGCGGAATGCACACCTGAGCCTGCCACGACAACGGATTCTTGTAATCAACCGTACAGGTACCCGTCAGTGCGCCATCAGTGATGGTTGCATCCTTAAATGCCTGCCCATACTGACTGAGGGTAGTGTTGTCGAGACCACTTTCTGCATACAGGATATACGGTGTGTTGGCGAGGAACTTCCCTTCGGTTTCTTCTGTCAATATCACGGCATTGCCCTTTTCTGTTGACTTGATTCCAGTCACCTTATAGGCTGCTACACCTGTGGGATACGGACATTCAAATGGGAGCATGAGCGTAGAGAACTTATATGCGCTGCTCACAGACATACTTACCGAAGGCTTCTGAGCCTCGGGGAATGAGAACTTATAGGCATCCGTCCCTGCGGTTCCCGTACCTGTATAGAAGCCAGTGTCATTCAGACCTATGCGGCAACCATGAGCGGCCACGGCCTGTTGCATGTACCAATCGTCATAGCCAGAGGTCGCTTCGTCTGCAGCCACTGCGGTATTCTTCAGATACCAATCTCCATCGGCGGTTGTCTGCGGCGTTACGCGGAAGGTAAGGGCTCCGCTTGCATCCGTCTTTGAGCGTATCTGGAGCATCCTGTTCCCTGCTTCGGTGTTAATGCTCTCACCTGTATGGAGGTACGCCTCATCACTATTCCCATCCTTGTAATGCAACTTGAAGCCGTTCACCACGCCGTCCACTTTCTCAAAGGTAAATGCCTGGGGGAACACGCTGCCAGCCGCCTCCGTGAAGCCGAGTGAAATGGCGTTACCTGTTGCCCCCTTCAGACCGAGCACGCTCAGCACCACATCTGCATACTGCTTATTCGCGATGCTGAACTTCGTAGCAGAAGGAGTTGTCCAAGCATTCACTTTGGCATTATCGACATACTGCTTCCATGTGTTCATGATGCCATATACTACAGGACGAATTGCGTCCTCATCAGCAGACGCATTGATATAGCCCGAGGCTGCACTGTTCTCCACCTTATCCTTTGCCCCCTTCATCGCTGCGTAATAGGTGTCGCTCGTAGGTATCTGGAAGGGTCCATCACCAATGTTCACCAGCGGACGGTTGCCGTTCTCGTAGGTGGCATCGCTGTAGGCAAACGGACGATAGGTCAACCGGAAGTTGTCGAACACCGCCCAAGAGCCGCCGCCGTCGCACTTGGCACCCACCGTGAAGGAAACCTTTGACCCATCGCCAAATACGTATGCCTTCATCTCACCGCTACGGTGATTGCTGGGTGTCGCAAAGTTACTGGAAATGGTACCTACCTCAAATGCGAGGTCTCCCGTCTCGTATCGTTCAAATTGCTTCTTTACGTGTACGAGGCTCTCGTGGTCGTTGTCCTTTATATATATATAAGGTACATTTGCCCCGTTCAGTCCATTAGGATTGTTCCAGAACTGTTGTGCCGTCATGGTATAGATGCCATGAGGCAGCACGGCATCCGTGTCATCCCCTGCCAGCGTAGTGCCGCCATTCTTGTTACGGGTTGTGACGGTCTGAGAGACATCAAATGCACGGTTGTATGACTCCACGACATAGTTGCTGTTCAGGCCACCACGGCGGAACTGCACTTCGTTGTGTCCCGAGCCCTCGGGGAACTCATGCAGGGTGTTGTCGTATCCGAAGGCCCATGTTGTCCAGTTCGACATACGACTGTCGTTGCGACGGAAACTGTTGCAGCGGATAAGGAACGTGGCATCTACGGCGGCATCCCCCGCTGTCATGGCAGTCAGTTCATCTACACGATCCTTATAGGTCTTCAACTTCCACTTCTGGTTGTCCGAACTTGCGGAAGCCGCCAACGTCACGTTGCCCTCATTATACGTCAGGAACTTGTCGGCTGCATTGTAGATATATACAAAGCCGTCGCCTGCACTCATCAGATACCATGCAGCCTCCCCTACATCACAGTAGAGTTTGCTGTCCTCCAGAGTGTTGCTCAGGAAGTGGTTGTCCTGCGTGGTCATAATCTGCGAGTCGAAGGAATAACCCACACCGCTGCGTCGTACCCCAAAGTCGAGACCTATGGTAGAGGAGATAGCCGTGCGGTCGCCCTCGCCACCAGCGTCCAGATAGTTCTGCCCGCCCTTATTATATAGGTAATACAAGTCTGGATCAACCTCCATCGTTGAAGGCAGCAGTTGCAGATTGGCAATGGCAGCATCGCCACCGCTCACGTCAAACGAAATGGTGTTTTCGCCCGCTGGATTTACGGGCACATCCAGGGTATAGGTTTTCCAGTTCGTGCCGTCGCTTATTGCATCAAGAGGTGTGGGTAATGCCACGCTGGTGGTGATGGATGTGCCAGAGAGCGTAATCGTGGGTGTACCGCCCCAGCCTGCATATTGGAAGGTCAGTTTGTAGTTCTTCACCTTCAGCGGCATCTTGTAGCCAGTGGCTGCGCCGTAGGTTGCGGTCGTGCCATCGGCTATGTAGAGAGCCTTGCGGCTATCCACGGCACGCAAGCCAGTATTCCCGGTATCGGTATTGTCGTAGACGGGATCCGTGTACTTCAGTCCCAACACGCCGTCGGCGGTTGCTCCATCTACCTGCCATCCGAGGGCAGGAGCGCGATAGGTGGCGTTGCTCGTTACGTCCCAGTTGTGATACTCGGCAAAGTCGCCGCGGTAGAAGGCATTCACATATTCCGTGTTGGCAAGGCCAAGCAGATACTCATCCACCTTGTCATAACTGTATGGGAAATTCGTGTCTATCGCATCGAAGGTGTACGACCCTGCAGTGCCCTGAGCCACCAGCATGTCCTTCGCCTCGGTCACGGTGTAGGGCGCCCAATGCTCGCCCTCGAATCCGAGGGCGGCTTCCATTGCGGAGAATGCACTGTTCACATCGGTCAGGTCGGCAGTAGTGGCGGGATTGTTCTTCGATACCAATGCCAGTTCGAAGTTGTCCCAGCAGCACCACAGCGATTCGTTCACATCCAGTCGGGCACCCACGGTCAGCAGGTTGTCCGTCACAATCACCGTCACATAGTCGCTGTAGTATTTACCATCAAGGAACGAGAGTTCGGCGGCAGACCTACTATTCTCTATACCTGTGCGCTTGGGGAAGGTCACCTCCTCGTCGTTGGCAAAGAACACGGGCAAGTAGTCGTTGCGCGTCTTATCGGTCACCACATCCTCGCGGTAGAAGCCCTGTGCACGGAACTTATACGTCCCGTTGGGCACCGTCACGGTCTTCTTTACATAGAAGGGAGAGTGGTAAGACTCTGCCACATGCGTGTCGCCCAAAGTAAAGTTACCCTGGAAACGATTGCTCTTCCAGCAGTTTTTGTTCCACTCTGTGTTCTGACCGCGTCCGAAACTGGCGTTGGGGATATAGAACGTAGCATCAGGTTCCAAGGCGTTGTCCAGCATGGTCTGTTCGCGCTGGGGCTTGGTGATGAGATACCACTTAGCAAGAAGGTCGTTGGTAGCGTCTGGGGTACTGGTAATTACTGAACTCGTGGCTACAGACGAAACAGGTTTGACATAATTGCCGTCACCATTTTTTAGTGTAAACTTACCATCACCTGTATGTGTAATGGTATAGTTGGCTGATGCTCCATCCACATAGTCTCCGTTCAAGTAGTGTTTATCTGCTCCATTATAGGTGTAAGAGTCTAATGTGTAGATGCTGCTCCCCTCAATCTTAAAGGGCTGGCCGTGGTCGATGAGTGAGGCATGCGTTCCAAAAGTGGCTCCAGCCCCAAGGAAATAACCAGTAGCGGCATTTTGCAGATAGTACTCTGTGCCAGATGCCACGTTCGTCGCATGGTTTTGAGGCTCGGGAATTTCGTTCATGACCTGTAGGCGCAAGTCATCAATTAAGATGTCAATGCCATAGGCACGGCGGAATTTGTCGGTAATTTCAAACTTTACCTTCGTGGGTGTCTCCAAGCGGAACACAAGCCACATCTTTGTCCAGGCACCTGTCAGGTAGTCACTACGCTGGTCACGTCCTCCGAAAGGAAAGTTTTCAGACGATTTAAAGTTATTCAAATTGCCTGCGGAACGGTTTATGAGGTACATTTGCCCATTTGAGGTACCATCTAACACAGCAATCGAGGCCAGGCTGGTTCCACTCTCTGTGGAAGCAGCAAACGTGAACGATGCAGGGTCGTCGGCTTCCCTCAATGGCCAGTCACCATCATACACTGATTTCCCATTGTAATCCGTCCAATCAGCATAAGTTGTTCCTTGATATGACACCGTGGCTCTGATTTTAATAGTGGCAATATAGGTACCCTTTGGCAGTGTGCCCAGTGTCGTGGTGGACATCGAAGCGGTTTCATTACCGCTTGTTTGACGATATTGCCCAGTGTATAAATAGCGTGTGCCGTCGGCGGCTGTAGGTATTGATGAAATTTTGTCTGCTGGTTGGAAATAATATTGGTCAAGTGAAAAGTCTGCACCAATGGCAACACGATTTTCACCGCCTGATAAGCCGTTGTCTGTCCACTTGCTTGTATCCCAGCCATACACTCCGCCATTTCCTTCCTGGCCGTCGCTGAGGTTGTTGACGCCCTTTGCCGTGCTATACACGATGCCGGGCACAGCCATTGTGCCCGAACCATTGGCGTATTCAAACGACGGGTTGGGCAGTACACCATTGGCGATGTTGGGTTTGTCGGCGTAGGTAATGATGCGGAAGTCGTCTGCCTTGAAGAATGGCTCGGAACTATGCTGTGTATAGACGTAGATGGTCACGTACTTCTCCTGTGCGAGGGTGAAGAAGAGAGAGTTCAGTTCGCTAATCTGCGAACCGTCGTCAAGGGCTCCCTCGTGGTTGGCATTGTAGGTGACGCTGTTGAGCAAGTTGGCGGCTGCGGTGGAACCCGCATCGGTATCGCTGGCAAATGCCTCCATCACAACAGAGTGCCCGTTGGTGGTACACAGTTGGGCTGTAAGTTGATATACCCCGGCAGGCAGTTTCACTTTGGTAGTGGTCTTCAAGTCGAGGGTCTTATTGCCCGTGTCGTAGGTATTGAAGTACCAATCGCCATGCTTTCCCGTCAGGTGGTCGTTGTTTCGTGCCTCGGTCTGACCAGCCAAGTTGCTGGCATTTGGAGTAGTCCACCCCATCATGTGGCCGTCCGACGCATTGCTCAACTCGAACGAGGGGTTCCACAGGTACGTGTCGCTTTCGTCCTTCTGTGTGTTATAGTAGAGGCGCACTTGGTCAAATGCCACCCAGTTTGTCTCGCATTTCTTCAGTTTGATGCCGAAACGCAACGTGCCGCTGCTGATGCGGGCGGTCAGCGTGACCACTCCTGTGGTGGCATCCTTCTGCATCAGGGGCACTTGCTCACCGTTGAGGAACAGGAAGGCTCCGCCTGCACTCACATTGGTCTTGACCTTGATGGTGTAGTAGCCGTCGGGCACTTCCGTGTATTCCTGATAGATCTGGCGGTCGCTGAGGGTCTGCCCGTCGTAAGCCTCGAAGTAGAACTCACCGTCCTTACTGCCGAAGGCGGTATTGTTCTGCACCTGGAAGCCACCCGCCATCGTCTGTGTCCAGCCTATCGTGGTGCGGCGTGTGGCATCGGCATTGGTGATGATGTACGAAATGTCCTGCTCGCTGCTCTTGCCAGCCACGTCGTTTGCCATGTAGCGACCTCGGGGAATGGAGAAGATTTCGTAGATGTCGCGCCCGGCAGCGTTCTTGTTGAATGCCACGTCGTCGCCCACTTTCGGGTTGCGGGTCTCGGGATGTCCCTCCTCCCAGTTGCCCAGATAGTTACCAGTATATTTCCCGTTCTCTATCGTCCATCCGTGGCTTGCATCCGTGTAGGTGGGCAAAATATACCCCCAGTCGTAGATGGACTCGTTGTTGATGGCTGTAGCACTTCCGTTGTTGTTTGTCCGATAGAAGTAAGAGGCTCCCCACTCCGTCTGCATCATGTATTCAGGGAACATCGGACTGGTGTTCTGGATATGGCCTCCACTATCCTTGGCCAGAGTCCACAAGGCATTCTTGTCCTTATTGGGATTCATGCTGCTTGCATACTGCATCGTCTTATGGTCGGCGCCCTGCATTCCCGCCGTACCATTGGCGAGTTTCAGTCCCAAGCCGTCTTCCTCATTGCTGTAGAACGAATAGAAGTAGTTATTGACATCGGCGGGCAACTCGTGAATCTCCGTCCAGCCTTCGTCGCCCCCATTCACGATACCCAGATTGCCCGTGGGGCGAGAGAGTATCATAAACTGGCGTTTACCTTTTTGGGCATTTTTGTTAAAGGCCACATCCTCGCCATCGTAGGGATGACAAGGGGCTTCATTACTATCATTGCCCGCCCAACGACCTACAAAATGAGTGGTATTAATTGAGTTTACCAGTGTCCATATACCGTTTGATACATTAAACGCAAAATCGATATGCGCTGCCGAGGCATCAGCCGTAAAGCCTGTATCGAAACTATATGTCGGTGCATAGAAAAATAGGTCATTGCTTACGTTCTTCAGGTAGAATCCAGTACCCGTTGCCCCCATGCGCCACTTCTGAATGTCGGTAGGCTCAGAGCCAGAGGAGAGTACGGTGTATTTTCCACGATAGGTGTCACCAGCTCCCACGCCATTGACGTTACCAGAAAGCACATAACCCGATTCTACCCCCTGTTCGCTCATGTCAAGCAACAGGTATTCATAGCCCGTCCGTCCCAAGCCGTCGGTCGTGGTCACCTGCGACCACCCGTTTGCCATCAGCGTCTGGCTGTAGATGCGCCGTGCCGCATATTGCGCACGTTTCATGCGGTAGATATAGAAACCAGGACCTCGATCATCGTTTTTATTCGCAGCGACACCTTCATGTCCAGCGTCTTCTGCAGGGACCGCTGTTGTTAGGACGACATAGCCAGTTCCTTGATTCCAAGGTCCTACATAATTATCTCCGGTAACTGTTGCTGAACGTAGCGTGAACACATTAGTCGTACCGACCTCCGCTATGGTGAAATTTCCGTTCGTATTATCTTTTCCAATGAAGTCGTTCCAACCTTCCGTGCCGCTATTGAAGTAGTAGCCATCCACATAACTACGCAAGGAATAGTTCGTGCCCGACTTCTCCATTGTCCAGACTTGCGAGGGCACAGTGAATGGGTTGGCCTCGGTCATATAGACTGGGCGATAACCATTAAATGCAGAAGTGTTGGCCATTGTATATTTGCCTTCCTTACCATCCTCCAACATATAGACAAAATCATCCTTTGCCAATTGGTCAACATCGGTCACCTGCTCCCAACCTATTTGTGTGCCATTGCCCAACAGTTTCACGTTGTCGAAGAAGAGATGGGGAGCTGCTGCACCAGTTCCGCCTCCCGACTTGTAACCGATTCGCAACTGACCTGATGTGGTGGCGGTAAGCGTGAAGCAGACCTGCAAGGTGTACCATCCCTCTCCCATGTCAAAGACACTTTGGTTCACCGCATCAGTACCGCTACCGCTGGTGGGATACCAAGAGATGTAATTCACGTCGGGAGCCGTGCTGCCGCCCGTCTTATAGACGGTCGTGCGGAATGTGTAACTGCCCTTGGGCAGGGTTACGGCCTGATAATAATACCCTCCTTCACCCGATTGGGCCATAAAGCCCAAGCAGTTACCGCTGGCCTTATCTTCGGGGTTCTTCGTTGGTGGAGCAATGCCGTCGCTACCGCTTCCGACAAGCTTGCCCTCAGTCAGCCCGTATTCAAAGATACCTGCGGCCATATTCGTATTAGAGGGATTACTTTGCTTCGACCAGTTCGTAACAATCTGCAGACCATAAAGTCTGTCGCCAGAACTTGTGCAGTAAATATAACTCTTGATGGGAAGTTGTCTCGAGAAATCGGTATTGGAGAGATAGACCTCCGTGACATCGGTCAGTTCGTCGCAGCCGAATACAGGATGGTCTCCGCCCAACATGCCCCAGTACGTACCGTCGTTGCTGTTAAGATGGTCACAGATGGCTTGCGCCGTGCTCATCTCTTCCAACTGGTTGTTGACTCTCTGGTAAGCGCTGTTGCACCCTGTGAGGTAGTAGCAATGGTTAAGTGTAAGACTGTAGTTATCGTTGCGGGCAAAGTCTCCATTACCTGTTCCATTACAATTAACACTACCCGCATTGTAGCAATAAGAGAAAATGGAACCACTTGATCTGTTGCCCGCCCATCCACAGAGGCCACCACTATCAGACCCGTTTACTGTACCGAAATTGTAACATCTGTTCATTATGATGGCACAACCACTGCCGATATTACATCCAAGAATACCACCTGCATTGGCATTGCTATCGTAAACGGCAGTGAGTGTTGCCTCATTACCGCAATTTTCTATCAAGACCTGCCCCGTACCCTGTGCAGCACCTGCAATACCACCGATAAACTGCTGACCCTTTACCTCGCCTTTGGCAATGAGGTTCTGGATATGCACTCCACCTGTGACGGCACCGAAAATGCCTTGACGACTGTAGGCTGTATTGCTACCAAGTGCCAAGGTAATGCTATGTCCCTTCCCGTCGAAGGAACCATGATAAGGGTTACTTTCGGTGCCAATAGGCGTGTAAGTAGATGTCCCCTGCGAAATGTCCGCCGTCAGCGCGGCATTGAGGGTAGTGCTCCCCCCATTTACCTGCGTGGCAAACCAGATGAGATTGCTGAAGGAACTGATCTGATACACACCGTTCTTCTGCGTAGGCTCGTCTTGTGCCACAGCGAAGTTCACATGTCCCACAAGTCCAAACAGGACCGTAATGAGCATTAAAAGATTACGTTTCATGATATTTATTGTTTTTGTTCTTATTCGTCTTTACACACACAATATTTGCTGACATTTAATAATGTCATACTTGCGCGCAAAGATACGAAAAAAACAAAGAACAAAACAAAAAAAACGAAAAAAGATACGCAAGAAACAACAAAATCGACCATATAATATGCAGGAAAATGACGTAAGGAGAGGGGATAAACGATAACGAAAACCATAACCATAACGATAACGATAACGATAACCATAACGATAACCATAACCATAACCAAAACGAAGTGGCAAGTGAGAGGTGAGAAGTGAGAGGTGAGAAGAGGATACGTTTTCCTCTTGAGAATTATTCAGGGAGTCTAATACATTTCTCTTACCTCTTACCTCTTACCTCTTGCCCCTTACCTCCCTTTAAGGAGGGGAATATTCTCCTTACTATTCCTCCCCTACAGGGGAGGCGAAGAAGGCCTTCAGATGATTGCCCTTTGGCAATCAGTGCCTGATGAGGGGAGCAATCTATGATTGCGACGGAGGACAGGAGGGGTCACTTCAATTTTCAATTTTCAATTTTCAATCTTCAATCTTCAATCTTCAACATACTCCCTCCCCCTACGGGTACTCCCCCTATCTTAGGGGGAGAGTTTGGTACAAGAACCACAAATCACACGAATCACACGAATGGAACGCCCTCTGATAATCAATGGTACAAGATTCGTGTTATTCGTGCAATTCGTGTTCGTCTATACTAATTCGTGTTATTCGTGCAATTCGTGTTCGTCTATACTAATTCGTGGAAATTCGTGAAATTCGTGTTCGCATAATGCCTTCTCAAAGGCCTTCGTATGCCCCCGCATCGGGATGACCATCAGAGAAACGGTTGCGCCCGAGGCGGTCCACAGGACAGCGTTTCGTAAACTCAGGGTCTGCCCATCCACGAATGGCACTCAGCGAATCGGGCGTGAAGTCGTAGAGGAATGCGTGGGTGTCGAATAACGTAAAATGGTCTTGGGATGTAACGTCCAAAGAGTCGGGCACATCGTATCGGACGGACAGAAAACGCTCTCGGTCGGAAGGATTTACGGTGCGCAAGAGGCAGTTTTGGAAAAGGAAGCGAGCCTCCGCTATGGTGTTGTCCGTAAAATGTCCCATGACCACATCGTCGGCATAGCCCGTGATGACGCAATTGAAGAAATAGGCTCCATAGAGATGGCGATAGACATTATCCTCAAAGTCACCAAGCGAGAGGGCATCGCCACGGTTGGCACTGAACGGATAGAACTGAGCCAGGGTGCAATGGAGGAAGGTATGCGCCCCGCCACGCAAGGAGACACAATGACCAAACGTGTTGCTTATCTGCGTGCCCGTCACCTGGGTGCGGCAATGGGTGAAGTCGAGTCCCGCGCCACCGATATTATGAACGACACAATCCTCCATCACCAACATGGGGCGACTGGCGTTCGTGTGGCTGTCGTCCCAGGGCAGGAGGACATCGTCCTGTATGTCCGTGCTGTCGCAGACGATGCCAAAGTCTCCGCTATGAATGTCGCACTGACGAAGATAATTGTCGTGGCTGTCGGCATAGAAATGGATGCCTCCCCAACGGTTGGGGGTGTTGTCGTATGGCAAATAGGGAAACATACGGTCGGTGCGGTCGCCACGGAACGTGACAGGGCGTTCCACGGTGCCGTTGGCCACGAGGGTTCCGTGGACGAGCAGTGAGGTGGCATCGTGGAACATCAAGGTGCAGCCCTCTGGCAACGTGAGGGTGGCATTGGGCGCAACCACCAACGAATCGTAAACGATGTATGGACGGGGGCTGTCGAGCGTCTGGTCCGTGGTGATGGTTTCTGCACGCAAGACAATGACATTCATCCCTGAAGCGGTAAGCATTACTCGCTGCGTGGCACCACTTTCCAGGGTGAAGAGCAGTTCGTCGGAATAGTCCTGCAAGTCGTCGCTGTCCATGGCGGGCAGGGTGACCTCGACGCGTACATAGATGCTGTCCTTGCGACGAACCTCGAAGTCCTCTCCCACCCCTTCGTAAAGATACTGACCATCGACATTGACACGGAAGGGAGATGCCGCACCTTGCTTCAGGGCTACGCGGCTGATGCGCAGTCCCTTGTTGCCTCGGTTCCTTGCTACAAGTGTCTTTGTGGGTGAGCCCACCCCCGTAATAAGTGTGTCAAAGGCAACGGTGTCCTGAGACATCTCGAGGCGTGCCGACGGATTGGTTGTCCACGAGTCGTAATCATCGCAGGAAGCGATGAGAAAATGAGAGAATGAGAGAATGAGAAAATGAGAGAATGAGAGAATGAGAGAATGAGAAAATGAGAGAATGAGAGAATGAGAAAATGAGAAAATGAGAGAATGAGAGAATGAGAAAATGAGAGAATGAGAGAGAAAGGGTATGGGACGCTTCATGGCACTTACATTTTCTTAATAATCTTTACCAGAGTACCTATAATGACATTAAGGTCGTTTTGAATTGAATCATATTGTACCTTCGTGATATACTCTGACATAAATAACAACTCTAACCAATACTCCGTTTCGTTTGCTTCTTTCAGTGCTATAGAAAGTTTATTCTTAAAATCAGCAGCACTTTGGGCATTTTTACTCTCTGCAATATTTGCTCCGATGCTTGTACCAGACCGATAAACTTGCTTTGACATTACCACTTCCTTCTTTTCAAAAGAAATGTGCTTATACAAGCTTATAATACGCAAAGCAAACTTTTTACTTAAATCCGCTAATAAATTATCTTTCAACATACGTTCTCATTTTCTCATTTTCTCATTTTCTCATTTTCTCATTTTCTCATTTTCATCAAATGTGTTCCAAGATTTCCAGCAGATGCTTCCATACCATATCGACGGTGGGGATGAGGAGTTTCTCGTCGGGAGAATGGACTCCACGAAGTGTGGGACCGAAACTAATCATGTCGAGATGGGGGTATTTCTCGCTGAAGAGACCACATTCGAGACCTGCATGGATGCCACGCACAACAGGCTCCTTCTTGAACAACTGCTTGTATTGCTCCACGGCGACCTTCAGCAGATGGCTGTCGGGGTTGGGCTTCCAACCAGGATAACCTTCGCCCGTCTCCACCTCGGCACCTGCAAGCATGAACACAGCGGCAAAGGTGTCTGCCACATTTACACGGGCACTGTAGATGCTGCTGCGCTGGCTGCTGTTGATTTCGAGGGTGTGACGCTCGGGCACCATGTGGATGCTTGCCAGATTGGTGCTGGTCTCGACCAGTGCGATGTCCTGTGACATGGCATATACTCCGTTATAGACGCCCTGTACTGCCATAATCAGACGCTCACCCGTCGAGCGATCCACCACCACGGGAGTGGGGTCTGCGGTTTCAAGCAGGAACTCGGCATTGGGCTCAGTCACACTGTATTCCTCACGTACTGCTGCAGCGAAGAGATTCCAGTCGGCAGCAAGCATATCGCGCAAGCCCTGCGGAATGGCGATGACGGCCATGGCCTCGCGGGGAATGGCGTTGTGGAGTCCGCCTGCCTGCACGTCGGCCAGGAGGATGGGCATCTTCTTCAGTTCCTGATAAAGGAAACGGAAGAGCAGTTTATTGGCATTGGCACGCTTCTTATCGATGTCGTCGCCCGAGTGCCCGCCCGTGAGGCCTTTAACGGTAAGGCGTGCAAAGTATTGATTTTCGGGGGTATTCTTGTCCGTATAGGTGAATGTGGCAGTAGTACGGCAACCACCTGCACAACTGACAAATATCTCGCCCTCGTCCTCTGAATCGAGGTTGATAAGGTATTGTCCCGACATGAAATCGTCCTTCATGCCCTCGGCACCTGTGAGCCCGGTCTCTTCGTCACGGGTAAAGACACACTCGATGGGGCCATGCTTGATGTCCGTAGCTGCAAGAATGGCCATTTCCATGGCTACGCCGATGCCATCGTCTGCACCCAGCGTAGTGCCCTTTGCACGCATCCATTCACCATCGATGTAGGTCTGTATGGCATCGCGCTCAAAGTCGAAATCGACATCGGCATTCTTCTCGCACACCATGTCCATGTGGCTCTGCAGGATGACCGTGGGACGATGCTCCATACCCTGTGTGGCGGGTTTGGTGATGATGATATTGCCAGCCTCGTCACGACGGGCGGGCAGACCAAGCGAGCGACCATAGTCAAGCAGGAATTGTATCATCTTTTCCTCTTTCTTCGAGGGACGCGGAACTTTGTTCACTTGTGCAAAGCACTCAAATACGCTTGCGGGGGTTAGTGTAGCATTCATAGTTGTGTTGTTTTTGTCGTTATTTCGTTATCTGGGATGTCGTTATTTCGTTATTTTGAGATTTCGACACTATATTCCTTATCATATATAACGCGCGAAAGATGTTTTTTAGTATCTTTGTCCGCAAATAAATGTACACAACGAACGGACAGATGACACACGAAACTGACATTCTCTGCATCGGGCACATCACGCACGACCACATTATCACCCCACAGACCGACATCCACATGCCTGGGGGCACATCGTTTTATTTTTCCTATGGCATCAAGAGCCTCATGGGCAAGCGTCGGGACATACGCTATCGGCTGCTGACCTCATTGGCTGAGAGCGACATGAATGCCGTGGAGGACATGCGCAAGGAGGGCATCGACGTGGACGTGATACCGAGCAAGGCCACCGTGTATTTCGAGAATATTTACGAGGAGAACCAGAACAACCGCCGTCAGCGCGTGTGTGCCAAGGCAGAGCCATTCACCATTGAGCGTATGGGCGACATACGTGCCCGATACATTGTACTGGGGTCCTTGCTTGCCGACGACTTTTCGCTTGACGTGATTCGCCACCTGTCGCAATGCGGCACCTTGGTCGTTGACGCTCAGGGCTATCTGCGTGAGGTCAGGGGGGAACAGGTGTTCCCCATCGACTGGGAGGAAAAGCGCGAGGCTTTGCGCCACATCGACATACTGAAGGTGAACGAGTTTGAGATTGAGGTCCTGACAGGACTCAGCGACCAGCACGAGGCTTGTCGGTTGCTGGCGGAATGGGGCGTCAAGGAGGTGCTGCTTACGCTGGGCAGCTATGGTTCCGTGGTCTATGCAGACGGAGTGTTCCACGACATTCCCCCCTACGAGCCGCTGCGCATCGTGGATGCCACAGGATGCGGCGACACCTATGTGATGGCCTATGTCTATCGTCGTCTGCAGGGCTATGAGCCAGCGGATGCAGGGCGATTTGCGTCTGCCGTAGCCTCGATTAAACTGGAGGCATCGGGTCCTTTCCGTGGCACGGAAACTGATGCGCTTGCACGCGTCAGCCACTAAGGCCTATTGCACAAGGACGCGCATCATGGGGTCCTGTGGTAGTTCGTTCATCGCACTTACCTATATAAGTCTTACCCTTCGGTATTGACACGAAGCGCACGCATGGCGTTAAGGACGGCAAGAACCGTCACACCTACATCGGCGAAGACAGCCATCCACATGGTGGCGAGGCCAAGGGTGGCGAGGATGAGCACAGCCACCTTCACGCCGATGGCAAACCAGACGTTCTGGCGGGCAATGGAGAGTGTGCGGCGAGCAATGCGGATGGCGAGGGCTATCTTCGAGGGTTTGTCGTCCATCAGCACTACGTCGGCTGCCTCAATGGCGGCATCGCTGCCCAATCCACCCATCGCTATGCCTACATCGGCACGTGCCAGAACAGGGGCATCATTGATACCGTCGCCTACGAAGGCCAGTGCGGACTTCTTGTTTTCATCGAGGCTATGGTCAGACATGAGGCGTTCCATCGCCTGCACCTTGTCGGCTGGCAGCAGTTCGGCATGGTATTCGGTGAGGTGGAGTTCCTGCGCCACCTGCTCTGCGGCTTCCTTGCGGTCGCCTGTCAGCATCACGGTCTTCTTTACACCCAAAGCCTGCAGCGCAGCGATGGCCTCGGTGCTGTCCTCCTTGATTTGGTCGTTGATGACGATGTGACCCGCATATACTCCGTCGATGGCCACATGAATGACGGTGCCTGAAAGATGGTCGTCGTGGCACTGGGCACATTCGTGCCACAAGGCACCTATCTTGTCCATCATCCTCGTGTTGCCCACACAGATGTCGCGTCCATCGACCTTCGCACGTATGCCATGACCCGCAATCTCTTCCACGTCGGTCACCTCGCAGCCGTCGGTGGCCTCACTGGGGAAGGCATCGCGCAGGGCGGCAGCGATAGGATGCGTGGAGAAATGCTCCACATGGGCTGCCAGATGCAGGAGTTGCTGTTCATCCTGAAACTCTGGGTGCATGGCCACCACGGCAAACTGACCGCGGGTCAGCGTGCCCGTCTTGTCGAAAACTACGGTGCCTACCTTCGCCAGCACATCCATGTAGCTGGCACCCTTAACCAATATTCCCTTGCGCGAAGCACCGCCGATGCCGCCGAAGAACGTCAACGGCACACTGATGACCAGTGCACATGGGCACGAGACAACGAGGAACATCAGGGCGCGATAGAGCCAAGTGGCGAAGTTTCCGCCAAACAGCGTAGGCACGATGGCCAACGCCAATGCCGCAAAGACCACTACGGGAGTGTAGATGCGGGCAAAACGTGTGATGAAGGTCTCGCTGTGCGACTTGTTTTCGCCAGCATGTTCCACGAGGTTGATAATTTTTGACACGGTGCTCTCACCGAAGGGTTTCATCACACGCACCTTCAGCACGCCCGAGAGGTTGACACAGCCAGAGACGACCTCGTCGCCCACAGCCACCTCGCGGGGCAGGCTCTCGCCCGTCAGTGCCACGGTGTTCAGGGAACTGCTGCCCTCCTCAACGACCCCATCGAGGGGCACTTTCTCACCTGGACGGATGACGATGAACGCACCAGAGGCAACTTCTTCAGGATGCACGTCCTTCACTTCTCCTTCGGACTCCAAGTGTGCCACATCGGGCCGTATGTCCATCAGGTGGGATATGCTCTCGCGGCTCTTGCCCTCGGCGTAGCCCTCGAAGAGTTCACCTATCTGGAAGAAGAGCATCACGAAGACAGCCTCTGGAAACTCGGTCTCTGCGCCTGGCAGGAAACCGATGCAGAGCGCACCGATGGTGGCCACCGACATGAGGAAATGCTCGTTGAAGGCATCGCCGTGGGTGATGCCCTCCCAAGCCTCAAGGAGCGTCTCGTGGCCAATTAATAAATAAGGTATGAGATAGATGAGCAGTAATTGCCAAGTGGCCAGTGTGAAGTGGTGCTCTATCAGCACCGCGGCAATGAGCAGGACGACAGTTGCACTGATGAGCAGCAGTTGCTGCTTCAGCCCTACTTCCTCGTGGTGGTGCTCATGGTGTTCTTGGTCATGTTCGTGCTCGCGGTGGTTTCCATGCGAGCAGCAATCGCATTGTGCATGTTCGTGATGATGTGCCATAACTTTGCTTTTTTTTGTTTTGCGCTACAAAGGTATGGCAAATCCCATGCAACTCAGTTGCAAACTGAAGTGACATCTAATCTGACACGTCCCCCTTCATTCGCCCCTCACGGGCTATAGCCCCATTTCCTTGATGAGCCTGTCGGCATGGCCCCAGCGGTCGATGAGGTAGAGGACGAAGCGGATATCGACACCAATGCAACGCTGTAGGTCGGGATTAAAAGTGATGTCGCCCGACATGGCCTCCCAGTTGCCGTCGAAGGCGAGGCCGATAAGTTCGCCCTTGCCGTTGAACATGGGCGAACCTGAGTTGCCGCCCGTAATGTCGTTGTTGGAGAGGAAACAGAGGTGGAGGTCGCCGTCCTTGGGGTCGGCATAGCGTCCGAAGTCGCGCTTCTTAATCAGCGAAATGATATCCTGCTCCAGTGTATAGTCTTCAATCTCCTGTTGCTTGGCAGCCTTGTCAAGCAGGCTTTGGCTGGAGGTGTAGTAGTCGAAGTGTTGTCCGCTGGCGGTGTAGTCCTGAATGTAGCCGTAGGAGAGACGCATGGAGAAATTGGCATCGCTGTAGTGGGGTGTTTCCTGATTGCGCTCCAAGATGGACTGTGTCAGCAGGTGCTCGTTGTAGTCGATGGCCTGGCGGTCGCCGCGAATCTCGTTGTAGAAGGCCGTCTGCTTTTCCTTGACGCTTTCGTAGTAGGCAAAGATGGGGTCCGTGTCGCGCAGAGTACTGTCTGCCACGAACTTATCCACGCAGGAGATGTCTTTAAGTGCAGTTCTGGAGAAGAGGTCACGGGCGTAGGCTCGGGTGTCGCCGTTGAAGAGGCTGTCGATGTCGTGGTACAAGGAGGGCAGGTATTTCTTGTCCACCTGTTCACGATAGTTCTGCAAGAGGACGGCCATCGTTTCCTCGTCCACACGAGGGTCGTAGTCCTTAAAGAAGGCTTCTGCCTGTTCGCGTGCCAAGGCTATCTCCGTCGAATCCATGTCCGTGGGCTTCGATGCCGCAGTGGCAGCAACGCGACGAATCTCGATGCCGCGCATGAAAGTCTCGGAGAAGAATCCGTAAGCACGCATGGCCTCGAAGCGGTCGGCGTAGGCCTTGTCCAGTTCTTCGAACATCGTACCGAAGCGGGCGGTCAGTTGTTGGTCCTTGCCGTACCAGCGGCGGATGTCCTGCTCCAGTTCCTGCTTCTGTCCGATGACGTTCAACTCCTTGACAGCCTTGTTCATGCCGATGGAGTTCTTCCAATAGTTGCTGCTGGAGGCGAACTTCGAGGCGTACTTGATGGCGATGGCGCGATCCGAGTCCATCCACTTCTTCCACACCTCCTGCTTCCGTCCGCGCACGTCAATCATAGAAACGTTCGTGCCATTCACGCGCTCGTTGATGCCATACGAGGATAGGTAGCGGTCGGTGCTTCCAGGATAGCCCACCGTCATGCAGTAGTCGCCTGGTTGGAAACCTTCCAGGCTCACCTTGGCATAGTGCTTTGCCTTCAGGGGCACGTTGTCTTGGGCGTACTCGGCTGGTTCGCCGTCCTCGGTGGCATAGATGCGGAATACGCTGAAGTCACAGGTCTGGCGTGGCCACATCCAGTTGTCGGTGTCGCCACCGAACTTGCCGAGTGTCTGCGTGGGAGTGAACACAAGGCGGATGTCGTGATACACCTTATAAATGGATACGAAATAAGCATTGCCGCCGTAGTAGGACTTCACGAGGCAATAGCGGTCAGGGTACTTCTCGCCATATTCCTTCTCCACGGCCGTCATCACGCTGTCCAGATTTTCGCTGTCGAGTTGTTTGGGTTCCTTGTCAGGATTGGCCTTGTAAATCTCGTTCATGGCACGCATCACACGCCCCGTACATTCCTCGGTGCGCTCCAGGAAGCGGACGAAAAATCCCTCTACGGGACGTTCCTCGGCATACGACTTGGCAGCGAAGCCGTTACGGAGAATGTCGTCGTCAGTGGTGGAGAGTTTCTGTATGCCGCTGAATCCGCAATGGTGGTTTGTGAACACCAATCCTTCGGGACTGACGACCACGCCAGAGCAGAAGTCGCAGAAATCGACCACGCAGTCCTTCAGGCTCTCTCCGTCGGGGTTGTAGAGTTGCAGAGGACTAAGCTGGAGTCCCAGTCCCCTCATTATGTCTGCCGTCTTCGGGTCAATTCGGTTGAGCATCCACATTCCCTCGTCGGCATGGGATGCAAGGCTGGTCGTCGCCAGCAACAGAAATAGAAGTTTTTTCATATTTTATACACTGTTCAAGTTCGCAAGTGCTGTATGTCTTGTGGATTTCCTTAACATACGAAAATTGTGTCAACGGTACATTATCGGCCTGCTACAAGGAAGTTTATCAGACGAAACGTAACAATAGCATTACACAGTGCAAAGGTAAAACTTTTTTTTGAATATACTTCATAAAATGCTTCTTTTATGGCACTTTATTAAATATACTTTATAGGCAAGGCATTTAGAGTGATGTACTCAGCGACTTGAATAAGTGAGTCTATGCGGCATCTCAACACCGTTATACAGTTTGATGTACTCCACCATCTTCAGTCTTATAATGATGCAATCAGAATGTCCTTGATATCCTGCTCGGTCAGTGGTGCGTAGGCATTTTCCAGACCTTCGTTCATGGCAATATGGTGAGCCATCTCGTCCAGTCGGCTGTCATCAATGCCTACCTCGCGAAGGTGCATGGGAATGCCGATGCTCTCGAAGAAAGCATACGTAGCGTCGATGGCTTTCTCTGCGATTTCCTGTTTGGGCAACGTCGCATCGATGCCAAATACGTTGATGCCGTATTTTACAAAACGGTCGATAGTCTTGTCCGAGAGGATATGACGCATCCATCGTGGAGTGATGATGGCCAGTCCTTCGCCATGAGTGATGTCGTAGTAGGCAGAGAGAGCGTGCTCAATGCCGTGGCAAGGCCATCCACTTGGACTGTTGCCAAGAGAGAGGATTCCGTTGCAGCCGTAAGTGCAGCAGAGCATCATTTCGGCACGGGCGGTGTAGTCCTCGGGATTGTCCAGACACTTGCGGGCGTTCACCATCAGGCTCTTCAGCATCGACTCACAGAACCCGTCGTTCAGAAGCGTGGTGTCGGCAGCGAAATACTGCTCCATGGTGTGGTTCATCGCGTCGGCACAACCAGCAGCAGTCTGTTTCTTCGATACGGTGAAGGTATAGACAGGGTCAAGAATGGAGCAGACGGGGAACAGCAGCGGATCCAAGTAGCCAATCTTGTCGTTGGTCTCTGTGCGCGAGATGACACCTCCGCAGTCGTATTCCGAGCCCGTGGCGGCCAGTGTGATGATGTCCACGATGGGCAGTGCGGCCTGTGCTTTCACCTTGTAGGAAATCAGGTCCCAGGGGTCACCGTCGTACTTGGCTCCTGCGGAAATGGCCTTCGAGCAGTCGAGCACCGAGCCGCCGCCCACAGCCAGAATCACGTCGATGTTGCACTCCTTGCACAGGCGCACGCCGTCCAAGACGCTGGGGTCGTATTTCGGATTGGGCTGGATGCCTGAGAGTTCCGTAATCTCAAAATCTTTCAGGAGTTCCTTCACACGGTCGTAGAGACCAATCTTCTTGATGCTGCCACCGCCGTAGGTGAGCAACACGCGCTTGCCAAGAGGACGCATCACCTCTGGTAGTTTCTCTATCGACTCCTTGCCAAAGATAAGGCGGGTTGGGGTCATGTAATCAAAGTTCTGCATAGTTTATGTTCTTTATTTTTGTTAATATCCAAGCCCTTTAAGCCACTTCTCCACCTTTGCCTTTTCCGTACGCACTTCGTGACCGTAGATACTGAAACCCTTCGTAACATTAGCACCTGGGAAGGCATCCTTCACGTCCTCCACACAGCTGGCCAGTCCGCTGCCTTCGTGAGTGGTGAAGGGGATGACGGTCTTGCCCTTCAGGTCGTTGGCGTGCTTCTTGAAGAAGGTGAACATCACTTGCGGATAGGTGCCCCACCATACGGGACCACCGATGAATACGGTGTCGTACTTACTCAGTTCAACGTCGCTTTCATACTCAGGCAGTTCGCCATTCTTGGTCTCTTCCTTCGCCAGTTTGATGAGCGGGTCATACGCCATGCCATCATACTTGTGGGTGACGATTTCAAACTGTTCCGCACCCGTTATCTCACTGATATAGTCGGCTACAATCTTCGTGTTGCCCACCTCAATGTTTCCTACTGCGTAGTTGTCTCCTGCATGTGAGAAGAATACTACCAATGCTTTTCCTTCTTTTACCATAACCTTTGTAAGTTGAAAGTTGAAAGTTGAAAATTGAAATAGTGAGAAGTGAGAAGTGAGAGGTGAGAAGAGGATACTTCCGCCTCTTGAGGATTATTCAGGGAGTCTAATACATTTCTCTTCTCACCTCTCACTTCTCACTTCTCACTCGGTTACGCCGGGGTCGGGCGTGGTGCCATAGTGGCTGTGATGATACTTTTGATTTTCATATTCATTTGATTACTGATTTCGGCTGCTATGATGCGATGAAGCGGGAACCATACAAACTTGTTTGCAGATGGCCGAGCGTGAGCATCTTCGCGGTCAGTTATTGACTGGGCACAAAGGTACGGCGATTTTTCGACACTGGGGTTTCACAAATCACATCACAATTTTCACTTTTTGCATAAATCGTTCACCTATCAATAAAATAATGCGTACCTTTGCGCTATGAAAACTGATTTTCTATATTCCACCGACTTCTACGGGATAAATTCTCGTGAGCTGAGCCACACCTGTATTCATCTGCTTTGTCTGGCAGGAGAGGGCAGTTTCGTGTTCAATGAGCGGTGCTACCACATTGTCAAGAACGATTTGGTAGTGATACCGATGCCTGACCGTGTCAGCAATCTGGCGGCACACAACGATATACAAGCAGAGTGGTTTGCTGCCGACTATAAATTCCTACAGAACTTACTGCCGTCGAACAACTACAGCATCGGTGGCAGTATCTCATTGAACCAAAACCCCGTCATCCATCTTTCAGAAGGGCAGGAAAGACATCTCTTACAGGACTTCCATCGGTTGCGCGACCGCATGGGCGACCGCCACCTGCAATTCTACCACGAACTGATGGGCAGTCTCTGCCTGACGATGATGTACGACATCTTCGAAGCTCATGCCCGGCGTGATGCCACGGATAAGCAGACTGACCGCACGGCCTACATCGTCAAGCAACTCATGGCCCTGCTTGCTACGGGCATCAGCCGCACGGAGCGCGAGGTGGGCTACTATGCAGAGCGACTGAACGTATCGCCTAAATATCTTTCGGCCACCATCAAACGCGTGACAGGACACAGTGTCACCTCGTACATCGACCGCCACACCATACCCATACTCAAGGAGCTTTTAGACGATGAACGCCTGTCCCTCACCCAGATAGCAGACCTAATGAACTTCACGTCGCTCTCCTATTTCAGCCGCTACTGCACCAAGCACCTCGGCCAGTCGCCAAGTGAGTACCGTCTGAGCCTGCAGCCGAAATTTGACTAAACAAGTAATGGCAAGTACCTGCTCACCAAGTACTTGCCATTTATAGTTAAGCTGTTTATAATCTTCAATTTACTCTTCCACTGCTGCCTGCGCAGCGACTAACAGATGAGGGTGATTATGATTTTCTTCACGTCTATACCTTATTTTTGAAATTATTTATTGCCTGCTGCGATATAGGAGCAGTATTTACTGAGCAGATTGGCTAATGGCAAATCTCCTTTCTTTCTCTCATTGCCACTTCGTTGCCACTTCGTTCTCGCTATTCGCTCGCGACCCCTTTGGCGTTCTCGCTATTCGCTCGCGACCCCTTCGGCGTTCTCTCATTTTCTCATTTTCTCATTCTCTCATTTTCTCATT
>FLNZ01000030.1_pt1 | contig 25805 bp, 23 predicted proteins | sample 1140391 | NCBI WGS metagenome assembly FLNZ01 (sample SAMEA3878171, study PRJEB12797) | bioreactor metagenome | biome: Moose rumen | place: Sweden | collected 2011-10 | reverse complement strand
GGTGCAGGCTCTGGAGCCCGAGACTCGCCCGCGTGATACCGCACTCCCGGGCCACGGCCACGCGCTCCTCGTCGCAGGATTCCGGATTAAACTCGAAAGTCGCCTCCTTCAGGCGGCCAAAATCGAGACCCGCGCCCGCAAGGATCCCGAAAAGGCGGGCCATCTGCTCGGGCGAGAGCGCAGAAGGCGTCCCGCCACCCACGTAGAGCGTCTCGACCGCCGAAAATGCCCCCGGATGCCTTTCCGCGAAGGCAGAAACCTCCCCCGATACCAAGTCCAAATATTCCAACTTCAACCATTCGGGAGCCGGAAACGCGTGAAAATCGCAATAATCGCAGATTTTCTTGCAAAAAGGGACATGAATATACAGGCCAAGCATCTTTTTTAAGAATTTTTGGTAATTTTGGGCATACTTTTTGTAAAAATTTAATTTATATCCGTTAATATGGAAGACCCGAAGAACAAAAAATTCATCGCCACGTTGAAAAAGCGAATACCCCTGTTCGTCTTCCTCGCTATCGCCACGATAGCGTTTTTCCTCGCATCGACCCTTCTCCTGGACGATTCGTACAAGGACATTATCCTAATCGCGATGGTGTGGTCACTCCCCCTGTTCATCCACTGACCGCCCCATGATAACCCTGACCCGCCAAACCGAAAGAAAGTTCAACGCCGTCTGCTTCTACGTGCTCTGCTGGATACTCGCTTCAGTGGGGATTTCCATGCTTGTCACGTACGCCGAGCGCGGCTACTTCGACCTGGGAATCGTGCTCCAGATGCTGCAGTTCGCGCTGTTCATGGGCTTTTCGCACGGGGTCTACGACATCCTTATCCTAAAGGACGAGATGGACTGCCGCCCGGTGTGGCATTCCCTGCTCATACGCTCGCTGTACTTCCTTGCGGCGATAATCACGAGCAAGATTCTCTGCATACTCCTTCTGCGCATCAAGAGCGGAGAAGGCCTTATGAACGAGGACGGCTTCTACGCCCTCATGGACGCCATACACAGCCCCTCGGAACAGGCGCAGGTCATAACGTTCTTCCTGGTGGCCTACCTCATCACGTTCGTGAGGAGCGTGCACAAGAAATTCGGTACGCGCGTGTTCTGGAATACGCTCCTGGGCAAGTCGCAGGAACCGCTCGAGGAAAACCTGATTTTCATGTTCATAGACCTGCGGCATTCCACCGCGCTCGCCGAGGAACTCGGGCACGTGAAGTACAGCAACTTCATGAAGGACTACTACAAGTTCCTCTCGAACTGCTGCGAGGAGAACCGCGGGCAGATCTACCAAATTGCAGGCGACGGGGCGTTCCTCACCTGGCCCATTTCTGCCTGCAGGAACAGGGCTCGACCCATCGACTGCTTCTTCGACTTTTGCGAGTGCCTGGAGCACATCGGCCCGAAATTCATCAAGAAATACGGCGCCGCGCCCAAGTTCAAGGCCGGGGCGCACTGCGGGACCGTCGTGACCACCGAGGTCGGGAACTTCGGCAGCGAGATGGCCTACCACGGCGACGTGCTCAACACCACGAGCCGCATACAGTCGCTCTGCGCGAGGCTCGGCCAGGAATTCCTTATCTCGGAAGACCTCTACAACGTGCTGCCGAAGCCGTTCCCGCACGGGTACATGAGCAAAAAGGAAGGTTTTTTCGAATTACGCGGAAAAAAACACGAAATTTTGATATTTTCTTTGCAAAGGCCCTTGACAAGTCTAAATTAATATTCTATAATTGGTCTCACCTCGCGGGAATAGCTCAGTTGGTAGAGCACGACCTTGCCAAGGTCGGGGTCGAGGGTCCGAGTCCCTTTTCCCGCTCTAAACGAAAAAGACACCTTTACGGTGTCTTTTTTCGTTTATTCGCGGAAGGGACCGGACCCGAGACCCCTTGGGGGAGAGGGTGCGGCATAAAGTGCCGTGCGCGAAGCGCATACGATAGGCACTTTATGAGCTTGATGCGAGTGCAACGAGCATCGAGCCCGAAGGGCGAGGTTTTGGCTCGCGTAGCGAGTGACCAAAACCTCGCATTCCCTTTTCCCTAACCCACTATTCTCCCACTCCTACTACCCATAAATAATCCCCTTCAAACTGCTGTAATAGCCGTAACGCTTGATACAGCACAAGATCACATCCACCCAGAAGCAGATTTCCTTCCCTTCTGGGCAACAAGACAGCGCATAGCCATAGCAACATTTCCCATTGAAATTTATTTCCGTGTATCCGGCATCCAAGGCATCGCCAAACAATTCCCCAGGAAACTGCGAAATAACTTTTTCTTTTTCATGAATCAGGTTCAAGACTTCTTCCGCCATCTGCGGAGCAAAACCAACCGGCGTGATAGTTTCCCTGGCATCATCTTCTTCAGGAAACTGATCCCTTTCGTATGTGCACAGGACACCATCGGAATAAAGGATAATGCCTTTAGGGTTGGCGCCCCAACACCCGTAGTGTACGGTCGCAAACGCAATAGGCGCGCCGTCAAGATGTTTCATTCTTTCAAAGCAAGTCATGGGAACCTCCTCGTTTTTCTACGAAGATATATTCTTTGATGCTCCCGAGGGTCGCCTGCCAGGCGACATTTTTGCACTAGACCCGTTGTTGTATAACCCTTCTCACCCTTTTGACAGAGTTTCTATCTGTTCCGCAGGGATACCCGTGAATTCGACAATCTCTTCGACAGGTCTATTTTTCGCCTTCATCTTGCGAGCAATTTCACGCTTGGAATCAAGGACTCTTTCTGAAGCAACTGCATCAACCTTCGCGTTGATCTCGTCCGCGAATTCTTCAAAGATGCCATCGACCATGGCGTTGTGGTCCCATTCCTTGTGATACACTTTCTGGTAGGCCTCGAATTCCTTCTTGGAAAACTTAGACACTTTTGAACTTTCTGTCAAGTGTTCGAACTTCTTCTCGTCCAGCTCTGCAGGCAGTTCCTTCAGCCGGTTCAAAAAACGAAAGAAAAACAGCCACTTGCTCAGGTCGTCGGACTTCTTTTTAATAAAAAAGGGGACCTTCGAAAGTTCGATGGCCGTGAAGTTGTAGGTGTCCACAAACTGTTCGCCGGTTTCCAGGTCACAGACGGTCGCGCGGTGAACGATGCGCTCGTCTTCAAATACCTTGTGCTGGGCAAACGCAATCACGTATGTCGGTTTCACGTTGAATTTCCAGCCCGAGCCCGTTTGTGCCTGGTTCGCGACCATCTCGCTTGCATAAAACGCGAGCCGCTTGCGGAAGTTCTTCAGCTTGCGAATTTGCACCTCGATCTCTATCAGATTCCCGGCATCATCCTCGCAGTGCAGGTCAAAAATCGCCGTACGCGATTCCTTGCTCCCGCTCAGGTTGTGCGCCACGTTGCGAGTCTTTACCGTCACGATAGGCCGCTTGAGCTGCGGTTCCAGCAGGTCGTTCAGCAGGTTCACGAGATTCTGCCGGCTGGTGGGCTTGTCGGGGTCAAACGCCTTCTTGAAGGCGAGATCCACGAGCAGGTTTGCGTACGGGCTCTTCTCGCCTGGTTTCACAATGCAGTCCTTGAGCGGTTTGCGCTTTTTCCTGGTCTGTTTTTCCATTTTGTCTCCGTTTTAAAAACAAAAAAGACCGCCCCGCATTGCGCGGAAGCGATCCTATAATAGCACCCTTTCTGGTGTTGGAGACAATATACAAAAAGACGAACGGAAAAACAATAGGACTACTGCGCCTCGGCAATGCAGAAATGCAAACATTTCTGCGCTGCACTTGCCTCACTACTAGTCCCTGAGGCAACGAACAGAAAACCCGAGGTTCTTGTAGTGGTTGTACAGGTACGCACCGCCGTAGCCGTAGTACAAGTCCATATAATACGCGTCAGTGCAATCGAGCTCTGTAGAACTCCAGAAGTACGCATTGCCGCCCTCGCTGTAGTAACCCCCGTTGTTGCCCCTGTCGCCGGCAGGGAGCGCGGAGAAGGCGAAGGCATCCGAGCCATTGCCACTATTCCATCCAGATGTGGACTTGAGCACCTTGCCTGCGGTTGATTGACCGTCGACTGCCGTGAACAAAGTTTCGAATTCCTCTTCTGTTGGCAAGTGCCAGCCCTCAGGGCAAACACCGCGAACAGGATAAGTCGGAGAGCATGTCTTATTATAGCCGCAACCCTTGCCGTTCGTGCCCCATGTGCCCACGCTGTCCATCGCGGCTGCCCATGTATAAAGGCGGCCGTACTTGGAGCAGTTGTTTGCGTCGTCCTTGTAGCACCAACTGGTGGAATCAGAGGTATTGGCTCCACTTTCACTTTTATAAGGAACATCAGTATAGGCGTAGTTGAGGTTCTGGGCCATCCAAGTTTGCGTGCCGATGGTAACCGTCTTGTAAGTCTGACCGTCGCGGGAATCTGTCATAGTTCCGGTAGACACACTTGTCTCGCTATCGCTCGACTTCGGTGTGACGCTGGATGACGAACCTTCCGACGGGCGAGTCGCAAAATCGCTGTCGTCATCGCCGCAAGCAGCAAGCATCGCGGCAAAGGATACGGCAATACAGCCGGCAAAAAGTTTTTTCATCGTGTTCACCTATTTCCCCAAAAAAACTACGGCCCGGCAGGTATCATATCGCGACACATGCCCACGGCCCCGATTCGCTGAATTAAGAAATCTCCCGTAGTCCCGGCCGCGCCCGAGAACTTCAGCCTAACAGAAGCAACCTTTTTCAAGGCATCCGTTAAATCGGGGCTTACGCCAGCATCGCAGTTGTTCTTGAACTTTTCCCAGACAAAATCGCTGATTTTTTCACTTGTAGAAGCCGGAACGCTCGCCACAAAGCTACACGACCCCATCGTCGGGATTGCACCGTCTTCAAGACCAAGCTCGATTTCGAAATCAATAGATGATTTGTACTGAAGGCAAATTCCGCCCCACGGAGAAACACTCCCACCTTCCTGTTCTTCGTTCCAGACATTGAAAGCCACACCCGCATACGGCTTTTCGTAGCCTTCTCCGAACTTGACTCCCAACTCAATTCCGTGGCGTTTTTTAATGAGTTCCGGGAACGGAGAACCATAAATTAGCGTATCAACATCGGACGGGAACTGAAGTGCAGAAGTTCCTCCGTTATCGCCATCGTTAAATTGATACCAGTACCCAGAAGTGCGGCTGTCACCACCCGTTTCAACTTGACCTTCACCGCGGTCGTTATAGCCATCCCAGAGCATATTCACAACAATGGACTTGGCACTAGAAGATGACGCCGGAGTGGCAGACGAAGAAGACTTCGGCGCAACCGCGGACGAAGACACCGGAGCGCTACCGGAGCCGCACTGCCCGAGCGACCCGATTTTCTTGAGAAGGAAATCACCCGTATCTCCCGCCTTGCCTTCGAACCGCAGTTGGACCGCCGCCGCATTCGCAAGGACCTTAGACGCATCGATATCAATTCCAAAACCACAGCTCGAGCCGAACTTGCTCCACGGGATATCGACGACCTTCTTGGATTCCGAAGCGCCGATACTGGCAATAAAATCGCACTCCAACATCGTCAGGTCATATTCAGGAACAATCTTGACCTGGAATTTGAGTTCAGAAGAGTATTCCAGGCAGAGGCCTCCCCATTCCGAGACATCCGTACCTTCCTGTTCCTCATTCAGGATGTTGAAGCCGAGCCCCACATACGGATTTTCGGCACCAGCGCCCAAAGTAACCTTTTCCTTTATTCCGCCATAGGTTTCCATCATGAATTCGAAACAATTGACACTTTCATACCAGTTACCATTACAATATTCTTCAATATCCGGCGGATAGGTAAACTTCGAGGAGCCACCATCATCAATGTCGTTAAAATCGTACCAATATCCCGCCATTTCACCGTCACTTCCGGTCACTACGCGACCTTCCTCATCAGCGGAACCGTCCCAGAGGAACTGCGGCCAGACGCCTCCCGAGACCAGGGAGCGACTTTCGCTCGAAGCGACTGAAGAAGAGGACTCCTTTACCTTGCAACACGTCGTGTCGGGCGGAAGTTCGCTGGACGAGGATACATTCTCCACCGAGGAAGAACTTTCGTTTCCGGAAGTATCCGGGGAAGTGGACGAAGCATCGTCACCGCAGGCCGCAAGCATCGCGGCAAAAGAGACGGCAACACAGCCGACAAACAATTTTTTCATGGATTTCCTCCCTTTAAGGCCCTAAACATTTTTTCTTAATATAAATTAAAAATTCCCGCCTATACCGGGCGAGAACCTTATTTTTTTCGTTTCAGAGTGATTACACCCACAAAAAGGCGTTTTTTACCCGAAATGCCAGTCCGGATGTTCTTCCATTTCCTGGACCTGTATCCTGTGCAACACCACGTGCCCTTCGGAAAGGCTCTTCTGCACATCGATGATGCGCTGGTTGCTGGAGCCACGGAACTTGAGTTCGAGCGACTTCTTCGCCATAATGAACGGACCGTCGATAAGGATATCGGCAAACGAGAGCAGTTCCAGGAACTCGGGCTTCTCTTCCCAGTGCTGCTGCAGGTACTCGAACGTATATCCCGTAAAAATCACGAGGTTCTTGCCGCGTTCCTTGATGGCGCGCGCAAGCGGGATAAGCGCCGCCGACTGGTCCATCGGGTCGCCACCGCTGAACGTGACTCCGTCCAGAAGCGGGTCCTCGTCAATCATCGAGAGAATTTCCTCGATATCAATAAAATGACCCCCGTTGAAATCGTGGGTCTGAGGGTTCTGGCACCCGGGGCAGTTGTGATGGCACCCCTGGGTAAAGACTGTCATGCGGATTCCGGGACCGTCCACGAAGGATTCGGGCACGATGCCGGCAATCCGCAAACGCGGGTATTCGTCCATGTTACACGCCGTGCTTCACGCGGTCGTTCACTTCGGCTCGCTTTGCGTTGTTGAAACGGTCGACCGTACCCACGAGGTAGCCCGTGATGCGGCGGATGCGTTCGAAGCACACGCCTTCGCCATAGAGGGATTTTTCTTTTTCAGACATGTTTTTACTCCTTGGTTAAAATGGTTTATCTAATGCCGCGGAACGCCGGCATTCCCGGAAACTTCTTCCGGAGTTCATTCAGTTTTTCTTCAGAAATGTAGTGGCCGTCGCTACGTCCGCAGCGGGGGCAGGTGTCACCGATGACGCCCACGAATCCGCAGACCGGGTCGCGGTCAACCGGGTGGTTGATGGAACCGTAACCGATACCCACCTCGGCCATGTAGCGCACGATCTTCTCGAACGCGTCGAGGTTCTGCGTCGGGTCGCCGTCAAGCTCGATGTAGCTGATGTGGCCCGCGTTGGTGAGCGCGTGGTACGGGGCTTCGAGAGCGAGCTTCTTGAAGGCCGAAATCTTGTAGTACACCGGCACGTGGAACGAGTTGGTGTAGTAGTCGCGGTCGGTAACGCCCGGGATAATGCCATACTTCTTCTTGTCCATGCGGACGAAGCGGCCCGAAAGGCCTTCCGCCGGCGTAGCGAGCAAGCTGAAGTTGAGGCCGAGGCGCTTACTTTCCTTGTCGCAGAAGTCGCGCATGTGGCCAATAATCTTGAGGCCGAGTTCCTGGCTGGCTTCGGATTCGCCGTGGTGCTTGCCCGTAAGCATGACGAGCGTTTCGGCAAGGCCGATAAAGCCGATGGAGAGCGTACCGTGCTTGATGACCTCGCCCACCGTGTCTTCCCAGCCGAGCTTGTCGGAATCAATCCACACGCCCTGCCCCATGAGGAACGGGAAGTTCTTGACCTTGCGGCGGCTCTGCACGGCGAAGCGTTCCATGAGCTGGTCGCTCACGAGCTGCAGCATGCGGTCGAGTTCCTTGAAGAACAGGTCCACCGAGCGCATCTTGATGGCGATGCGCGGAAGGTTGATGGAGGTGAAGCTCAAGTTGCCACGGCCGTAGGAGATTTCGCGGGTCGGGTCGTAGTTGTTGCCGATAACGCGGGTACGGCAGCCCATGTACGAAATTTCGGTTTCCGGGTGGCCTTCCTTGTAGTACTGCAGGTTGTACGGAGCATCCTGGAAACTGAAGTTCGGGAACAGGCGCTTCGCGCTCACCTTGCAGGCAAGCTTGAACAGGTCGTAGTTCGGGTCGCCCTCGTTCAAATTCACGCCCTTCTTCACGCGGAAAATCTGGATCGGGAAGATAGCAGTCTCGCCACCGCCCAGGCCCTCGTCCGTAGTGAGGAGGAGGTTACGCATGACCATGCGGGCTTCCGGATCGGTGCACATACCGTAGTTGATGCTAGAGAACGGAGTCTGCGCACCGGCGCGGCTGTGCATGGAGTTCAGGTTGTGGACAAACGCTTCCATCGCCTGGAAGGTAGCCTTGTCAGTCTCTTCGTAAGCCTGCTTCTCGGCGAACTTCTGGGACTTCATCACGATTTCGGTATCGAAGGTCTTGGAAAGTTCACGGGCTTCGGTTTCCACGAACTTCTCGTTCGGCACGAGCGTCGCCACCATGCCCATCTCTGCCATTTCGGAATGGAGCTTCTTCACGATAGGCATGATTTCCTCTTCTTCCTTGCCGGTAAAGAGCATAAGCGCCTTCACCATGTTGGAGAGGTAGGCCTTGCGGTAGGTAATGCGCACGCCGTTCGCCATCGCGTAGTCGAAGTTCGGCACCGACTGGCCACCGTGCTGGTCGTTCTGGTTACTTTGTATGGCAATCGCCGCGAGGGCAGCGTAGCTGCGGATATCCTTCGGTTCGCGGAGGTGGCCGTGACCGGTGTTGAACCCGTTTTTGAACAACTTAATAAGGTCGATCTGGCAGCACGTCATGGTGAGCGAGTAGAAATCCAGGTCGTGGATATGGATATCGCCATCCATGTGGGCACGGCTGTGCTCGGGCTTGAGCATCATCATCGTGTAGAAGTGCTTCGCAGATTCGCTACCGTACTTGAGCATCGTGCCCATCGCGGTATCGCCGTCGATGTTCGCGTTCTCGCGCTTGAGGTCGGATTCCTTCGCGGAACTGAACGTGATGTCGCGGAGCGTGTGCATGAGTCGGGTGTTCACCTCGCGGATGCGGGTACGCTCGGCACGGTACAGGATGTAGCTCTTGGCGGTATCGGCGTAGTTGTTATCGGTAAGCGCCTTTTCGACCGCGTCCTGGATCTCTTCGATGTCCGGCTTGGTCTTGCCTTCGGCCTCGAGGCGACCCACGGCGTAGGCGGCTACCTTTAGAGCAGTACTGCTCAAAACGTCTTCGTGGCCAAGCAGGTCAATCTGTTCCTGGGATGCCTTGATCTGTTCGTTGAGTTCGCCAGAGGCGCGGAAGGCCTTGACAATGGCGTCAGAAATCTTCTCGATGTTGAACGGCATTTCGCGGCCGTCACGCTTCCTAACTGTAAAAATCATACCAATCCAAAAAAAAGTTCAACACACTACATCTTGTGCAAGAGGTCGAACCGCCACCACAAGATGTAGGCAACAAGATAATAAAACATTTTGGCAAAAGAATGATTTTTTTTCAAAAAAACAGTAATTTTTTTGTAATAATACGAAAAACTTATCAACAACTTGTAAAATGGTTGTAGCCGGACCTCGACCGCTGGTCGGGTTTTGAAAAATCCAACTCCCTATGGCACAAACATTTAGCCGTTTCGGGGGTTCCGGAAAACTATTCACACCCCCAAAAAGGGGCTGTTTTCGCCCCAGCGGGTTGACAAGGGAAAGCGGTTTGAGCAGTAGTATTGGGGGTTACTTCAGTTCCACGACAATACGGACAGAAGCGCTGACCTCGACGGAATCGGCGATGGCGTTTTCGTCGGGGCCCATTTCGGCAGCGCCGTCCAACATCGCCGCTTTCGCCATCATGAGGCCATTCGTGCGGTACCTGCGATTGTAGGTAATTCCGCCGCCTTCCCCGTTAATCTGGAGAACGCGACCGAGCTTGGCGTCAACACCTTCGGCATAGTCGCGGGCCTTCGCCAGCGCCTTCTTGCCCGCAGCCTTGATAACCTGCGACTGGACGCCATCGACATCCTTGAGCTGGGCCGCCGTCCTATGGATTTCGACATCCGGCTCGGCCGCAAGCGCCTGCACGAGAGCGGCGGCATCAATTTTGCGATTTACCGTAATGACAAAATTCTGCGTGGCCACGTAACCGACAAGTTCCCGCTTTCCACTACGGTACGACCATTCCTTGCGGACATCCACGCTGTTCTGCTCCACGTTGGACTGCGGAATTTCAAGCGACTTCACGTTTTCAAAAATCACCGAACGGCGCTCGGCCATTCGCCTGGTAACAGCATCCTTGTCCTTGCCACGAATTTCGAGGCTGAAGCCCATCTCGAACTTGTCGGCGGCAAACTTCTTGGACTCCGAAACCGAGACCTCGATTTTCGGGACGTCGTACACCGTCGTACCGTTAGAAGAAACCGCAGCTACAACCGCGGGTTCGGCCTTCACTGTGCGGATAAGGACGCACGCGCAGGCAATCAACAACACGAGACAGATGATGTTAAGCAGTTTTGCAATCATCGTTCCAACCTCCTTTTTTTGAAATCACCTTATTTCTTCGCGAACAGGAGCGCCGCAAACTTGAGCACGACGGCGACAAGCACGGTGGTCGTCATGCTGATGAACGGCATCCACGGCCAGCTGAAGACTTTATCAAAAACGGCAGGCACGCCAAAGGCGGGAATACCCTGGATAAGCACGAGGCTCCCCATGCCGCAAAGTACGGAGGCAATCACCTGCCAGCTCTTGAGGCCCTTCACGAAGAACGCGAGGAGGAACATGCCGAGAAGCGGGCCTGTAAAAAGTCCCGTAAAGAAGAGGGCGTTCTTGAGGAGGCTCCCCTGCTGCGTTGCGGCAAAGAGTGCAAAGAACACGCCGAGCACGCCCCAGACCACCGTCCAGATTTTAGCACGCTTGAGCCCGCCCATTCCCGCAGATTCGTCCCAGCCGAGAAAATCGCGTTCGGACGTATTGCTGAGCGAATTGATGGAACTAGAAAGGCTGCTCATGGCCGCCGCGCAAATGGCGGCAACAATCAAGCCCGTCACACCAGACGGAAGGCCGTTCACGATAAAGTACGGAAACACGTCATTCTGCCCGACACTTTCGGGGAGGCTAGCGACATGCGCCTTCTGATAATAAACGTAAAGAGCGGCGCCCACCCAGTAGAAAAGAATCGAGACAAAGCAGCCGAGCACCATCGAAAGCACGCTGGAACGGTTCGCCGCCTTCACGTCCTTGCAGCTCAGATAACGTTGTACAAACTGCTGGTCGCACCCGCGTATCGCAATTTCGAGAACGGCATACGCGAAGCCCGCCGAAATAAGCGTGCGCGCGTTGGAGACATCCATCGAGGCGTCCCACCACTTTGTCTTGCCGGCCTCGCTCGCCATGGCCGCCATCTCGCCAAAACCGCCTACCGCGTTCGAGATAAGCACGAGCACCAGGACGCCACCGCCAAAGAACACGCAGAACTGCATCACATCGGTCCAGATGACGGCCCTGATACCACCGAACCACGTGTAGAAAATCGCGACCGCGGCAGAAACGACAATGGCCAGTTTCAAGTCTATGTGCAGGATTTGCGCCAGCACGAGCGAGGGCGCATAAAGCAATATACCCGTACGCAACAGCAGGTGCAGACTGTAGAACACCGCGGCAAGCCGGCGCACCGACTTGCTCCCGAAACGCACTTCGAAAAGTTCGTACGCGCTGGAAATGCCCGACGTGCGGAACCGAGGAATGAACACAAAGCCCACGACGACGATGCTCAGGAGAGCGCCAATCTGGAACATGAGGAACGTCATGTTGTCGCCGTACACGTCGGCTGGAGCACCGAGGAATGTCGTCGCGCTCACGGATGTCGCGATGAGGCTTATGCCCACGGCGACCCACGGCATGGAACCGCCACCGAACATGTATTCCTTGAGATTCTTGTTGCCGCGGGAAACCCAGAGGCCAATAAACAGCGAAAGCAACAGGTAGGCGGCAAGCACTCCCCAGTCAAACAAAGTAAACACGACTAGACTCCCTGCTCAACGGCAACGTGCTCGGCCGTCTTGTCGGTGTACTGGATAACCTGGTTGCGGCCGCCTTCCTTCGCCTTGTAGAGTGCCTGGTCCGCATAAGTTACCGCCTTCTTCATGTCGTGGAAGTCAGGCGTCACGAGGAAGGCGCCGATGCTCACGGTCACGCGGAGGGGGTCCTGCTGGTGCACGTCGAACTCGAGTTTCATTACCGCATGGCGAATGCGTTCCGCCGTCTCGATCATCCCTTCGGGGGTCGTATCGACAAGGCCAACGACAAACTCCTCGCCACCGTAACGGGCGACAACGTCTATTTCCTTGCGGATTTCGCCACTGATGGCACCCGCGATTCCCTTGATGACCACATCGCCGATGGGGTGGCCGTAGGTATCGTTCACGTTCTTGAAGTGATCGATATCCATCATGAGCACGCCGATATTGTACTTCTGGCGGTCGGCTCGAATTTTCTCGGTACGCAGGTTCTCGTGGAGCGTACGGTGGTTGATAAGCCCGGTAAGGCCGTCGCGCGTCGCGAGGTCCTTGTCGCGTTCCACCTGGCAGGCACGCGCATACGCAAAACCCGCAACACCCGCAAAAGCCTTGAGCAGGTTCATCTCGTGTTCGGAATAGCGGTCGCTCCGGCGGCTTTCAAGACAGATGGCGAGTTCCGCCTGTTCCGCGTTCGCGTCGGAAGGCACCGGCATCACGAACAGCTGGCGGATATCCATGTTCTTCTTTTCCTGGCTGTCGATACGCGGGATGTACGCATTGAACGCCGACTGGTTGAACGTGCGTTCTACCGGACGGTTATGGTACAGTGCGAGAATCGCAAGGCCCTTGTCGGAAAGCGTAAATGTCTTGTTCTCGAACTGGTCGGCATCGATACCGTAGCAGCTCACTACGCGGCCCGTACGTTCCTGGTGCAGGTTGTAGTCGTTCTGGCGGTCGAGGGCCAGAATCATCATGCGGTCGAAGGGAATGTTGCCCTTCACGTATTCCGAAATCTGGCGGTAGATTTCCTTCACCGACATGTTCTTGAAGAACTGGTGCTGGTAATGGTACAGCACGCTGAACTGCTGCTGCTCGATGTAGTTCTTCGCCGAAACAAAACTCTTGAAATAGAGCGTATAGAGCGTGCTCGCGATGTAGGTAAGCGCCTGCGCCGTATGCTGGTTGAACGCACTCGGGTAGAGCGAATCCATCACGACAGCACCCACGCGGTTCTTGCCGCGGTCAAGCATCGGGACCGCGACTACGGACTTGATCATCGGGTTATCGATGTAGTAGAGCAGAGGCTTGCCGCCCGAAAGGTCGCCCTCGAGCAGGCGGTTCACGTCGAGGCGGAAAAGCTGGCTGATAAGGCCCGTATTCTCGGTAATCTTCACGTCGGTCGCAATCTTCGCCTCGGGATTCGAGCAGGCATACGCGCGGATTCCCCACTCCTTCATGGAATTGAGGGGCGAAAAGACCACGAGGGAATGTACGTTCGGGACAATGCGCTTGAGGCCCTCGAGCATATCACCGAAGGCTTTTTTCACGTCGGCATCGGCGCGCGCCCACACCTGGTTTACACGGAGGGTCGAACCGGGCTCGTTGTAATCGGTCTCGGAATCCCCGAAGGAATTCTTGAGTTCGGGCGTGACGGCAGGGGTAATTCCCGTAGCGCGCACCGCACTCCCCACCACAGGGAGCGACGCGGTCTTTCCGCCGGGAATACGCGGCAGGTTCATGTAACCGAGAGCCGCGGCGACACCCGCAAAGGGGATCAGGAACAGGAACATCCCCCCCTGGAGCGAAAGACCCAGGAGGAAGCCTGCAACAACGAACAAGATTATCGACATCTGCATCTGCGTCCTCTGAAACTTACAGCCGGAATGAACGGTAGAGCATGGAGCAGGCGACTCCCGCGAACAGGAAATGGCTTATCCATGCGGCAAGGAATGGCGACAGCGCCCCGTTTTCACCCATCTTCAATCCGATTCTTTCTAGAATATAATAACTAAAAACGAGCAACAGGCCAACTCCGAACTTCTGGGATAGCCCTCCAGAACGACTATACCTGTGGCAAAGGGCGGCCCCGATGAGAAGCACTATCAGGTTCATCCAGTGGGCCGAGCGCTTGAAGTGCAGCGAGGTTTCCATGGCGCGCGTATCTTCGCCGGAGCGTTTCAGCACCTCGATGCGTTCCATCACCATCTTCGAGTCCATCTCGTCGGAAACCTGGCGTTCGTTGATGAGGTCCTCGGGCCGGGTAAACACCTTCCCGAGCATCTTTTCCCTGTGGAACGTCAGTACCGTCACCGAGCCGTCCTTGTTGAACACGCGCTTCATGCCGCGTTCGAACAGCCAGCACGGTTCCTCGCGCAGGGAATCGGGCTTCGTGGTATCGGGTTCGAGCCAGCGCACCGTCTTCGCGTCGTAACGTTCCGCAAGCCTTCCCTGCTCGCGCAGGAGCAGCACCACGTCGCGGCCCATCTTCGCCTTGCCCGAATAGAACTTGAAGAACCAGCTCGCCTTCTCGCTGTCGATAAACGTGAAGTCGTTCTTTTCCTTGATGCGCGGGTTCTTCTTCTTTTGCGCATTCGTCTCCATGATTTCGAGGCGCTTGTGGTTCGCGTCGGGCAGCCAGTGTTCGCTCATCTCGTACGAACCTATCGAGGCGAGCACGCCCAAAAAGAATATCGGGAACAGCGTCTTGAGCGGGCTCTGGCCCGAGCTCTGCATGGCGCTCATCTCGAGATGGCGCGACATGTTACCCACCGAAGCCAGCACCGCGATAAACATCGAAACCGGCGTGATAAGGTACAGCATGTACGGCAGGTAGCAGAAGTAGTAGTCGAGAGCGTCCTTCGTATCGCGGGCAAGCCACGTCTTGATGTTGCCCACGAAGTCAATAACGGCGAACATGAAGATGGCACCGATGGTCACGATAAGGAACATCTTGAGGAAATTCCAGACTAGGTATCTCGAGAACTTCATGCGTGGCCCCTCCCTATGGAGCGGAACTTGCGGCCCGCCGCCCTCATGAACCTGAAGAACTTGGAATCGCCGGTAAAGCGGTCACGCACCATCGCCACCGTAATGAATATGCCGAACACGCCGATGATGATGTTCGACGCCCACATGGCAAGTTCCGGCGAGATGATAAGGCGGTCGGCCAGGTTCTCGCCGCCGATAAGGCAAATCCAGTAAATCACGAAAAAAGCAAGACTGTAGATGATGCCCGTACCGATACCGCCCTTGCGGGCCATGATACCGAGGGGAGCACCGATAAGCACGAAAATGAAGCACGCGAACGAGGTGCTGAACTTCTTGTGGATTTCGACCAGGTACTGTGCGGCACGCTTCTGTTCGGATTCCATGCGGCCCCACAGCCTCTCCGTATTGCGCAACGAAGAAATCTCCTGCATGCGCAGGCGTTGCAGGGACTTGCGCCTCTGGACAGAATCAGGGAACAGCGCACCCTTCGCATCTTGAGGCACAATGCTATCGCCCTTCACGTAGTCGCGGGTCGCGACGAGGGTCGGCAGGCGCTTCTCGAAGGCGACCTGCGATACGGTATCGTACTTCGCGCGGGCCTCGTTCACCACGTCCATCATCATCTCGACGGGCATCTCGCGGTCACTGCGGTAACTGCGGCTCCTGCGTTCCAGGCGGTCGTCCACGTTCTGCAGGGCAAGGTCCTGCGAGAAGAAGCGGATTCGGAAATAGTTCTCGGGCTTGTCCGGGTCCACCGTATGCGTCTCGCCACTGCGGAGCCTGAACATGAGGGTCGCACCGTTATCCACGTAGTCGAGCGTGGCACTGTCGGCATAGACAATCCTCGGCGCGCCCTTCTTTTCCATCTCGTACACCTGGATGCCGTAAAGCACGCCCGATACCGGGTCGATGCGGTTTACCCACAGGTGTACGTCCGGGAACTGCGTAATCAGGCGCCCCGCGTCGATAAACACGTGCGGTTTCTTGCGCGAGACCGCGTTCATGAGTTCTACGGATCGGTGGTTCGCCTCGGGCAATACCCAGTTGTTGAAAAGAATCATGAGCACCACAAGGAGCGAGGCCACAAGCATCACGGGGCGCATGAGCGACAAGGGGGAAACACCTGCCGCCTTGACCGCAGTAATCTCGTGGTCGCCCGAAAGGCGCCCGAAAGCCATGAGGCATGCGACAAGCACCGCCATCGGAATCGAGAGCGAAAGCATCCATGCGAGGTTCAGTGCGAATATTTCGAGCACCGTCGATGCGGGCAGGCCCTTCGACAGCACGTTATCAAGAATTTTTACAAGAAAATCGACAACAAACAAAAACGTTATGCCAAAAAGCGCCGCCAGGAACGGACCAATAAGCTCTTTCAACACATAACGGACTAGAATCATTTTTCCTTACGTTCGATTTTTTCTACTTTAACGGTGAAAAATTAGAATTAACCGAAGAAAAAAAATGAAACTGACCCTAAAGACAGCACTGTTCTCAAGCATTTTTCTTAGCGTAGCCATTTTTAGCGGCTGCTCCTCCGATTCTTCGGGCAGGGTAACGCACACGCAGTTCTGCAAGAACAAGTACGACAAGGCCGAAGAGCTCTTCAAGAAGGAAAAGTACGGGCGCGTCATCGACAAGGCCGAAGAAATCATGAGCTACTGTGCCGGTACGGGCTACCTGGAACAGACTTCGTTCCTGCTCGCCGAGAGCCACTTCAACCTGGAAAACTGGATCGAGGCGCGCGGCGAATACGGCAGCTTCATCGCGAACTTTCCCGGCTCCCCGTTTGCGGAATCCGCCGAGTTCAAGAAGGCCATCTGCTCGTTCAACATGGAATTCCGCGTGAGCCGCGACGAGGCGAACACCACCGTCGCTATGAAGGATTTCGAGCGTTACCTCTCGAACCACCCCGACACCCCGCTCCGCGACTCCATCAACTACTACTACGGGCTACTCGTGGAACGCATCGCCGAGAAGGAATTCCAGACGGCAAGGCTCTACCTGCGCATGGACAAGCCGCAGGCGGCGGTCATCTACTTCAAGGAATTCCTCGAGACCTACCAGCAGTCCAAGCGCCGCAAGGAAGCGTTGTTCCTCACCTCGCAGGCATACACCGACCTCGACCAGTTCGAGGCTGCACGCGAATACCTGAACATGGCTAAGCTCGAACTCAAGGATGACGACAAGGACGGTCACAAGCTCCTCAAAAAGACCGAGAAAAAAATCGCGAAGGCCGAAGAAAAATTCGAGAAGCGTATGAAGAAGGATTCCGAAAAGAAGCGCATCCTGAAAGAAGAACGCGAAATGCTGAACTAGGTCTCTTATGCGTCAAGCGGGTTTCAAGTCCATCCTCGTGCTATTCGCCACGCTGCTCTGTGCGACGGGCGCAATCGCCGATGACGAGGAATCCAAGCCCACACGCGACCTTTCCAGGCTTTCCGTTTTTGCGCAGCCTTCCATTTCATTCCTGAGTTTTGACCAGCGCAAGTATTTCCAGAACGCCGTCGACACCATCTACGCCGAGTTCAAGTCACAGGCGGTCGACGCCGAGGAATCGCTGTACGTGGCAAAGCAGAACTTCCAGAAGGTGAACTTCTGCTTCCCGGTCACGGCAGGCCTACAGTACCAGGTGACGGACGGACACTTCTTGAGCGCGGGCATAGGGTTCATCTACGACAACGAATCGGTGGTGCTTTCTGACCGCAAGAACAAGGCGCACAACTACAGTTACACCATCCAGGGCGTCCCCGCATTCCTGGAATACAGGCTCGCGATACCCGGGAACCTCATCACGCTTTCGAACGGCGGACTGTTCAGCGTCGCCGTACGCTGGTACTGGACTCTCCCCGGAACGGAAATCTACACCACCTGGGGCAAGCTCGAGGCAAACAACAAGCCCTGGGGCGCTGGCTTCGGCGTGAGCCTCGGGTACCTGATAGCAAGCTGGAACGGACTCAACGTGTTCGGCGACATCGGGTTCAGCACCATCAAGGTGGAATCGAAGGAAACGTTTGCGGACATCGTTCCGGATGGCCCGACCGAGAAGGCCAAGTGGGATATCGGAGGCCTGCAACTGCAGATCCGCATGAGTTTCGGGCTCATCAAGATGCCCGCAGTAAAGCTCGAGGACGCCGTCGCGAAAGGCAAGGATGCAAAGGCGAGCAACGCGACAGCCGTCGCCGACTCAACGACCGCACAGAAGCCGGCCGCCGACACGACTGCAGCGCCGAAGCCGGTAGAAAAGCCTGCCGAGAACGCTACGCCTAGCAGCGAAGCCGCCGATAAAAACGCCGGAGATGCCGCGGGTATTGAAACTGCACCGGCAACCACGGCCGAACCGCCTGCAGAAAAGATTCAACCGAAGGCGGAATAATGAGCCTGCTCCCGGGGGAAAAGCCGCAGTACGCGGAAACGCACTTCAAGTTCCGGCTGCCTTGGTCGCTGCTGTACAGGCCGTGGCCCGAAATCATCGTGGACGCGCCCTTCCAGTTTATACCCGGAGCGGAACCTACCCTGTGGATTGTCGTGCGTGACGCGCACCGGTTCCCGACACTCATCGAGAAGATGGATGTTGAAATAAGTTCCAAGGATTTGGCAGGCGTTTTCAACTCGGCGGGTGCAAATTTCGTGCCAAACAGGACTATAGATTTAAATATCCGCGCTACGGAACAGTTCGGTTTTTACCCCGTGAATCTGGGAGCGCTCCCTGCGGGCAATTGCGAAATCCGTTGCAAGGTGACCGCCCGCCGCATTGACACTTCGACAAACAATGCTACAGATAAAGTAAGAACGTTCGCCCGCTGGAACCTGCCCGGGCTAAAACCCGCCCCGCTAAAGATACAGGTGCTCGCGGAACAGCCCCCGAAGGCACCCGGATTTATCGCCGGCGAAATGCACTGCCACACGCGATACTCCTGCGACCACGTGGAACACGGGGCCTCTCCCGCGGTACTGCAACAGGCGGCAAAGGCCGTCGGGCTCGATTTCGTGAGCTGTACCGATCACGCCTACGATTTCGCATTCTCCGAAGAAGACTACACGAAGGAAGCGCCTTCGCCCGCACCGCGCTTCCAGGCGCTCCGCGACGAGATTGCATCGCTCCCTTCCGGCGAAGGCATGCCCCTCCTGCTCGCGGGCGAAGAAGTTTCTGCCGGCAACAGCAAAGGCGAGAACGTTCACATGCTCGCCCTCGCCCCGGACGGTTACTTGCCCGGGCTCGGCGACTGCGGGCGCTACTGGCTCGACAACAAGCCCACGATGAAGATTCCGCAACTCCTGCAGGCGACAGGCGCGCACTGCTTCGCGGCGCACCCCTTCCAGCAGATGGGATTGCTCGAGAAATTTATCTTTAGGCGCGGGTACTGGAGTCACAAGGACCTGAATCTGGACGCAGCCCACAAGATACGCGGGTTGCAGTTCTGGAACGGAATTCGCGACGAAGGCTTCAAGCTCGGGCGCGAGTTCTGGATCGAAGAACTCGGCAAGGGGAACTTCTTGCTCCCGATTGGCGGCAACGATGCGCACGGCGACCTGAACGACACCACCTCCGTCGCGACGCCACTCTGCACGCTCCGGCACACGCGCGACCATATTTTCGGGAAGGTGCGGACCGCGGTGATGCTCCCTCGTCATACCGGTGACGATGTCACCATCATCACGCAAGAAAACATCAACGCAGCCTTCGCAGGCGACAACTGCTACATTACCGACGGGCCCGCCCTCTGGTGGGAACGCGCAGACATCCACGGGAGCAAGGGAATCATATTCCACGCCCGCAATACGAACGACTTTGGCGGGGCATTCCGCTACATCCGCATATTCGGGCGCCGCTACACTACAGGCGGCAAGCTCGCGAAGCAAGAGGAACTCTGCATAGAAAGCCTCGTCGCCGCACCCGCAAGCAGCGACATCGAAATCCACTTCGACAACTTCGCCTACCTGCGCGCCGAATGTGAATCCGCGACAGGCAAGTTCGCCATGACCTCCGCCGCGAAGGCCCTCTGATCAAAACCAATAAATCAGTGATTTAAGCGATTAATCACCGGTATCCTAGCTTTGGACTTGCTGTTTTTCGCACAAATTCGCCACCTTTCTTTTGGCACGATTCTTGCATCATAAGGGGGATGAGTCGGTTAAGTAAACAACTAATTCGGGAGAAGGTCGAGGAGATTCGGAAGCACAAGTTTTTCGACCCGACATACGACCCCGTATTCAAGAAAATATTCAGGAACAAGACGAACCTAATGCACTTCCTGAACGCGGTCCTCCACCTGGAAGGCGAGAACCGCATCAAGTCCGTAGGGCACCTCAAGCCCGCAATCAAGATGCGTAACCTCGCAGGCAAGGAAAAGAAGATCCTATTCGACATCCACGCGAGGACTGCCGACGGGAGGTTCATCGACATCGAGATGCAACGTGCGACCCAGGAAGACTTCCTGGACCGCATCGAGCTATATTCCACGCTCCTTTCCGTCAACGCGAAACTCTCCCTGGACGCCCAATCGAGCAAGAAACAGCGGAAAGATCACCCCTACCTCATGCCGACGGTCTATTCCATATGGATTTGCAACTTCCCGGTACCGTTCTGCAGGGAATTTCACGAAGAACTCGCCCTTTTCCGCACCTCCGACGTGGGAAACTCGCACCCCTTGACTATCTACCCCAAGAAAAGGTATATTATCATAGACCTGACCAAGTACATCCCGACGGAGGCGACTTCGCCGGAAAACCAGTGGATAGAACTCTTCAGGAACCTGCCGACGGCAAAGGCCGTGCCGCGGGGCATCGACAAGGTCGTGAGGGCAGTCTACAGGCAGTTACTGGTCAAGAAGGCTACAGAAACGTTCATAACGGAGGTCGCGACAGGTATGATCGACAAGGATGAATTCAATGCGTGCATGAGTTATGCCCGCCGCGAAGGATACGAGGAAGGCGAGGCAAAAGGAGAAGCAAAAGGCGAAGCTCGCGCGAAAAGAAAATTCGCTGCCCGAGACAAGAAGATTGCGGAATACTTCCGCTCAATCGGCGTCCCCAAAAAACACATCGAAACAGCAATGGCCATCAGGTAACTTTTTACTTGACAAAACTCCCTTTATCTACGATATCATAGTAAGATATAGGGAAATTTTATGGCAAGACCCACCTTCGGCAAAATTGCAGCAGCCGCATTCCTGATTGTTTGCGTAGCCCTTCTCGACGGTTGTGACGACTGCGGTAACTGTATTGACGGCATCATGGAAATGGACATGCCCCAGGAGGACGGTTCAACGAACTGTCTTTACTTCGGGGAATCGGAAAAGTTCATCTTCAACGTTCCTGCAGACAGCCTATGCCCCAACACGCTCCGAATCCGGAGGGAAGCGCTGCAGTACAAGGGAATAATGGGCCTTACCTTCATAGACGAGAGTCTAATCGCGGAAGGCACCGTTTTCTACAACCTGCCCGACTGCCTTGAAACGGAGGGCGATTTAGAAGGATTTGAATTCTCGACAGGGCTTTTCCTGTGCTCGCTCCTATACAGCGAAAAGGCGGTTCCCTGACTCACGGCGGCCCCGCCAAAGCAATAAAACACGCAACGGTTCCACGACAAGGCAATTTGCTATATTGAAAACATGCCCCGCCTAATGTCACCCCTACGCCCACGCTACATGCGAGTCCCTTCGGACCCGCATCGCGCGGACCTAGTACCGAGCGAAAACGAAAAGCCCGTAGACACCCCCGCCGAGGAAGTTCCCGAGGAATCCTCCCGCATCGCAGAGGGTACTTACAGACAAATTCGCGACTACAGCCTGGTGCTGCTGTCGCAGGGCATTGTCCACCGGCTGGAACGCAGCCCCGAAGGGCCGTTCGAGATTTTTGTCAAGCCGGAACACGAACCGCAGGCATTGCACCAGCTGGAGCTCTACCGCAAGGAAAATCCCCCGAGGGAAGAAAACCCGCCCCTGCCGCTCAGCCTGAGCCTGCAACCCGCGTGGGTGCTACTCGTGCCCGTGGTCTGCACGCTTCTCGACTTTTCGGGCAAGGTCGCCCGCATGCATAGCCTCGGCCTTTCCGATGCCGACAAGGTAATGCACGGGCAGTGGTGGCGAACCATCACCGCCCTTACACTGCACGGCGACGCCCGCCACATTGCAAGCAACCTGCTATCGGGCTATATCGTCCTCACCCTCTTGTCGTACCGCACGCCGCTTGCCCGTATGGCGCCCTTCCTTGCCGTCGCGAGCGCGCTCGCGAACTTCTGCACCGTCCTCACCGTGCAGACGGACTTCCGTTCCCTCGGGTTCTCCACGTTCGTGTTCGCCGCCATCGGGGCGCTTGCCGTAATCGAATTCAGGCTCATGCCCAGGGAGACCCACGGCCAGCTCCGTCGCTTCGCACCGCTGTGCGGAGCCGCCTCGCTCGCCGTATTCCTCGGGCTTGGCGAAAATGCCGACATTCTCGGCCATGCCTACGGGTTTATCGCGGGGCTCTTCTGCGGGTTCATCCCCAAAAAGAAGGCGCTCCGCTGGGGAACGCCTACCAAACTGGTTGATCTCGTGTGGGTCGCTATCTATTTCGCGATTTTCGCTATCGGCTGGAAGTTCGCACTCGCCTAGCCCGCGAATCCGTTAAATCCTAGATGCTCGCGAGGAACTTCTTGGCCTTGTCGGCGTACTGCGTATTGTCGCCGTAGACCTCGATGATACGTTCGGCAACGTTCTTCGCCTTGTTCTTGGAGCCGAGTTCGTTGTGCAGGAGCACCAGCTTCCACATGGCATCCGGAACAAGCGGAGTTTCGTCGAGCGGTTCTTCCTTCTGGAAGCGGTCTTCCTTGTCGCCCGTACGCTTACCGAATTCGCTAACGAAGTCTTCGAGCAGTTTTGCGGCAGCGGAAAGGTCACCCTTTTCCATCTTGGCGGCGGCCAGACCGTGGATGGCGGCCGAACGCACGAGCGCGACGTCACCCGCATTGTCGATAGACTTCTGGAACAGCGCGATAGCACCGTCGTAGTCGGCCTTCTCGTACTTGATGTTGCCGGCAAAGAGAGCGGCCTTCGCGAGGGAGAGTCCCTTCACGTCGCCGGCCTGGATACGGGCTTCGAATTCGGCGAGGGCGTTATCCTTGTCGTTCACATAGAGGTAGGTGTACCCCTTGCCCAGGAGCTCGGTCTGTTCGATGGCGGCAGCCTTGCGGCTGTCCCTGAACTGGACGATACCCGCGACAACCACGAGCAAAATGACAAGCCCAACGAGCACCTTGGTACCGTGCTGGACAAAAAATTCCTTGATTTCAGAATTATTCTGGTTAGATTCGTTAGCCATTTTCGACTTCCATTTTGAAATTTCGTAAGCCAAACATAGAAAAACTCGCCGACTTTGCCAACTGAAGGCCCCCCATCTTGACAAAAAAACGGCCTTTTGCTATTTTTGACCCCGCTATGCCACTCTAGCTCAGCTGGTAGAGCAGCTGATTCGTAATCAGCAGGTCGGCAGTTCAAATCTGCTGGGTGGCTCGAAAGCCCCGATTCCCGCAAGGAATCGGGGTTTTTCTTTTATCCGTGATGGTCCGCGCGCGGGTCGCCCCCTAACCAAAAAACGCTTTTTTTACTATATTTGGCGCCCTATGAATCCGAATGGCGCCATTATTGTTCAGAGCAACCTCGAAATCATGGTCGAGGTCGATTCCCCCTCCTACGAAGCGGCACGCGACGCGATTGCGCCCTTCACCGAGCTGGTCAAGAGCCCCGAGCACCTGCATACATACAAGATATCGCACCTGAGCCTTTGGAACGCCGCAGCGACCGGACTCCGCGCACCCGACGTGCTGGAACGCCTCGAAAGCCAGAGCCGCTACCCCATCCCGCAAAGCGTCATTACCGAAATCGAGGACTACATGGCCCGCTACGGCCTGCTGCGCCTCAAGATGGACGATTGCGGCAACCTCATCATGGAATCCGACGACAAGATCATGTTCGTCGAAATCTGCAAGTTGCCCGAAGTCGCTGAGTACGTGAAGGAATTCATCGACGACACGCACGCCATTATGGACGGCGAACGCCGCGGCCACATCAAGATGGCGCTCACCAACGCCGGATTCCCGGTCGAGGACCTCGCGGGTTATACCGTGGGCGACCCGCTCCCCATCCACCTGCGCAAGACCACCCTCGGCGGAAAGGAATTCAACCTCCGTGACTACCAGAAAGAAGCGGCCCAGATTTTCTACGCGAGCGGTTCCGAGAAGGGCGGCTCGGGCGTAATCGTGCTGCCTTGCGGTTCGGGCAAGACGGTGATTGGCCTTGCCACGATGGCTTTGGTACAAACTAAAACCCTCATTCTCACGCCGAACATTTCTGCAAGCCGCCAGTGGATCCGCGAAATCTGCGACAAGACTGACCTCACCATAGACATGGTGAAGGAATACTCCGGCGAAGTCAAGGAAATCGGCCCGGTAACCGTCGCGACCTACCAGATTCTGACCCAGAGGAAGCGCGTCAAGAAGGACGAGAACGCGAACGCAACCGAAGAGCTCGAGATGAACGACGAGGAAGTGAAAAAGGAACTCGCAAACTTCCCGCTGTTCAGCCAGCAGAAGTGGGGCCTCATGATTTACGACGAGGTGCACCTGCTCCCCGCCCCGGTGTTCCGCCTGAGTACCGAAATGCAGGCGACCCGCCGTCTTGGCCTTACAGCGACGCTCGTGCGCGAAGACCACAAGGAAACGGAAGTATTCAGCCTTATCGGCCCCAAGAAGTACGACATCCCGTGGCGCATCCTGGAAGCGCAGGGCTGGATTGCCACTGCCGACTGCAACGAAATCCGCATCCCGATGGAAGCGGAACTCAAGATGAAGTATGCCCTCGCGCCCATCCGCGAGAAGATTACGCTCGCCTCGACGAACCCCGAAAAGACGGACATCGTAGAGCGCCTGCTCAAGCACTTCGACAAGCCCGACGACCGCGTGCTGATTATCGGGCAGTACATCGACCAGCTCGAGGCCCTCTCCGAAGACCTGCAGATTCCGCTCATCACAGGCAAGACTCCGAACAAGGAACGCGAACGCCTGTACGCCGCCTTCCGCGACGGCAGCCAGAAGAACCTGATGGTCTCAAAGGTCGGCAACTTCGCCATCGACCTGCCCGACGCGAACGTGCTCATCCAGGTTTCGGGAACGTTCGGAAGCCGCCAGGAAGAAGCCCAGCGACTGGGCCGCGTATTGCGTCCCAAGAGCGACGGCGGTGCGGCGCACTTCTACAGCATCGTGACGCAGGATTCCAAGGAACAGGAATTCGCCATGAACCGCCAGCTGTTCCTCACCGAACAGGGTTATGCATACAAGATAATCAAGCGCGGCGACTGGGATATTCTTGCGCGCACACCTGAAGAACTGGCCGCTAGGCAATAGAGCCTACAGACGAAGGAACTTTTAAAAATCAAATGAACCTGTAATATTGCAGAAGTTCATTTCCCTCTGTATTGTTCGTTTTTCTCGTGTCAAAATACGAGAAGCCGTTTGTTTCGTAAAATTTTTTGAGTTGCTCGTTATTCTCGCATTCCAAAAACATGACGACTCCACCAACCTTTGCCTGTACATCACGAACAATAGCAAACACCCATCCTAGCAAATCATCGCCATCTATCCGCTTACTCGGCTCTTTACCATAGTTTTTCCCTAATTGAGCAAGTAAATACGCACTTATAGTATACGAATCTGTTTTTAAATCGTACCTACCGATCCTTTCAATTTTCCGCTTGCCCGTGTTTGACATACGTTTAGCAGGGAAAACCATCGGCTTTACAGCCAATGAAAAATAGCCTAGTAGCTCTGCTTGATCGTTGCAAACAAGATGCGTAATCGACTGTTTCTTTTTCGAAAAGTCTACGGCATTTTGAAGCAGAAATTTTT
>FLNZ01000029.1_pt1 | contig 25884 bp, 10 predicted proteins | sample 1140391 | NCBI WGS metagenome assembly FLNZ01 (sample SAMEA3878171, study PRJEB12797) | bioreactor metagenome | biome: Moose rumen | place: Sweden | collected 2011-10 | reverse complement strand
ACCGTCTGGAAGTTGGTGAGCATACCGCCGAGCCAGCGGTTGGTAACGGAGAACTGGTTGCAAGCGGCAGCGGCATCGAGCACGCACTGACGGGCAGTCGGCTTGGTGCCAACGAAGAGCACGGTCTTGCCAGATTCAGAAATCTTGGCGGCGGCCTTGGCGGCTTCTTCGAGGAGGTCGCGAGTCTTGGAGAGGTTGAGAACGTAGATGCCGTTCTTCTCGGCCAAGATGTAGGGTTTCATTTTCGGGTTCCAGCGCTGAGTCTGGTGACCAAAGTGAGAGCCTGCTGCAAGCAGATCTTCAACGGAAGGCAGATTTGCCATAATGTATTCCTTTTCGGTTGTTACTACCCGGCATGCAAATAAGCCGCGAAGCGATGCCCTGACTTGGGGTAAACCTCAGGCCCAGGACCGCGCCACCGAAGCGACTCTCGCGTACCGGTGATTGGTTTTACCCGGGCGAAATTGCCCGAGCGGGTGCAAATATAGAAAAATAAGAAGGCCACGACAACAGGAATACGGCCGTCGCAAGGGCAATACACTATAAAAAACAGGCGATTCGGCTCATTTTGCCTGCGAAACCGTTTTATAGTATAGATAGGGGCATCTCTATCCGCTTTCGCGGGGGCGTTCCCGCAGTTAATGGATTAAAATGACAAGAGAGGAATTCGCAATCTTTCTCAAGAAACTCAAGACGGCAAATGACAACGGACAGGACATCGACGCAATTGTCAAGGAAAACGAGCGCCGGAACGTCTATTTCTACAACGACGGATGCATCAAGAAGATTCTCGCTAGCGAGAAGAACCTGACGCTCACGACCGACCTCATCAACGCGGCGCTGAATCTCGTGGGTTCGGACCGCATTGAGAACCCGCAGCTCGTGAACCCGTACGTCCCTGGCGAGCTGGGATACCGCAGCATCGAACCTGACCTGCTTTTGACCAATGACCGTGGCGACGGCGTTCCCCGCGACCGTATCTCTATCGACGTCCAGCACGAGAACAACGACTCGCTGTACAGCGACCGACTGGTCCTCTACGTGGCGCGCCTCACGGGCAGCATGGAAAAGCCGGGCGATTTCACTCCGCTCGAGAATCTGCACGTGGTGAGTTTCCAGTTCTTCGACGCGTTCAAGGGTTCGCCGAACTACCTCCACACGGTACTGCTGCGCAACCAGGAACAGCGCGTGTATTTCGAGCGGCAGACGGTGACGCTCGTCGAGGTGAACAAGTTCCTAAAACATGCCGAACAGTTCGCGGGCGACCGCAGCCGCATCGCCCAGTGGCTCCGCGCCATCGACACGCTCAACAAGGAAGCCGATTTCAGTGAATTCGCAGGTGACCCCGTGTTCAAGGTATTGCAAAACGAAGTGAAATTGTGTAATTTTAGTGCAAGATATATGCTCAGCAACATGATGAAAGACATCGACAAGTCGTACTGGGAATACGGTGCAGCTCGGAAAGCGAAGAAAGAAGTCGCGAAGAACTTCCTTCTGGACGGACTTCCTATCGAAATGGTGGCCCGCAATACGGGTCTTCCCCAGTCTACCGTCCTTGAACTCAAGAAGGAAATCGACTCGCCGGACGCATAACTCGCCCCCACCATTGTCATCCTCGCGACTCTTCTCGTCATCCCCGCGCAGGCGGGGATCCTTTCATTCGTCATCCCCGCCTTACCATCGTCATCCTCGCGTAGGCGAGGATCTTTTTGTTTCCGCAATGTAAAAATTGCACGTAAACAAAATTTATTTGGCTCATTTTGGCCGCGAAATCGTTTTATAGGTAGAGGCATCCCGTTTTCGGATGTTTCTATGGACTATTGACAAAAGGACACAAATGTTGCTATATTATGTGATAACAGTTCCCACCGCGCCTCCTAACAATGCGTACCACGGTGGGACTTCGTTTTTTGGGCATAGAGGGCGTGTATGGAATACACGAAAATGCCTATAGACATCCCCGAACAGATATCCATCTTGAAAAATCGTGGCCTTGTTATTGGGGATGCCACCACGGCCTTGCTGCATTTTTCAGACATCAGTTATTTTCGCCTGGCCAGTTATTGGAAAACATTTGAAATAGATTCCGCTTCGCATGAACTGGTTACAGGAACCTCTCTGCACGATGTCCTATCTTTGTATGCGTTTGATCGAGAACTGCGAGGCGTGATTTTCGCAGCAATACAAGATATAGAAATAGCCCTAAGGACTCGAATAATCCACCATTTCTCAATGGCTCATGGTGCTTTTTGGTTTATGAATGACGCGCTCTTTAGCGACATCAAAATATTTCATAGGTGCTTATATAGCTTACAGAACGAAGTGGAACGTTCTAAGGAGGATTTTATTTTGGAACACTTCAAGAAATATGATTCGCCACCAATGCCCCCAGTATGGAAAACTCTAGAAGTAGCTTCCTTTGGGACACTCTCCAAATTGTATTGCAACATGGCTGACACGTTTGCAAAGAAGTCAGTCTCCAAAAGTTTCGGGCTGCCACAATACAAATATCTCGAAAGTTGGATTCGCAGCATTACCGTTTTGCGCAACTGCTGCGCACACCATGCACGTATTTGGAATAGACGTTTCCCGCTAATGCCTTGCCTGCCCAAAACATTACCACTTGATTGGATAGAATCTAAACAAGTCCCGTCAATGAAGTTGTATGCTCTTTTGTCGGCCATTCTTTACCTTGAACAAAGTATATCTGTAAATTCTTCTGTTAAGGAACGATTGCTGGCATTGATTGAATTCCTGCCGAGGGGGCGGCTGAAGGCGATGGGTTTCCCAGAGGATTGGCAAAAACAGGATTTATGGCGATAACATCCCCGCCCCCTCCCATCGTCATCCTCGCGACTTGTGCTGCCTGCACTGAGCTATGTCGAAGTGAGCATGCCGAAGCAAGGCGAGGATCTTTTCATTCGTCATCCCCTTGTCGCCCTGACGGCAATGAAGTATATTTGCGCTAAAGCGCAATATACCGCGCCTCGGTCATATCGGCAAGTACACTTGCCGCTGCGACTCTCGGCTTAGTATATTTGGGATGTGGAGAAAATTTTCCACCTGGAAGTGGCCCTACAAGAGCGAGGTAATCAAGATGGATAGTCCGGAAGCCATTGCAAACAAGGGTTACGAAACCTTCGGTGAGCATTTCTTCAATGCAGGCGAGGCAAAAGGAGAGTCCAACGCCATCAGTGTCTTCGAGAAACTGGGGGCTTCCCCGGAAATGATTGCCGAAGCGAAGGCGATGCTGGCAGAGTTCGCGAATAAGTAACCACCATTGTCATCCTCGGTCCCCTCTTTGTCATCCCCGACTCGGTCGGGGATCTACTTGAACCAATCTAACGGCAAAAGCCCCGGACGTGTGTCCTGGGGCTTTGATTGTTTATGGAAAAAGGGAAGGCTCCCCTGGGGAATTTTTTAATTGTCAATATAACAATTTGTCGCCTCTCCATTTAACCACAATACGTATTTCCCGGAACCAGAAAGATTAATATTATATTGACCGTTATTTGCATAGTCACTTTGAACCTGAGTGGTATCTCCGTTGTAAATTTTCTTCACAGCCCAAGGACACGTGTTTTGCACACAAGCTTGACCAAATTTCAAAACAAACTGATTTGAGGATTTAGTGCATGTTGGGGAAACGTCCTTTACCGTTATTGACGCCGCACAAGAAATAAGATAATTACTTCCATCTTTAACGTACAACGTATACTTTCCTGTTTTCGTTGTCCATGATCCATTGATATCAAACGACAACTCGCCGTTACCTCCGGTGTTTCCTGTTTTAACGGGAGTACAAGCGGCATTTCTTAGTTCGTAATCACGATTACGAATATCCACACCATTTTGATAAATATCGGCTTTGAAATTAGCATTGGCCCCCGGTTGAATATTGCTACTAGCAAATTGACAGTTCGTTGTCACAGCATTGCTTTCCAAAGTACCACATACTGCATTATTGTTTACACTACTACTACTCTCTACTGGCGTTGCAGAACTACTAGAAGAAGTCGAGCCTCCACAAACAGGAGTTCCTCCTGTAATAGCAACCTTAATCCATTCACAATTGTTACCCGCTCCGCTTGGCGGATTATCATCGTTACAACCGCTCGTTACAGGTACTTCTACATAATAGCCGCCATCAATTGTTGTTACCGCAGCATCCGCAAGTGCTGTATTACACGACGATTCGCTATTACAATATCCAGGACGTTTTCCATTCACTAGAATTGTATTTCGCCCGTAATTTTCATTTATTTCCGTTATTTTTGTTGCAAACAAGCATTGAACAGAATTCACTGTACCTTCTACACCACTGTTACGTAGATTGTCGCAACCAGAGTTACACGTACACCCGCAAACAGGACTTGATGTAAACTCCACACTACAATTGTGTGTTGTCGTTCCTTCACTATTTTCCAAACTTACTACATAAATTGCAGTATCACCGTTCGACTTATTCTTGTTCGTAATCGGAGAAATACCACAACTCGTGTTAGTGCAACCTGTATAGGTCGTAGCAGTAGAACCTGTTCCAGAGATTCTATAACTACAACCGTCACCATCACAGCCAGCGATCCCTGAAAGTTTAAGTTTCACATTATTGTCCGTATTTACCGCCGCTTTCAAATTGGTTGCACAATCAAATACCGGCTTAGTCTTTGCGATAGTCAAGGGTACAGAACAAGATGCCGAGACATTATTGTCACATGAATTACATGCGAACGTAAGCGACTTTTCACCCGTAGAATTCCCTGCGGCATTAGTCCTGGTCAAGGTACCACCCGCCTGTACTTCAAGGTTATTTGTCGCAGTTCCAGCATCATTCGTGTAAGTGCAGTTCCAGCAATGCAATGCACCATTCGCAGTAAACGTGTAGTTCGCACCCTTACCAACAGGGTTCGGTGTAGCCGAGCACGTCAGAATCGGAGCAATCGTTACACTTCCCGTACAAATCGTACTAGTTCCCTTCTTTACGCTATAAGAATACGTTCCCGCTTCATCAGGGGCATTCAGCGTATTGTTCCAGCAATTTGCCGTACCACAATCTATTGTTCTAGAATCATCATCCAAAGTCCAAGTAAACTGGGTATTACTCTTAACCCCAGATACAGTCATTGCCAACGGTTGACCTTCATACATATTCCCTGTAATTGTACAAGCACCCGACGCGTCATTCACCGTGAGATTGACATTACACACTTCCTCTCCATTGACCAGAAGGGTGTAATTATGGTTGCCCGCCGTCAAGGTCCCCAGGCTCTTGACATTCGTAATTTGAGACCAGTTTTTCAGTGTTGCTGTACCAACTTCATCATCGCCTTTCTTTAGAGTCACACTATATGTTCTTTCAACACTTTCGTCATTGCGTGCCAAGAAATACAGATTATCCGTTACAGAAACCGGGTCATTAGCAAATCCATACTCATTCGTAGATATTCCGCACGTCACCGTAGGCGGAGCATCTTCAGAATTCCTCAGCACTTTGAAACTAGCGCTACAATCATCGAACGGCGCAGAAGCCGACGTACTCTTTACCGTATAGGTATGCGAGCAGCCTCCTGCCGTTGTACACGTTTCACTCTGATTTGCCGCATGGCGAGCACTGCCCGGATCAGTTCCTGTCACAAACGGTGTAGTTGCATCGTCAAGATAAATTGCATAGGAGCACCCTCCGCTCGGGCAGCCATTGAAATTCACATTAAACGTCGGGAACCTTGCCCCACTTGCAATAGAACCTACCACAGAGCAATCTACTCCGATGGTTCCAATCGGGTCCGGCGACACTGAACAAGTTTTAGAATCAGTCTGGCTTGCAGTTCCGGTAATTGTAGCCGTAAATACATACGATTTTCCCTGATAGGTATACACATCAGGATCCGCAATACTTACATAGGCTGCATCACCATTCCACACAATACCTTCATCGCCATTTGCATTTTTAGTCACGTCATGTTTTCCACTTCCATCAATGGTCGCAACAATTCGTTCCGATGAAATCAGGTTCTTATTCGTCACCTGAGTCACTACATTCCACTTACTGCCATCGAAATCAGCCCTACAATAAGTGATACCGATGGCATTTGCACACGTACTCGCAATCGACGTCACGGTAACACTCGTCGCACCATGATTCTTGACTACCACCTGCTTCACATTTTCAGGGTCAAAACCATTTGAACCCGAAGCAAATTCCTTCATGACATCAAAATTTCCCGATGTTCCATTCATCTTGACGGAATGACTTTCGTGGTCATTATCGCCCCAGTTATCGCTTTCACTTACCAACCAAATTTCAACCTCATTATTGTCGGCATTTTCAAGCGTTATATGAAGCGTTGCCGCACGGAGGTTTTGCTTGCTAGTAAAGGTGAATGTTTCTTCCATCCCATAAGCAACGCTCTGAGATCCGCTAAATAGACTTGGCTGGTGCGCCGAGCACTCCGTGAATTTGCCAGTCCAGAAAGCTCCACAATGTGCAAGTTCTGTTGTCGCACCCGCGCTCCATGCCACAGCAGTTGTGCTGTTGGCATATAAGCAGTTTCCAAGCCACGCTTTTGCGGTTTTCACTTCGTTTCCGTTGTTATCCGTATAGCCATGCGCACCAATCCCACTTTCAGCGAAATTGTATTTACCACAAGTCCCTCCAGAACAAGCGTCATCACCATTGTAATAATAGAGCGGACTACATCCCTTTGAATCGAACCATCCGGAATGACCTACCCAGGGTTCTACATCCACACCTGTCTTAACAACACCGTCTGTCGCAACAGCAGCAAACGAGCATTTGACAGTCGGATATGCGTCATAGCATTCCGAATTGTAAGTAGCGCTCTTCCATCCAATTCCATAAATCTTAAAATTAGGGTCGGCAAGGCTGAAGCCAACATATTCATGCGCAGCATCCGCCAAAGTACTGTTAAATTCAGACAATTCAAAATCGCAACCATATTCCGGTGGTAAAGCGCCACTAGCATCACCATAGAAGTTATCAACGTTCGCACGAACCTCAATAGTTCCTGCCGCCGTCACGTTGGCAGTAACCATGACCATACGAGAATTGGAAACGCTAACCCTCGCTCCATCATTGTTTGTCAATACCGATGTCAAACTCGTCGCACCTTTCCACAATTGTGCTTCAAGATAGCCATCGTTATTTTCATACAAATTAAGCATAAAGTAATCGTTTCCGTAGGCATTCGCACGAAGCATAAACCCGGAATTCTTTATATTGGCTGCAGAGTTATCATAACTGGAGGTTGCCCGCGGAACATTTATAAGAGCCTTGAGCGTTCCTAAAATACCAGCATTCACCGTACTCATTACTATTACAGGATTACGGTACGAATCTTTTTTCTTCTTGACAGCCGACTTGTCAATATGGATTTCACCATCGTAGCCAACAACAATCTGAGCAAGTTCACCAGAAATGAGGTGCCACTTGGCATTGGTAAATTCTCCATTTGCATCGACTACACCTGTACATGTAGAATACGGATCGTTTTCGCTACACTTGTCAATGCAATATTGCGTTTCTTCATCATCGCAAGCCACAGAGTTCCTCTTGAATTCATCAAAGAAACAATGTTTGTCAGCCTCACCAAAATGAGCCAGCAACACAGATCCATTTTCAGATACAGAGAACGAACCATAATTCTTGCTCGTTACCGTCTCAGTCGACGGGCAACTTGTTCCGGAACATCTCCAATAGCTAAAGTTTTTAACATCCTTGCCTCCAGATGTCGTACTATCTAACAAAACTGTCACCAATTCACCTTTAAAGACATCAACTGTGCAAGTTCTCGCCGAGGTTTCAGAGTCAACCGTTGCATTTTCATATTCACACGTGGAATTTCGCCCTCCTGCAGAAATGTTTATAACAGGATGCTTGCCATCACCAACCTCGCCCTTAAAACCAACCTTGAAGGAACTTTGCTTCGCCTTTGCACTTGCTCGTAAATTGTACGACTTATTAGCTTCGACAGTACTTGCCACAATGGAATTATCCGATTCTGGAATAATAACCACACAATCGTCGCTATTACCCGTAGCTTCCGCCAAGGTAATAGTTCCCGTACCTCCCACCATAATAACCCATGATGTGTTGGCAATAAGGTTACTAAACGAAACTCCTGGAGCAGGTTCTACCCAAACCCCGGAAACATCACAGTCCGGCCAATATGTCGCATAACCCTCAGGACAAACACCACTATTGGCATTACAATATGCCTCTATATCGCCAGAAGTTGCGTCAATTCTGTTCAAAATTGAACTGGCAGAAATATACAACTGCTTCGAAGCTGGGGTTCCAGGAATGTAGCCTTCTCCAGGAAGCAACTGGAACGTCATCGTTCCCGTCACAGCATTCGTCGTTTTTATAGTAAACACAGTCGGCGAAGTAGCAACATCACTTGCAGCGAGAACCAGCTTACAAGAAGATCCATCACGTGTTACGCCAGAGCCAAGTGATTCATAAGACCACGCCTCATTATCCGCATCGGGGCAATAGATATTCACCTCTAACGCAGCAGCATGTGCAGGCACAACCAACTTAATTTCCCTAGTGTCATTCGAATTCATTTCCGTCGAAGACGGTTCCTCAAAACTAATTGAAGGCGTTCCACGGGAACCATCCCCAACTACCACCCAGAATGGAACGTTCGAATACCCACTCGCAGCAGCAGAACAAGAATATATCCCCTTACTGAGGGGCGTTGATGAATACAAATGACCTGTTGTAGGTAATGCGCCCGAACCAGAACACGTTACCGTCACATTAGATTTGCTCAAACTTGAGCCATTAAGGGGTTGCACATTGTAGTAATCCGTCAAATTTCCATACGGGTCACTCGGCAAGTAAATAACACGCGGAAGCACGATGAAAGAAGGACTCAGTTCAGCCTGCTCGTTTGCTGAAGGAAGCTGCTCATCATTTTTGTACTGCGATTCAAGATGCACACCCAGCTGAGGAGCCATGGAAATGTAATATGAATCAGTTCCACCCGTAATCGATGATGCCGTAGAGGTTTCTCCCGAAGCGGAACTTAACTCCGTACCACCACAAGACGCTTCCGCGACCGTTCCATCGCAAATAACCCCATTCTCTGACAGATCGCTCAACAGTTCCTCATTAAGAACCATGTTACGACTCTTAAAGTCCCCCACCTTAGCACAATTCGGAGTAACCGACGCATAAATAGACCCGCTAAAGTCGGAATTGTTAAACATGACTCCATTAATATCATGCTTCGTATAAATAAAGTAATTATAAATTCCGTTATCTGCTGCAGGCTGTATTGTACTTGTCCCACCCTGTGTCAAATACACAAATGCATATGAATCTGCCGTAGTAGGCGGCAAAGATTGCTGTCCCATCGCATTTGTCACGATGATGATGAACTTTCCTTTCAAAGGAGTTGTCGGATCGCTCTTACCCTTGTCTTCAACTTTTACTACCTGATAGCCATTATAAAGATTTTCCTTGTATTTTTGCGCATCCGTGCTATTTGACTGATAGCACGCATTGAGACCTTTGCTCAAGTTACTATTCCATTCCGTAACATTACATCCTTTATTTGCAAATTTTTCAAATTTTTGATACGCCGTCACAAGGATGTCAGGAACAATGTAATTAGATTTGGTTCCATCCTTCTTCGGGCACCCAGCACCAGGCGCAGAAGTCCAAATAGAGTCACAGTGAGCCTTGGCCATTTCTGCACACTGGAACTCCCTTGTTTCAGGGAACATTCTCGAAACAACCCCCTTAGACTTGAACCAAGGGGTCACAGCGCATTCGGGACGCCACTTATCTGGCGTAGCCTTGCAATATGGCGTTCCCCTCACCGTGCCGTCGTAATTTAAAGTATTAATAACCTCCGCTGAATACCCATAAAATCCAGGCACACCATACGCAGGTGTATAGAACACATGGTTCCCTACATAATAGCTTGCATAATCAATTCTCCCACCCCAGCCCCATGGTGTACTAGTTACAATATAGTCCACATCTTGTCCTTGCCCACTATAATTGTAGAGATAATAGGCATCATTCTTCGTCTTCATGTGAGGCATAAGGTCTTTATATGGGCGAGTCGTCTTATTATCCCATCTTGCTGTAGCTCCATAACCATAAGCCATGCTAGAAGTACCCCTGTAGTACGTATTCTTCTCAATGAAAGTCCTATCATTTCTAAGCGTCACATAATCAGATATAGGGTGGCCACCCTTAATATAGACTTCGGATTCAGCCTTGTTTCCTAGAACAATCTTGTCGTAAGAATCCTGGTTATCCTTCCCATTTTCCCACCATATCGGCAAATCAGACTCCGCCCAAACGTTGCCACCGACCATGAAAGTTCTGCCAGCACTATTTATAAGCACCTGACCATTGGGGCCTACACAAAGGTTACCTGCCACCTGCGATTCATGCGCTCCAAGATTGGTTGTCCAAACTCCATTCAACGTAACATTCTTTTGAAACTTTTGGTCACCTGTAGAAGGCGCTCCAAGATTACCCTCTATGTAGACATTTCCCGTAACATTTGCATTGGAGAGATGAGCAGCTTCCGACGTCGTCGGGAATGTAAAACTGGTCGCATTGCCTCCGACATAAAAGTCTCTCCCAAGCACACCGTTATTTGCATTGAGATTTCCACCCACACACACATTTCCGGCAGCACCAACAGAACTACCCGTAATATTGATGTCACCCGTAACAATAAGGTCTACATCTGTATAAACCGGGTTCGATCCATGTATATCGCCATTGATTAACAACGAATGAGCCTTTATCGTTCCCTGAGATTGGGTCGAGCCGCCAAAATAATTGTGCTTGAAAGGAACCAAGCTATGAACTTTTTCTTCAGGAATCTTCACCTGATACAAGCCATCCACATTAAAAATGGCGATTTCACTCCGTCTTGTGCCATTTCTCGATTCACCTGACGAAAGTATTTTCAATTTGTATGTACTCTTTTCCGTATTCACACCGGTAAGCCACACATGATAAGCCTGGCCAGCCTTTTGCAACGGACGAAGCCGAGCATCCAAATTTACAGGTTTGCGGGCGGGGTCATCCAAATATGCCTTTATCAACGCACCAACATCATTAGCATGGAACGTCATCCATGTACGAGCATTTTCAATACCAGCAAGAGAACTCTGCAGAGCCTCCTGTTGCTGCAAACGGCTACCACTAGATCGACCTTCACTCGTAAGCCACTTATATGTTGCAGTTGCCGCAATGGTTGCCACGAGCATAAAGAGTAGCACGGTGACAAGGGAAACACCGGCCTTTAGAGCAGGATTCTCGCCTACGCGAGAATGACGTGTTGCGAGTTTTTCATTGAAAAACATAATTCTCTCCTAGTCAGTGGGGCCGTTGCTCGGCGTCGGGACAATCATTTCCACATGTCCGGATTCACCATTGCGTTTAACATCCAAAACTATTTTGAACGCTTTAACATTCTGTTTATCGGTTTTATGCGTCTCAGATTCAAAGCCATCGAAGTTATAACTTGAACTGGGAACCTTACTCACCTTCAATTTTGTAATAGTCACCTTTCCCTGCGCAACAAGCGGAGAGAAACAAGCAAAAGTAAACGCAAGACACACATTTTCAAGCGTATGCGGAACGGTAAAACGCATAGAACGCATTCCACCACCCTTGTCATCTAACGGCGGGAAAAACATAAAGTCATTGAGTTGCACAACATTATTTACTTTCGGCAAATCCCCTGTTTCCACGTTTCGCAGGCCCACTGACATATGATCTACACCAGGAACAAACATCATACTTTTATCCGAAGAACTTCCTGGATACGGAATTTCAAACGAAATTTCATATTCTACGCCAGCCTCAAACGTAAAATGGCTGCCCTCTCTCGCACACAAAGACTGCCAAGATACTTCCGATAAAGTCTCATTCTTTACAACAATAACTTCGTTCACTTTCCTTTCCGATTCAGCGACCACCGCCTGAGTAGAAGTGTTATAATTAGAATGGAAACCCGTCAAAGTCTGTGATGTTCCACCCCTATTGACAGCAACACCCTCATTGTACACAGTCAAGAGAACATGAGTTCCATCATTTCGAGGCACAAGCCTAAACTCAGATTCTCCTACAGCAGGAAAAATTTGAATAGCATCACCAAGAGCTCCAGGACGTGCCGGTATAATGTTAAACGTTTCCACGCCCTCCGCCATCTCAACTTCTATTGCAGTCCCATTGACATCCCCGCACGGATCATCCGCACCAACAGTTAAACCAGCATCTTTTTCAACAAGTTTACAAGAGCGTATAAGTTTACCATCATTAACATACCAACGAACCTCCTCCACAGCCTGGTAGTGACCATTAGCGTCGTAACGAAGGCGCCGTATAGTCAAATCGCTCTGATCGCTGCTTGCCGACATCCGGAAAGACGAAAAGTCTGCACTGCTACAAGAACCCGGCGCCGGATCCATATAAACACTGGTATGCACATCGCCGAAGTTATTGCCATTGTCCGTAGAGCCCGCTTCCATCGCACTCTTCGCACCCATCTGCGCGATGTCGTCCTTCATCACCGCAGCCACGTTCTCGGCGACCTCGGAGGCCTTGAGCATGCTCTGCGTGCGCACTCGCATCTTGGTCGAATTGCTGAACGCCTGGCCCGCGACAATAACGACGATACCCACGATGGCGATATAGACCATCAGTTCCATGAGGGTAAAGCCACGACATCCGCGAACCGTCCGGTCTGCGGCTAGGGTACAGTCCAACAACTTGCGTTTTGCATCTTGCATAGCGCCATCCTTAGAAATCCTTACACTTACCCTGCCCCAAACCGCGCCGGCTCGCGCCGACCCCCATGACATTAAAATAGCTTGAACGTCCGCGCCCCCATAAATAAAGGGAGTGCGGCCCCTGTGTGCATTTTTTGAGCTTCGCTATGGCGTGGAATCAACCCATTTTACAAGGTCTTCTTGCAACACGTGCGTGTAAACGTCAAGAGTCATAGTGCTCGAACTGTGCCTCATGAGCCGCATGGCGATTGCCACCGGGCACCCGCGTGCGGCGAGGCCTGTTGCGAAGCTGTGGCGGAACTTGTGGTTAGAAGCCCAGCCTTCGATATTCAGTTTCTTGCACACCCTGCAAAGAGCGCGGATGGAACGCTGCTTGCTGATGTTGAGCCCGTTGCCGAGAGGCCCGTGCAGGGCGAATTCTGCAGCAAGCCTTTTACCGATAGGGAGTGAGGCGAACCTGCCTCCCTTGCCTACGACAAAGATTGTACTATTGTGTATGTTCGCATCGGTAAGCGTCGTTGCCTCGTTCACGCGCAACCCGGCATAAGCCATGAGCGCCCAGAGCATGCGCATGTCGGTGTCGGGAGCGGCCTCCACAATACGCCGCATGTCATTCTCGCTCCACGAGTCCCTCACCGTCTTGACGGTCTTTCTGTATTCTATCAGCCTAAACGGCTGGACACGCTCAACCTTGTTTTGCCTATAAGCCCAACTGAGAAAAATTCCGCAGACGCGACACCGCTGCCTCGCAGATTTCCCCGAAAGTTCCAGGTAGTAGTCCTGAGCCTCGTTCGTACCGATTTTTAGGACATCGGTGATGCTCTTTCCCCTGCACCAATCCGTAAAATGTCCCAGAATCCGACGGTACAGATTGGCGCTTTCCTTTTTGAGCGAAGGACGCTTAACAAAACCCTCGACAAGGCTATCCATATCTGTATGGATACTCTTTTCCCACGGGAACGCGAAACGAAGAACCAGGAGTCGCTGGAGGCACTGTTGGGCGACCGATTTCTGGATAGTGCCCAGAGAATGGTAGCTGATATGTCCGTTGTCGTTTTCACGCAGGTACCAGGTCTTTATGCCCCGGGACTTGTGCCGCTGGACGATGGATAGGCGTAGCCATGGGTCTTCAGGAGACTTCCATGGTGTGCACGGTCTGGTCATTACACAAAGAATCCTTTATAAATGAGCTATGAAAACGTTTTTAGAGCGCTTCAGGGCTCAATTTTTTCTCGTTTTTTATGAAAAAGGCAGAAACGTAAGGATTCTTTACAAAAAATGTAAAAAAATTCACGCAATTTGGCTATATCTGCCTATTTCGGAGTGTTTCTTAAATTTTTTGAAACATTGAAGAAAAAAAAAGCTATTTTAGTTTCGGTATAGTCCCTGGTGTATTTGTTTAACGGAAGTCACTCCCATGCCGAAAAAGCATAGAAAAATATACGGCAACGCGTTTTTTGAAGTTCCGTCAATAGGTTCCTGTTGCCGGGGTAAATCGGGTTTCACCCTCATGGAACTCATGGTGTACATCGCCATCGTGGGTATCGTCGTTATTGTCGCGGGCCAGGCCTTCAGTAACTCCACCAAGATGCGCGTCCGCACGCAGAGCATGCTCAAGGCCTCCGAAGTGGCGGAGAACGTGGCTGCGCTGTTCAAACAGGATGTGGCGCAGATGGGCGCCAAAAGTTCGATGGAAGCCCATGCAACGGACGGTAGTAACGATACGTTCAGCGGCATTAAGACCGAAGTGTATATGGATCCGAAGGTCGATGGCGACCCCGACGACAAGGTGGAAGACCTGTCTTCGTTCGAGTTCGTCCCGACAAGTCCGGCGTCAAACACGAATCTGGAACGGTTCAAGATGCGCCGCTTGCGCTATGACTCCGATGGCAAGTACGAAGCCGTGGAAGAGGTTTCGTGGATTCTGGAGGGGAAAGTGCTCAAGCGGCGTTGCCTGGTTATTGACGGCAGTGCCGGCGACGACTGTGCGCCGAAAGGTTCATCCGGTACGGATCTCGACAATTTCACGGTCGAAATGGCTACAGATGTAGATTCCTTCAAGGTTTTGCCGGCGATTCCCTGGCAAAAAGCAGGCGTAACGGAAGGAGAAGACGAATACCTCGTGTTCCCGGACGAATCGGGAGAATTCAAGTTTGTCTATCGCTACGATGCCGCGAAGCATATCCAGCCTCTTATCGTGGGGGCGGGCGGCAAGAATGTCATCTTGAAAAAATTCGCCTCGAATTACAAGGACGACGACCCGGCTGCATCTACGGAAAAGGACCTGAACGAGGTATACGCGTTCAAGAACACTTCACCCGATGCAAGCTGGAAAAACCTTTGCGGGGACAGCCCTATCCACCTAGGCGCAGATACTACATACGAACTGAGCTTCAACGTATATCCGGAACCCGGGGCCGAAAATGCCATCAAGTCGTTCGTCGTAAACAGGGACCACATGGCGGTCGGGTTTAGGAATGTCGAGGGCGAGCCGATTGCGGGCCTTGACGATTTCGCTTTTTACCCGCCTCTGGAAGACGATGCGAAAGACATCGAGCGGAAGGTTCGTTTCTCGCTCAAGTCCCCGATCAGCGCCTGTATTGCGTTCACGTTCTCCTTTTATAGCCCTGTCGCAGCGTCTGCACCTATCGTGTTTTCGAACCTGAAGTTACGCGTAGCCGAAAGTTCCGTTTATAAGTTCGACCCAGATATGACTTCCGTATCGACCAAGTACAAAAAGAATGTCAAGGCTTTCCAGTTGCGGCTTCAGGTGAAGCGGAACGGAGAATCGGGCGAAGCGATTCTCGTGATTCCCACCCCGAGCAACGGTCCTACCGACTAGGAGGAATTATGTTCTTCAATGAAAGACTCTCAACACGTTATTCTCGCGCAAGCGAGAATCTTGCTCTAAAGTCAGGCGTCTCGCTTGTTACCGTACTCCTCTTTATGTTGGTGGCAACCATCGCTGCTACAGCGACCTACAAGTGGCTTACCAGCGAAGGTCGTTCCAGCGCAAGCCGCATGCAGCAAAACGAGGCATACCAGAGCGCACTTGCGGGTATCGAGAGCGCCCGCAGCTGGATGACATATAACGCAAACGAGACCGGTGCAATTATCAAGCAGTACAAGGATGGCAAAAACGCACCCATTAAACTGACCGACCGCCTGGCCGCCTTTGTGCGCGCAGGCCAACATTTCGATGTTTATCTTGTCGGCGTGAACACCGAAAACTCGACGTACAAGCTGAAACTTCTTTCCGAGGGAACGGCGCGCAACAGCGGAGCCAAGCATAGCGAAATTGCAATCTTGAATGTGAAGGGCCTGTACCAGGTGACAAAGCCTATCAAGGAAAAGCATTTCAAGTCGAATTTTGAATACGCTTATTTCGGCGGTTCTATCCTTTACGAAGGATCCAACGATGTGACATCGATGGTGGTGAACGGAAACTGGGACAAGAACCCTCCGAAAACAACCAGTGGCGACTTTATCGTTACGGGTAATGCGAACCTTTCAGGTAACAGGATTGACGTCGCCAAAACTACATGCATCGGCGGCACACTAAACACGACGAACGGCATTACGACCAAGGACTTCTATGTGGCGGGCAAGGCGAAAAACTTCACTGGCGTAATCAGCGGCGACGCATACTTTGACGGCAATCTGGAAATGTCGTCTGCCTGTGGCGATTTGAACTTTCAGGTTCTCGGCAACATGACCGTAAACGCCACGGTCAACTTCGACCAGTGCAATACGCGTGTGGTGAAGGGGAATACCTGCGTTCTCGAGAACGGACAGATAAAGACGAATGGAAACAGAGTGAAACTCGAGGGTGGAGCTTGGATGCAGGCTGATTTTCCGATTTGGAAGGATGGCGACGACAACTACAACCAGTCCGAGAACTTTGTCGTGGGTACGGACGAGAACACGAAGGTCTATATCAAGTCCGGGCACCCGTGGACCGAATATAGAGATTTGAGAAGCGACAGGGTGTATACCGAAGACACGGAGCATCCGAGGCAGTGCCTGGCGGGGTTGAGCGTTTGGGGACAGCAGCAAATATGCTGGGGAACTCTCGACAACCAGGAGCACGCGAAATTTTGGAACAACGAATCCGACATTCCCATATACACTACAGATAGGGCATCGAAAGAGGACCTTTATTACATCTATTACATGGAACCCGGCCATACGGACGTTTCTTTTGGCAGCTACAGCGACCCCGACTGGAAATGGTGTACGGAATTTTCAAGGGGTTGGGGCTGGTGGAGCGAAAGCTACTGCAGCAAATACAATCCGAACACAATAATGAACGGATATTTCATAAACTTCACGGAAAAGACAAAGGATTATGTATTTACTAATTCCGGGCACACCAAGGACTGCGATGGCATAGGCTGCTACAACCACCACAAGACAAATGTAGCAGGCAAGGGATGGTACCGCTATCTTAATTATAATGACAATGGTACGGAAATAATCGGTTCACCTTATTGTGGATTGGCATCGGACAAGACCTGGAGACCGACATGCGGTGTAAAGCCCTGGTTTACCATGAAGGGTCAGTTTATGCCGTGGACCAATACCAAGCCCGAAGACATGACCTGTGCCGAATCCGTCAAGGAACACTGCTTCAGCGTTTGGGAAGAGGCGCCCGGTTGCGATGGCGCAAAATTCGTGGTGAGAGACCAGCTGAAAACCGGCTATGATTCATTCAAGAACTTTGCCAACAAGGCTCCCTGCGCCAAATCCATTGCAGAACTGGACGACAATGCCAAGAACAACTATAATGTATCCAACGATAGCGAAACTTCACTAAAGAAATGCTACGAAAAGGCCCTTGCCCACGACGCAACCGTCGATAACGAAAACGACAAGCAACTGTACAACGGGTATCTGGTGATATCGCTTGCCGATGCAAAGTTGTTCAAAAACCCGAGCGGAAGCATGATGGGCAAGTATATCTTTGTCATCGATTCCGACCATAGCAACGACGCGATGAAACTTCCGCCGACAGCGACAAGCAACGACTACGTGTTTATCTATTTCCCGAAAGGTTTCTACAAGACGGCCAACAGTCAGATTTACCTTGAAGGAAGCGGTCTATTCAACTACTTTATATTCTCCGACGGTACAATCGAGGGCATTCAGGGGAAGAACAACACTTTGTCCGGAACAATTTATCTGAAGGCGTCTACCTGCGCAAAAGTCAACCACATGTGGACCTCGAACCTGGTCTACAATCCAGACCTAATGAGCGATATGGTAGGCAACGGCATCGTTTGCGACGCAAACGCAGCCACTTGCGGAGGCACGAGCGCTACGCCGGGGTCTTCTTCCAGCGTGGTGTCGGTCGAATACACGTCCGGCGGATCGGACGACTATTACATTTCAGTAGCACCACAACTTTCGATTTCGCTCGAATCGCAGTACAAGAACAACGAGAACATAGACAACAAATCGCAGACATCCGATATCGACGGATCGTTCATCGTGCTCCCGAGAATCATCTACATCACGAAAGACGCGAAAGGGAAGCTTGCCGATTACTATAACCTTGTACCGCTCAATGCGATTGCTCCCGTGGGCAGTTCCAGCCCCATTTCGGGTGAATCGGTCGCATGCGAGGGAGGCATTCCCACGTCGGGCAAGCTCACGGCAACAGGCTCACTGACCGAAGGCGAATTTACCTGCGAAGCAACCGCAACTGTAAACGGAAAGACTGGTTCTCAGCAGAAAAAAGTGCCTTTCTGGGTAGTCGTTGCTGGCGAAGGCGGCAGCAATCCGCCTGTGTCGTTCGTCAAGTCTTCCGAGGAACTCGCCATCGGCAACGAGACCGCAGTCGAGCTCGGTTGGGAAAAGACAACCGGAGCCGGGGTCGAATGCAAGGTGGTTGTTTCTGCAACGGACTATGCACCCGAATGGAACATTTCCTCTGCGGCAGGCGTTTCGCAGAACGGCAACGAATTCACCGTCACGTTCAACACGTCGAACGAGACTCCCATGAAAATTTTCGATGTACAAAACGTCAGTTCGAGCGACGGCTCTGTCCTGTTCCTGATAAAGGATGCCGAAGGGTGCACGCCAGGAAACAAGCAAGTCGAAATCATCTACAACACAAACAGTATCACCGTTGAACGAAAGGGTTTGGCGGATTACTGCAAAAGCGATGCCGGGGCTGGCGTGGCTGCTTGCAGCCCGGGCGGAGATTACTACAAGATGATTCAGTCCAACTGGCCCGACTGTAGCGTAGGTAGCGAAATCTGGGTGGGTGCGAACGGGACCAACTGTTCTACAATCAGCGACAACAACAAGTGGAGTTGCGGAGTCACTGGTGAAGTTTCCCTCGTATCGCCCTCCACCCCAATCGGTTGCCAAGTCGTTATTCCCTCCACAAACAATTCGGCGACGGGACCGTTTGTGCCCAACGATACGGTGACTCTCTATGCCGGACTCAAAGCCATCCCGCAGACATTCGAATTACACTACAATGTCACCGGGGACCTTTCGGATAACGAGACCATCTACATGTTCGTAGAAAACAAGTTACGCAATACTTGCACCTATGGCGACTTCAAGGATGCAGGTCGTAGGGCGGAAAAATGCAAAATTAGTGTTTACCGCGGAGACTTCGTGAGGCTTGCATTCGGTTCTGATCCGGCAAATAGTGCCGACCCGCCGAGTACGTTCAATTACTGGATGTGCGCTGAAGGCGCCGACTGTGAATCTAACGATCCGGACCTTAATTCCAGTTACGGAGTCTTGGTCACGGGATCGAATACCGTTGAAGCCCATTTTGGCGAAAAGGACAAACATTGTTTCTTTGACGAGTTCAAGGACGAAAACCACTACGACCGTGCGTCCGTGGCGTGCGATGAATCGAACCCGCTTTACTGCATCGAAACATGCGATGGGGTTTGCAGCACCGTCTCGAATGGAGAAACCAAGTGGCGCCTGTTCGAGGGTTCCATGGAAAATATCGATTATTCCGATGGGAGGATTTCCCTCAAGTACAAGGCAACGCGCGGCAAGCGTGAGGCGGAAAAGGCTACTGTCAGGGCTGTCGTGATGAGTACTGCGCAGGCGGGCAAGGACGGCGTTCTCAAAGCCCAATTCCAGGTGCCGGTCGAAGGACATAGCTCGGGCGAAATTGCAAAGGCAACGGTAAAGAATTCGGGCTTCATACTGCGATCCGACGCAAACAAGTCAAGTTTCTTGATGCTGAACGTATTCGCGACAACAAACGGCACGCTGAAAGCAAGGCTGTGCGTTAACGGGGACGACAACAAGTGCAAAACGGAAACCTTCTCGCGTCTTCGTACAATTGCCTCTACCGACATCATCATGATGTCGGCAGAACTCACTACGGTCAAAGGAAACAGCCAGCTCAATGTGAAAGTATGGCCCGGAACATGGGCTACAGATTCGGACGCCGACGAGGTGTCGTTTACCCTGGAGGAAGGGACGATTCCTGGAGTCTCCACAACCGCACAGAACGAATATGTAGGCTATTCTCTCGCCGACCCGAGTTTCAAGCTTTACGGCATCGGCTGGAAGAGTAACACATACAATGCACAGTGCTGGGACACCTATCCGACAATCAGCTGTTCCTTCAAGGCGGCTTATACGGGTGGAATCGTGCCGCTAGACGAATTCGTAGAACCCTGGACCGGATTCTCCGCCTGGTACAACGAAGCCCATGCAAATAGCTGCATTCCGGTTTACTACTACAATGGCGACGATGCCGCCGGATGTGTAACGAGCATCAGCGGAACCGACTACAAACGGTGCGGAACAAGCTACCGGTTTACAGAACCTGGCGCTCATGGTTATTCAAATCTTGAACGCAGGGAGGTAAAAACAGCCAAGGCCGGAGTAGAGAACTGTTCTGTCGTGGGCCCCGCTGCCGCTTGGGCGAATCAGGGCGTTGCGGCTCACTGCGGTGCATTCTGGGTCGGCGAAATGAGGGAGTGTTCGCAGCACATAACGTTCGAATATACGGCAAGCGATGCCGAAGGCCTTTTCTACGGAGTCGCAGACGTGGCAAACGTGCGCGATGCCGACCTTAAGGTAATCCTTGATAACCCCGCAGGGGATGAGGTTGAAATCTTCCTTTATAGCGTCAATACGGACAACATGTATACCTACGGGGCAAGCCAGCATATCTACAGCCTCCCCTACAAGACAACAAGCAACGGAACCGTCACGATTCCGGTAAAGAACCTGTCGAACGTGGAAGGTTTCGACCCTGAACGGGTCGGGGGAGTCTACGTGAAGTCGAGCGGCTCCGCAAGGGCAACATCAATAATGAGCGCCTGCCCCTATGTAATCAACATAAACAGTTGCTCGGCCGAATACGACAAGCCTGCCGCGAAGTGGAAGGTATCAACAGTCGTGAGCAACTACACGCACGCAAAAAAGATAGAGGTTCGTGAAACATCAAGCTACATCACAGACGGCACGGCCGAATGCGACGAATCTTCGGCCTGTACATGGTCTGGAATCAGCGGACGTGTCGGAACTAACGTTCTCCCGATTACGGATGCAAATCCGTACGTAGGTTCCGGAGTGCGTTCCTATGGATTTGCCGTTACGCTTACGACAGACGACGACAAAACATTGACTTGCGAAACAAACCCCGTGGAAATATCCGGCATCGAAGCGCTCTGTAAAGGCTTGAGCGGGGCTACAACTATCAAGCAGGGCGCAGGCCTCCCGGTATTCAGCTACGGTATTTCCAACTGTCCGGACACCCACTGCGGCTACAAGGTTATATTGAGCGATGGTGCTGGCACGGAGGTTGTTGCGGCGACCGAAAGCGGCAACGGCTCCTGGGTCACAGATGCAAACGTTGCCAACAAGGAGACCGCGCTTGAAGTGGGAGAATACCATTTCATTCTCCAGAGTACGGATAATCCGGCATCGTTCACCAGCTGTAATTCGGCTACGTTCAACGTGACGAGTTCTGCGGTAACAGGGAGCTGCGACATTACTGGAGATTTGTATCCGGGACGGGCATTGACATTGAACGTATCGTCAATTTCGGGCGACGTAAGCAACAGCGGAAGCGACATGATATGGACGCTGACTGACGGTGGTTCGAACACAGTCACAAAGACGATAACCTGCAACACCAGCAGCTGCTGGAACAACCAGCTGACCGCACCGGCCGCAGGTGACTACGCCTACTCGCTCACATTCGGCGGGCGCAACGTCTGTTCCGGCAACATCACGATTGCCAATGCCAGCGACGAAGTCACCGCGGTCTGCAGCAACAAGGATACCTACCCTGGCTCTACCGTAGACCACTTTATAACGATGTCGAACCTGAACAATATCGACAACAACACCCCGCGAACGGTAAAGATAAACGACAACACTGTCGGTACAAGCAGCAACTGTAACAAGAATTCCTGCGAAGACATGCAAATGACAGCCCCCAATACTACAGGTGAATACACCTATTACCTGTACTTTGACGGGCAGGAAAAATGTCACGGTACATTGACGGTTAACCCGAAGTTGACGTGCGAAGTGAACAAGACCAGCCTGACTCTCGGAGAATCCTTCACCTTTACCGCATCGTATGGAGGTAACAGCTGGAACACCTCGTTTACGGGTAACGGCGTTTCTCACAACAACAACCAGATGAGTTACACCATTACTCCGACAGCCTCTGGAACGCAGTCCTACAATTTCTCCGTTACAGGAGGTTCTATAGGTGAAGCTTCGTGCGAGACCATAAATATCGAGGTAGGCGAAGTCTCGCCGACAGCTACATGCCCGACCGGAACTATCAACGCAGAACCCGGAACGACAATACAGTTTACACCGACCGTAACAGGATGCAGTTCCGGCTGTAATTATACCGTGAATTGGCTCGAAGGCTCTACCACGAAAAAGAGTGTAACAAATTACGGTTACACTTCCGGGCAGATTTCGTTTACGGGCGATGCCGCGGGCGGAAACAATACGTACCGCTTCACCATAGAGAACAAGAAAACTTCGGACAATAGCGCTGATTGCGAGATTACGGTAAACTACCAGAGACCTACGTATAACTGTCCAGCGAATATGGAAAAGTCCGTTGGCGCAACAGTCGCAGTAACCCCGACCAGCGTCACAAACTGTACGCAGGGATGTGGCTACAAGGTGACAAAGGGCAGTTCGACAGGAACGGAAGTCATCGGACCGGGTACCGGATACACATCCGGTGCCCTGGGAAGCGGCTTTACCGGCGAATCGACCGCACAGACCGTCACCTACTACGTAACACTCAGCAACCCTGCTGGCGATGGAACGGCATGCGACTTTGATGTGACATACAAAACGGGAGGCTCTAGCACGGTGATCTCTGCGACATGTCCTTCCGTTTCTACCTACCCGTTAAAAACTACTGCTTGGGGCATAACGACAACGGGAAATGACGCTCTGACATCCGAGGTGACACGAGATGTATATATTGGTAGTGACAAGGTTGGATCTAAAGATTGTGGCAAATACTACTGTCCAAATATGGATGACTATGCTCCAACACAAGGAGTTGGTACTTACACATATTATCTGAAAGTTGGTTCTGATGAACTTTGCCATGGGACATATGAAATAAAGAACCCAATTGTATGTTCGGCGCAACCTGCAGGTATCAACATAGGGAACTCGTTTACAGCTAAGGCTTCGTGGGCAAGTGGTGTTGATGGAAATCCTGAAGATTGCAGTCTGAGTGGCAATGGAGTACCTTCTGGTGGCGATTGCTACAACGATCCAAGCAAGTTCAATACAAATCTTTCAATTTCTCCTGTAGCTGTAGGCGATTTTGATTATGTCTATTCCGTTAAATTAAAAAATAACGAAAAGACTACGGGGCCGTTTACATGTAAATGGTCGGTAACAGTTGCCATGGCGGCGTGTAACCCTCCGACGGGATGCTCGAGCCCTGTAACCTCAGGTACATTTGCGTCTGATGGAAGATGTTATTATGCAACATCTGTGAACTATATAAACCTTCAGAACTCATATACCGTAAATGGAACAACTCTATCGGGGTATAAGGCTTCTGGAGATATGCCTGCAAAGCGAGATGGAGGCTATTACATTAAAACTCAAAGTGGCGATAACTATGGATCAAATGTGACTTTAGGAGCTCGTCTTTGTAATTAGAATAAAGCTTATTCTATAAGATATTACGTAGCTTGCTTTAACATAGATGTTTAAAAGTGTGTAAACCTTGGCTCCCCACCGGGGAGCCTTCCCTTTACCCTAAACAATCAAAGCCCCAGGACACACCGTCCGGGGCTTTTGCTTTAATGAAGGAGTGGGTTAAAGCTTGCTAGGGGATTCCTTGGCCTTTTCCGCCGCAATTTTCCGGGCTTTTTCGATCAAATCGCTCGACACACCTAGGGATTCTAGAATGTCTATTCCTTCTGCGCGTCCTTCTGCCAGGCCTTTCTCGCGTCCTTCGGCACGGCCTTCAGCACGGCCCTCGGCCAACCCTTCGGCACGGGCGTGCTTCTTTTCTACGTACATTTCGTATAGGCGGTCGCTCATGTTCATTGCCTCGCTTACCAGGAACTCTTCGGTAAATATACTCAATTTGGCTTTCTCCTGCAAGCGGGCGAACAGCGAACCTTCGGGCACGGGGACGGGGTTTTCCTCTTCAGGCCGTCGATCACCCGGAGCCACTGGGCCAGCATGCTGCTGTCGGAACTGTAATCGCCCTTCAGGAACTTGGGAATCTCCACAAGGGTGATGGTCTGCTTCTTGAAGAACTCGTCGTTCTCCTGGTTCTTGAGACGGATGCTGTGTCGGTAGTTCCTGGATTCGGGGAACCCGTTGAACATCTGGAGGCTGATGAGATTCAGGTTCCGCAGCCAGTAGCTTTCGCCGTGGGCCTTGCTTGCCACGGTATGCTTTGCGACATAGTACACGAGCCTGTCGCTGTAGGTGTCGTCATCCTTGTGCTGTACTTCCAGCACGATTCGTTCGAGGCATTCGTTCTCGACGACCACGTCCGAGATGACCTTCTTGCTCAGGGCGCCTTCTACTGCCGTATTTACGAAGGTGAGTTTGTCAATGCAGTCGCCTCCGTCCAGCTTGAGTATGGCGTTGAGGAAACTTGCCGTGAATTCCATGTTTTCTGGAGTGCCGAATAGGAGCTTGAATATGGTGTCGTTGTAGATGTAGGCGAATCTGTAGCGCTTGCGGTATTTGGCGATGCAAGCGGCAGTGTCGCCTCCGGTCTTGTGGGTCTCGCTGATGTCGTGCAGCATTTCGGCATACTGTTCTTTGGTCATTTCGTATTTCTCATATTTCCGGGTACGCGCCCGTATCGCGGACAGGGACACCCCTGTCTATCCTATAAACGGACAAAGGGGCCAAAATGAGCCAAATAAATTTTGTTTACGTGTATTTTTTACATTGCGGAAACAAAAAGATCCCCGACCAGGTCGGGGATGACGAATGAAAAGATCCTCGCCTTGCTTCGGCAAAGCTCAGCACAAGTCGCGAGGATGACGATGGTAAGGCGGGGATGACGAGGCAGGGTCGGGGATGACAATAGAACTACGCCGTTGCCAGTTCTTTCGCGGCTTGCCGTTTCAGCTTGACCACTTCCTGCTTTGGGAGCTTGGTAACACGGACAATTTTGTCAACAGAATCGCCTTCGGCAAGCATCGCAAGGGCTATTTCGTTTGCCTTGTCTTCGCCGCCCTGCAAGTAGGAACCCTGTTTTTCGTAAATAATGTTCGTCATCCCGTCAACCTCGTTCAAGAGTGTTTCGTCGGTGTACCCCACTAAAGATACATCTTTCATGAAGTCCTTGTCAAGCAGTTTCTTCAGCTTTTCCTCGGGGATGTCCTTTTCTTCAAGAACATCGCGGAACAAGCGCAGCATCTCAGCCCTGTCGGTCGTTTCACGCTTGTCCGGCGGGGTGCGGCTGTCGATGGCGAAGAACTTCTCGATCTCGACCAGGTAGATATCCAGTTTGTCGTAGAAAATGCGACGGTTGCGCACGATTTGCGCATGGTGCAGGTAGGTGTCCGGTTCCTTCGGGAACTGGTTCTCGGTCAAAAGCGAGAGCACGTAGATGTGCGGCAG
>FLNZ01004443.1_pt1 | contig 25900 bp, 26 predicted proteins | sample 1140391 | NCBI WGS metagenome assembly FLNZ01 (sample SAMEA3878171, study PRJEB12797) | bioreactor metagenome | biome: Moose rumen | place: Sweden | collected 2011-10 | reverse complement strand
CCCCCGAAACGGCCCGTGATGGGTAGTTCGGGGGGCTTTTGCAAAGGTACAAATAATTTATCTATCTGACAAACAAATTGTTGTGAATTAACTGAATATCCCTAAATTATCCACTAATATTTGCAACTATGAAACAGTTTTTCATTATCCAGAACAATCAGAATGTGGGTCCCATGCCTGCCGACCAGTTGGTGAATTATGGGTTAGGTCCCAACTCAATGGTGTGGTGTGAGGGTATGGCAAATTGGACTCTCGCAAGCCAAGTGCCTGAGCTGGCGCAATATCTAGCTCCCGCACAGCCTGCCACTCCCGTTCCTCCAGCAGCTCCCGTTCCTCCCGCTGCACCAGCGCAGCCTCAGTACTCCCAGCCTTACCAGCAACCTGTCCAACAACCCTATCAGCAACCTGCCCAACAACCTTATCAGCAACCTGCCCAACAACCTTATCAGCAACCTGCCCAACAACCCTATCAGCAGCCAGGTCAACCTGCTCAGAACCCATTTGGCAACATGGATACTCAAGGCATTTTCAAGCTGATTCTTTTCCTTGTTTTGGGTTATACAGCTATCGCTGGTCTGATTAATTTCATTGACTCTTTCGACCTCTTTGATATTCGCAAGGGCACAGCTCCTGGACTTTTCATGCTGTTCAGTTCTCTAGCAACAATCGGAATTTGTGTTGTGATAATCCTGCGAATAATTAGAAATGAGAAATACGGGTTCCTCGCTCTGGGATTCTTTGTCCTTTCCTTCATTTTTAGCCTGCTAAACATGATACTCATTGCCTCCACATCATCATTTATCATGCCATTTATAGCAGGAATTATGGGCATTGTCATCACATTGCTGGCTATCATGCCAATGGAGAAAATCAGCGACCCCAACAGCTACAAACAACTCATGGCCGAGGCGACACAGATGGACTACATCTTGCTCGGTGTATATGCCGTGCTCATGATAGGCTTCCTCGTCTTCTTTAAAATTATGATGAAGAGTGCTTTTAGACTTTAGGAACGATTTTGACATAAATTATTAAGGGACAGCGCCTGATTGCACTGTCCCTATTTTTTCATGACAGTAAAGGGATTATGAATCTTAATGATTCTTGCTCACTTCGGTGATTTTGTAAGCGCCATCGGCACCTTCCACCTTGAGATAAGTTTTGAAACCGTCGGCTCCGCACACTTCATACCAATTCCCTTCCAAACGGTTGATGATGAAATAGTCAGGAGTGATGCCCATAGAGTCGTCGGTGCGACCAGTGATTATTGACCAGTCGTATCCCTCGGCATCAGCAATCTGAGACAGTGCGGCAGGGGTGAATTTGGTCTTCACATATGGGAAATGAGCCTCGTTATAGATGTTTCCATTGAAAACATACTGACCATAGAAGTTAGCAATGAAAGCCTTTTCGAGCTCAGAAACGTCACCGTTGTCCAAGCGATTAGCGTCTTCGGCAGTGTACATGCCCTGGTCAACCTTCATGTTCTGATTGTTGCTTTTTACAATCTTAGTGGTCTGGGCTTTAACTTTTTTGCCCTTAACTTTCTTCACTTTAGCACTGGCATCAACAGCAGTGCCCATAATCAATGCTACGATTGCAGCAATAAATAAAAACTTCTTCATAGTAAAAAACGTTTTTTGTAATGAAAAATATGTTTATATAGCAGTTTGACTAATAAAAGGTTACAAAGTTTAATCTCGTAACGGTCTTCCTTAAACGATCAACGAACTCACAGCACAAACCACAAGCTGGTGTCGTAGCGTGGCAGAGCATAGACCTGGATAGCCTTGCAGCGTGAGTCGGGCGAGTTGCTGCCGTCCCCTACGCTCACCCCCCGCGCTTCGAGCGCAGCGGTCATCTCGCCAAGAGCCTTCTCGGGAGTGTTATTGTCGTTGCTCAAGTGGCACAGAAACACCCATTTCAACCCCTTGTGGTAGTTGGCTGCCACATATTGTGCCGCCACAGCATTGTCGAGGTGTCCTAAACTTCCACGCACACGCGCCTTGAGATACTCGGGATAACGCCCGCCGTCAAGCATCTGGCGGTCGTAGTTGCTCTCAATCATCAAGAAATTGGCTTTACTCATGTAGTGCGCCGCGCGCTCGGTGATGATGCCCATATCGGTTGCGATGACAAACTTGTTGTCACCCACTTCAATGCTGAATCCCATGTTGTCGATAGCGTCGTGCGACGTCTCAAAGGCAGTGAACTTCATGCCTGCAAGAAAGAACGGAATCTCCTTGAAGATGCTCACCTGATAGTCCTTAATGCGCCGTGAGATATTGTGATGCCGCAGCAGGCCGCCCATCAGGCGTGGAGTGCAATATATGCGCATATGCTTGTTCTCACGCACCAGCTTGTAGGCATAGCGAATGTGGTCGGCATGGTCGTGCGTGAGCACTATGCCTTTCACCTTGCTGATGTCTATGCCATTGGCAGCGAGGTCGCGACACACATGCTGCGGGTCAATACCTGCGTCAATAAGCACTCCTCCGTTCTCGGTACCCAGAAACGCGCAGTTTCCACTGCTTCCGCTTCCGAAACTCACAAACTGCAAGCCACTCCACTGGTCGCCATCGTCGTGCGGCACAGTGCGTTGCATGGCTTGTGAGTCATCATTGTCAAAATCATTGTCGTCGATGGCAAACTTCTCTATCCATCGACTATCGCCAAGCCTCCGCTGGCGATACTTATCATTGTTTTTACTCATTTTTAATTTACAGAGATAAAAAAGTAGAATAGTGGAATAGTGGAATAGTAGAATAGTAAAGCGGTTCCCTAATCTCTAATCTCTAATCCTTATCCTCTAAATCTTTATCTCTAATCGGCGTGAAGCGCTCTCACTTGTAAAGTAGAAATATGGTTGGCACCTTGTTAAGGTCGGGCAACTGTTTGAGCCACTGCTTCACGCCACGGGTGACTATTTTCTCGCCTGAGCCAGTGATGTCGGTAGCGATGCACAGCTTGATGTGCGGTGGCATCGTCTTGCAAATCTCGGCAACGAGAGCATTGTTGCGATAGGGCGTCTCGATGAAAATCTGCGTCTGATTCTCGCGCATAATGCGGTGCTCCATCTCCTTGAGTTTGCGGGAGCGCTGAGTCGCATCAATGGGCAGATAGCCCAAGAAAGCGAAACTCTGACCATTGAAGCCCGAGCCCATGAGTCCCATCAAGATGCTTGAGGGCCCCACTAGTGGCTTCACCTTTAGCCCACGGCTTTGGGCTATCGCCACCACATCGGCCCCAGGGTCGGCAATGGCAGGACAGCCTGCCTCGCTGATGACTCCCATTGGCTCGCCGCCCATTAGTGGCGCGAGCATTGCGGGGAAATCCTCTGACTTGGTGTGGCGATTGAGCTCATAGAAGGTGAGCGTGTCGATGTCGATACTGCGGTCGCACTTCTTGAGGAACCGCCGTGCCGAGCGCACATTCTCCACGATGAAATGCTTGATTTCTCCTACAATATTGATATTGTGCTGCGGCAACACGGTGTCGAGCCCAGTATCACTGAGCCCGACCGGTATCAAATAAAGTGCAGCTTCGGTCATGGCGTTAAACACTTACCCTATGCACCATCAAAACGGGCATTCTTCAACTCCCGAGTAAGATGTTGTAAACCGAAGTAACGTCAGCACTGGTAATTTCACCGTCACCATTTTGGTCAGCATGTTCTACCCCATTCCAATCATTATTTAGGAGTATGTTGTAGAGCAATGTCACATCGGTGGCAGTAACCTCACCGTCGCCGTTCACATCGCCAGGAACCACAACAACTGGATTGAGTGCGCCGTTGTGGTAAATGGTAAAGTCGTCGAGATAGCCGGCAAGTGTTGTGGAACCGCCAGTGCATGCCACACGGTAGCGTGCAGGCACCTGAACGGCAACTGGGAAGCAAAGAGTGCTCTTGGCCTTTGGTGCAGCAATGACTGTGGTGTTACCCGTAGCATTGGGCTGAGCAGTCCATGTCTGTCCTTGGTCGGTTGACATGAACAGCTGCAAGTTGGCATTAATATTAGTGTTATTATAAAAGTCAAAGGCCACCATATAGGTGTCATAAGCGACGTCACTGGTCATGGTGGCGGTGCTAGGTTTTTTCATAGCAACTGAAATGTTGCCATTGACCAAACTGGCGTCGGTAGGCGATGCAGGATAGCATTTGGCAAAAGTCCAAGTCGCCAAGGAGCCTTCATCGCTTATGGTCGCATTATTAGACGTTTTAGGAGTCATGGGCTCAAAGTCTTCGACCACAGTCACAAAGGTGCCGTTGAGCTTAACGTTAAACTTCACCACATCACCTTCCTCATGAATGTTGTATAGGTTATATTGATTGGGCTTGTTGCCCCATGCCATCAAGTTGGGTGTTGTCTCGTTAGTAATCATGGTCACGCCACGAGTGCCCGGGAAGGGGTCGGTGGGTGATTGGAAAGCAGTGGAGCCACCGGCGCGCAGCAATTCGTAATAGAGTCGGGTAGCGTTGCCGTTAGGTGCATTGCCGGTCCACACGCTAGTGTTGGTAGAGTCCATACGAGCAATGGTCATGCCATGACCAGGAGCGTATTTGTCCCACTTCGTTGTATTTTGACGATTATCGATAAGGAAGACCTCCTTGTTGGTAGGAGTTTTTAGAATATATCCCTCACCGGTAGTGCTTGTGGGGTTAAGGGTATATTCTCCCTCGGCAGTGATAATCTGGTAGTTGGCAAAGCCTGTGGAGTAGCGGTCATAGAGGCTATACGCCACTGGGGTGCGCGCATTGTTCTGGTAGTTTCCGCCAGCCATCAAGTCCCACTCGCCTGGATGCTGAGCCTCGCCGTTGGTATCGTCGTCATCCTCGTTAGTATCGTAGAGGTCGGGCAGTCCCAGCACATGGCTGAACTCGTGGCAGATGGTGCCTATGCCGTCAAAGATACCGTTACTCTTGGCATAGATATACTCTGCCGAGCAAGCATAGTCGCGGATATACTTGCCGTCATATTTTGTATAAGTATAAAAAGCTGAGCGATGGGGCCAGATGTGATTAGGACTGCTGGAGTCGCTACTGGATGGGGTATCGGCATAGATAAAGTAAATGAGGTCAACAATGCCATTGTTGTCAAGGTCATATTGGCTAAAGTCCACGGTGGGGTTAGCTTTCTGAACGGCGCTTAAGAAAATGTTATAAGCATATTGATTGCCTTGGTTAACATTATAATTCACCTCAAAAGGACCCACCACGTCAAACTGCGGCGTGAAGATGCCGTTGCTGTTGTCGTGGAAGTAGTCGCGAACGCTGCCGGTGCAGTTGCCATAAGGGTTGGAAGTGCCGTCCTCGTTGGTATAACCAGTGTAGTTTTCTTGATTAATCATATTGGTGTAGAAGTCAACCACATCGCTGCGAGTGAAATGCGCGTCCTTAAACTCCACAAGAATCACCAGGCCGTGAAAATTGTTATAGTCAATACTATTGAGATGTGACAGAGCGTCGCGCTGGGCACGAGCACGGATGCCAGCGGCCACCTGACGCTCCGAGCGCAGGTTCTTACCAGTGGCTTGCAGCCAAGCATTGTCGCTTGCCGAACGCTTGTCGGCATCACGCGCTACAATATTGCTTGCCACCACCTCATCATTGAGAAGGGTACCATAAGTGTAAAAACCCTTGTCGTTCATGACAATGGTGTAGCCGTCAACGGTCGTCATGTAGTGGTAGAACTCATCTCCCTTGATTCTCACGGTGAGTTCCTCGCCGCCAGGTTGTGTCACCGTCTGTGGAGTAGGGATAGCAGGCACTGCACTCGCTACTAAGCAGGTCAGCGCACAGAAAATTGTAAATAATAATTTCTTCATTGTAATGGTATTTTTGATGTTTTAAATATTTCAAAGTTTAAAGTAAAGTGCAAATATCGTCATTTTTTTTCAAAGGAGCAACAAGTGAGACATCTTTTCGCCTAAATTTGCAATTTTCCACCTTATTATTATTGCTTATAGGAAAAATATACTTAACTTTGCACGTTTAAAATAGAATTACGAACGAAACAATCTATCAGGGATATGCAAGAGATAACTCAAGAATCATCGTCTAGTAATAACGAGAAGAAAAAGAACTTCAACTCATCAATACCCATCAAGGCGTTCTTCAATGCGTGCGCTCACAACTGGTATTGGTTTGTCATTTCAGCGATAATCTGCACCTGCTTGGCACTGCTCAAGAGCAAGTCGGAGCCTAAGCTATATAGCTCACAGGCAACAATAATGCTCACTACCGAGACCAGCAAGCAGGCGGGTAGCCAGGCACAAGTGTTTGGAGATTTGGGCATGAAAGTGGTGACTACCGACCTTGCCAATGAGACCCACAAGATAAAGTCAACCAAGATTATGGAGAGTGTTGTCACTCATCTGGGACTCAACATTCAATATTATGGCAAGGTGTATCTGCGTGAGGTTAACACCTACAAGCACTCTCCAGTGCAAATCACCCCGATGCGCGAGGCCGAGACCAATTATTCCATTTCTATCGCACCAAAAAGCGAAACAAAGTTTGAGTTTGCCATCAATGGCAGCAAGAACTGGAAAGAGGCAGAATTTGGAAATACAGTAGCAACACCTTACGGTCCCATTGCCGTCACCAAGACCAAGTTATTCAACACTCAGTATGTAGGCTACACGGTGATTGCCAAAGTTTATACCATCAATAGTGCCGCAAAGAAATATATCAACTCCTTGAAGGTGGAAATGACCGACAAATACAGCGACGTGCTCAAACTCTCACTTACCACCGACAATAACGAGCTGGGTATCGACATTCTGAATGCCCTCATCGTGGCTTATAACCAAGACGGCATCGAGGACAAGAACCGCGTGGCACGCAACACCGAGGACTTCATTAACGAACGCATTGCCGCAATTTCGCAAGACCTTAGTGGCGTGGATAGCCGCATCGCGCAACTCAAGTCGGCAAGCGCCAACGCATCAATGTATGCCGACGCCTCATCGGGCATGAAATTTCAAGAGAATGCCTCCGACGCCAGCCTACAGCTTAGCATAGCGACAAGCATGCAAGGATATATCAACGGCACTGATGACAAATCACTGCTGCCAAGCAATGTAGGCATTGCCGATGCCGGCATTGAAGGACAAATCAAGGCATATAACGACAATATGCTCAAATATCAGAAGATAGCTTCTACCGCAACAGGCGAAAACCCAGTGATTGCCCAGTTGCAGAGCGAAATGAGCGCCCAAAAGGCGAATATTCAGAATTCTATAAACAAATACATCAATAAGCTCAGTGCCCAGACCTCGCGAGCCCAGGCACAGGCCGCCACTGCACAAGCCGGACGACAAGTGATGCCTTCGCACGAGAAATCTATCATTGAGGTCACCCGTCAGCAAAACGTGAAGGAGCAACTCTTCCTCTACCTGCTAAACAAGCGTGAGGAAAACGCCCTGCAGATTGCCATCACCGAGCCTAATGCCAAGGTCATCGAGAACGCTACGGGCAGTGGATCGCCCATCGCGCCCAACACCACACGCTTCCTCGCTATTGGTCTGCTCATTGGCTTGCTCATTCCCGCCGCAGTGCTTTATCTCATTTACTGGATTCTATCTCTTGACACCAAGATTCACTCCCGCCACGATGTGGAGGAGAACTGTAAACTTCCTATCGTGGGAGAGATCCCGAGCAAGCACAGCAGCCAGAAGAACGAAGAGATTGTCATCACCGAGGATTCTGTGGACAGAGTATCGGAGGCTCTAAGAATTGTTAGAGCAAATCTCGACTTCATCGCCGAGAGCAAAGACGGTGTGGGTACCGTGATGCAGTTCACCTCAACACGTCCTGGTGAAGGAAAGAGCTTCATCGCCCTGAACCTCGCTCTCACCTACGCCTACGTCAACAAGAAGGTGGCTGTGGTCGATCTTGACTTGCGCAAGGGACGATTCTCAGAATACGCTAATACCGAGACCAACATTGGTGTGAGCTCATTCCTCTCAGGAAAGACCACCAACATCGACGACATCATTGTCAAGGGAAGCATCCACGAGAACCTCGACATCGTGCCTCTGGGCGCCATCCCGCCCAACCCCACCAGTCTGCTGATGAACAAGCACCTCGAGGAACTCATCACCGCTTTGCGCGAGAGATATGACTACATCATCCTCGACACTGTGCCATTTGGACTGATTGCCGACGCGACGCTCATCAACCGATATGTTGATTTCACAGTTTATGTGATACGCGACGGCTTCATCGACAAGAAGTTCTTGCTCGACCTTGAGAAAGCCAGCGACGAGAAGAAGCTCAAGAACCTCACTATTCTCATCAACGACCTCAAACTCGACAAGAAGAACTATGGTTATGGAGGATATGGTTATGGCTACGGATATGGCACTTATGGTTATGGCTACGGTTATGGTTATGGTTATGGCTATGGCAACGACGCTAATAAAAAGAAGAAAATCAGCCTCAAAAACTTGAATCTGAAGAAGACAAAGAACAAGAAATCTTGACAACTCACTGATAATTGTCACTACAACCGTCGCGTACTCAGCAAATTAACAGCACTTGCGCGACGGTTGTTTGGTGAATGATCATCTACCTATAGCACTCCGATATGACCATCTTGAAAGGTAATGACTTATTGAGCAAAACGCAGTGCAATGCCTTGCGAGGGATTGCCATCATCGGTATTGTCCTGCACAACTTCTGCCACTGGCTAAACCCTGAAGTCGTCATCCTTGAGAATGAGTATAATTTCAACCTCTCTTTCGGCCAACGAATGTGGGACTACCTTTGCGGTGGCATCGACATGTATTTCCCTGTTCAGTTCTTTTCTTTCTTTGGGCATTACGGAGTTCCTGTTTTCTTGTTTCTCAGCGGCTTTGGACTTGTCAGGAAATATGAGGGCGCCAAGAGCGAGAAAAGCACAGCAACACAGTTCATAATCTATCAGTGGAAAAAGCTATTCAGGCTCATGCTGCTGGGACTGATAATTGGGCTCTTTGCTCACGCGATGTATAATGCTTTCTACAAGGCTGACTGGCTAAAATATCTGGTCGCCCAGCTCTTGCTGGTCATCAATGTGCTTAAGAGACCCGAACTTAACATCATGCCTGGGCCATACTGGTTCTTTGGACTGATGCTGGAGGTGTATGTGATTTATCGCCTCATCGTCTTTCCCACTAACAAAATCAAGAAAAAAGGCTGGAAATGGCTCAGATGGTTTATACCAGTGGCACTGGTGCTGGTGGCGTGGATAATGCAGGTGCCACTGATAAATCGACACGTGTTTATCCGATACCTGCGCTATAATGCCGTCGTTGCCATGCTGCCGTTTGCCATGGGAGTGCTCATGGCGAGATATGGATTTCCACGCCTCTCCAAATGGCTGCTGGCAGCTATCGCCATTGCCGCGATGCCAGTGCTTTTGCTCGCCAACCTTAACTTCTATGCTTGGTTGTGGGGACCCATGATAGTGATCGCTGGCAGCGTGAGCTTCGTAAAGCTCTTTGAGGCAAGAGACGCCACCATCCAGAGCCGTCTCGACCTTTCGCTCAAGCCACTAGTGTGGACTGGTGTTTTGTCATCATGCATCTTTGTCGTGCATCCCCTTGTACGACTCCCGATATTTATGGAAGTGATATGGAGAGGCCCCAAAATAGGGCTCTGCCCGCAGTTCTATCTATTGCTGACAATCTACATCGTCATCACACTGCTCCTGGCGATGGGATACCGTTACTACCTAGAACTCTACCCAGCACCAAAATTAAACCCCAATCGGTCATGAGGCTGTTACAAAACGAAAAGTGCTTCGCATTTTAGCTCCCCCTCTAAGATAGAGGGGGCATGGGGGAGTATGACGGCAACGATTTAACCCAAATCGGTCATTAGGCTGTTGCAAAAATAAAAAAACACAGTTTCTTGAAAATCTGTCGAATAAAAAATCAGATTAATCCGTAGTTTTCTATTTTGTGGGTGTTTTGCAACACCTTCCATGGTATTTATTCTTCCTTTTTCTTGCTAGTGAATGCAGGCTTGAGTATCATACTCACCCCAAATGTGATGAGTAGATAGACAAGCACCATAGCATAGTATTTAGAGGTGTCGTCCATACGCACAAAAAAGATTTCCCTAACTGTAGGATGAATGACGAACAACACCCCCGACATGGCACCTAACCAGCTGAATGCGCTATCAAGCAATCTCACCTTGGAGAACAACTTCACTAGCGTCACAGCTGTGATGATTATAAAAATGGGCATTATCAGCCAACTGTAGAAGTTGAACTTCGATGCCGTCAGCAAAACAAATGCCAAAAGGAATATTCCAGCACTCACACTAGTCTTATTCAGTGAGAAGGAACTGGCATTCAAGTGACGTGCCGCCAACACGCCCATACAGAATGGCAACATCGCAATGAAACCATTAATTCGCAAATAACTTAGCATATCACCCTCGGGGTCAAAGAATGCCATCACCACAATCGAGAAAACTGTCAACGCTATGGCGACCCAATCACTCCTGTTGTAGATTAAAAGGCGATAAATCACATACATCTCCATTATCATGCCAAAGAACCAATATGGGCCTGGGATGCAGAACCACGATGTGCTAGGATATAAATTACCCAATAGCAGGAATTGGAACACCAAAGGACTGCGCACACCCTTATCGGGGTACAAAATGAAATAAACCATCAAGAACAGCGCAAGTCCCTTGAGCTGCATGACAAACAATTTTTTATAGTGATTGGCGATAAAAACTTTGCTGGAAGTCCCCCTGCCATTTCCTTTCTCATATTTCAAAGTGAGGCAATAACCGCTCAAGAAGACAAACAACATCAAGCCATAGGGGCAATAAAACGAAATGAGGTTAAAAGGCAATGTGGCGTCGGGGTGCATCAAGTTGTTTAAGAACCCTTTCACCGAACTCCACATGAAATTATACTCATTGTCCATAAACACGCCATTGAAGCGATGGGTCATGTTATCGACAATAATGAAAATGATGGCAAAGCCGCGCATAATATTGCATTCTGCGCGACTAAGAAAGGTGTCATTGATTGTGGCACCTACTTCTCTATTGGGTTGTTTGTGACTTGACATAAATTGTCTTACAGCCTAAAGGCTATAGGGATGATACAGCGAACGTTGACCTTGGAGTTGCTCACCATGCCAGCTACCCACTTTGGCATCTTGCTGATGACGCGCATCGCCTCTCGGTCAAGGCTGTCATCGCCTGAACCTTGAATCACCTGAATGTCAAACAGCTTGCCATCAGTGCCCACCACAAAGCTACACAACACGCGTCCTTGGATGTGGTTGTGATAAGCGTCGTAAGGGTACTCACGAGTGTCGTTGATGAAATTAATCATGCTGCGCTCGCCACCAGGGAACTGAGGACGCACATCAACGCTCTCGTAATCATATACCAACGTGTAACCGCTCTTGTTTGGCGACAAGGGATTGCAAGCGGTAACATTACGCATGTGCTGCGCCGAGGCATCAAACATCAACGCACTCAAGGCAACAAGCAACAATAATAACGATAAACGTGAGAGCTTCATAACAGCATTTTCAGTAAGTTTAAGCAGGTGTCAATTAGTGTGTATCAACACTTTTTTCAAGCGATTTGTTACATTTTTCATGCAAATATAGTGGTGATTTTATAAAAAACAACAACTACAGGCACTCATTTTGGTAATGATTAATAAGGTTTTTGGTTTTTTTACAAAAAGATGCTTTTTTCTTCGCTAATGTAAGGAAAATTAAACAATTAATTGGCACAACTATAGCATCAAATATAAATTTATAGGAATCTCTTTAATACTATAATCGCATTTTTCTCGTTATTAAATAATGACAATGATATTTAAGACCAAAAATATAATCTCGTTACTGCTCTTGGCGATTGGAGCTATTGCAGCTAACGCCCAAGACGGCACCACGGCCTACCAGTTCTTGAATGTGCCGGTGTCGTCGCATGTTTACGCCCTGGGTGGGCACAACATTACTATCATCGACGACGACATCAACCTCGTGGAGCAGAACCCCGCGCTGCTGGGCAAGGAATTTGACCATCAGGTGGGGCTGAACTATATGCGTTACATTGGCGGCACCAATTTCATGGGAGCGCGCTATGGACAAGGCGTGGGTGAGCATGGCGCTGCCGGAGCGGCGATTCAGTATTTCGGCTACGGCAAGATGAACGCCACCGATGCCAGCGGGGCAATTACCGGCGAGTTCAGCGCCAGCGACTTGGCGTTCACCCTCACCTACTCTCACGACATCAGCGACCGTCTGCGTGGCGGCATCAACCTCAAGTATGTCCACTCCAGCTACGAGACCTACTCTGCTGGTGCCATCGCCGTAGATTTAGGTGTCAACTATTACAACCCCGACAAAGACCTCTCCCTCTCGCTCGTGTTAAAGAACCTGGGAGGTCAGGTCAAGAAATTCAACGACACACGCGACAAGCTGCCGTGGGACATCCAGCTGGGTTTCAGCAAGGGATTAGGCTCTACACCGTTCCGACTCTCGGTCACCGCCTATAACCTCTCAAAATGGAAACTCCCTTACTACGAGCCTGCCGACAAGAACAACACGTCGAGCGACCTCGTGGAGAAGGACAAGTTTGCCAGCAACCTCTTCCGCCACCTAGTCTTTGGCATCGAATACCTGCCATCGAGCAACATCTACATTGCCGCTGGTTACAACTACAAGACACGCACCGACATGAGCACCTACAAGCGCAACTTCCTGTCGGGATTCTCCATTGGCGGCGGCATGAAAGTCAAAGCCTTCGGCTTCGGCGTTGCCTTCGCACAACCCCACACTGGCGCCACCACATTCATGGTAAACCTCACCACCTCCATAGGAGAGCTGATGAGGTAAAATGTTAAGTTTTAAGTGGTAAGTTTTAAGTGGTAAGTGTTAAGTGACAAGTGGCAAGTGTTAAGTGTTAAGTGGTAAGTGGCAAGTGTTAAGTGGTAAGTGGTAAGTGGTAAGTGGTAAGTGGTAAGTGGTAAGTGGTAAGTGTTAAGTAAAAGAGACAAGTGTCAAGCCCCTAGTCACTCATAGTCACTCATAGCCACTCCTACCCACTCCTATCCACTCCTATCCACTCCTACCCACTCCTATCCTATTCCAGCTTAAATTTCACTGGCAGGGTGTAGAGCACTCGCACTGCGGCGTGGTCTTCGTTGTAGCCTGGGATGAAGTGCTTCATTGCCTTCACCACTCTCACTGCCTCGTTGTCAAGGGCTTTATCAACGCTCTTTAGCACTTTCACGTTGCTTATCGCGCCCGATTTCTCCACGATGAACTGCAACACCACAGTACCTTGAACGCCGTTCTTCTGGGCGCTCTTGGGGTATTTAATGTTCTCGGAGAGGTACTTCATCAGTCCCTCATTGCCACTAGGATATTCGGGTGGGTACTTGGCTTTATCATACTCCATCACGCCTTCATAGTCGCCCTCCAGCGGCTCATATCCCTTAGGCTCGGGCTGCACGATGGTCTTCTTGGCTGTGCGCTTGTGGCTGCGGCGTTTCTTCTTGGCGTCGGCATTAAATCCCGCTGCGCACACTGCCATGGCAAGCAGAATCAATATATATCGTTTCATGAGTTGTGAGTTGTGAGTTTTTAGTTTTTCTAGATATCTAGAAATTCTAGAAGATCTAGAAACCCTAGATTATAGATTATGGATTATGCATTATGGATTATGCATTGTGCATTGTGCATTGTGCATTGTGCATTGTGGATTGAGCATTGTGCATTTTAATAAATTTCATCATCTCCTGCTTGCTTGATTTCCTCGTCGGTGAGCTTGGTATGGTCCATTTTGCGCCACACCCACACGATATAGGCAAGCACAAATGGCACAAGCAGCGACACATAGCTCATGGCAGTGAGCGTGAACTCACTCGACGAGCTGTTGGCAAGCGTGAGAGAGTGCTGCACGTCTTGCAGCGAGGGATAATAGGCAGTGTGGTTGTAGCCCACCACCCAGAACAGGCTCATCACCACGAGCACCGCACCGATGCCAGCCCACCAAATGCCTTTCTTGTAGGCACTCTTGAGCAGCGACTTGATGATGCCGTTGAGCACCATCAACACGCCAAAGAGCAAAGCTCCCAGCGCCCACCACATCTGCACGTAGTTGGTGAGATACTTGTTAGGCACCCAAATGGCATTTCCAGCATCGTCAACCTCCACACCGGGCGAGGTGAGAATCACCGCCACCACAGCCAGGAACAGCACCACAAAGATTGTGGAGTTGATAAACAGTCGCTTGTGCTGGTTGCGCTGCACCTCGTCGTCGTTGATGTTGTTGATGAAATAGAGCGACGCTAGTGTGCGAGCCAGATAGAACACCATAAAGCCGAAGAGCAGGTTCTTCCAGCAGGCTATCGCCTCAAGACCATGATGGGGTCCCCACTTCGAGATAGTGGCTGCCTGAACGTCGAGGATATTGGTCTTCTCAACGGTGAAGTCGGCGCCAAAGAACATTCCCGCTACCGCCACACCGAGCAGCACAGGACCGGCAAAGCCGTTTATTAATAATAAGGTGTCGTAGAACTTGGTACCATACACGTTGCCATGCTTGGTGCGGTATTCGTAGGCAACAGCCTGGACGACAAAGCTGAAAAGGATGAGTATCCACAGCCAGTAGGCACCACCAAAGCTGGTGCTGTAGAACAGCGGGAACGAGGCGAAGAACGCTCCGCCAAAGGTCACCAGAGTGGTAAACGTGAGCTCCCATTTGCGTCCAAGCGAGTTGATGAGCAATGGGCGTTTCTCTTTCTTGGTAGTGATGAGCATCGACTGACCGCCCTGCACAAAGAGCAGAAACACCAGCAGTGCGCCAAGCACCGACATTATCAGCCACCAGTAGTTTTGTAACATTTCGTGTGTCATAGTTGTGTCCTCCTCTTTTTATTTTGTTTCTACTACGTTTAGGTCGGTCTTCGATTTCTTGGTAATCTGCTTGCAGATGATGCTCACGTCGGCAATGAGCAGTACAGTGAACACCACAGCAAAAATCCAGAAGGTGGTCTGCACATATCCTGCCGAGAGGTCGCTGATGGCAACTTTGTTGGGCATCAGGTCTTGGATGGTCCAGGGCTGACGGCCCACCTCGGCGACAATCCATCCGCACATCGAGCACAGATAAGTGAGCGGAATGGTGAGGACTGCTAGCCAATAGGCGGGTTTCGCCAGTTTCTCCTTCCAGGGAATCCACTTGGGTTTGTAGAGCAGCAGCAACACTATAATAAAGAATATCACCAGATAGCCGCCTATGGTCACCATCAGGTGGAAGGTGTAGAACGTCAAGGGCACGTTGGGCACCGCCTCCTCAGGCTTGTCGAGATAGGCATATCCCAGATACTTGAAATTGTCTTCAATAACCTTACCCTGCTCCTGCATGGTGATGCTATCGCCTATTTTATGCGCCTCCTGATATACTGCGAGCGCGTCTTTAGCCAGCTTTCCTTGCTCTATGCGGTCGGCGTATGAGACGGTGTTGATGGCGTTGCCGTCGGCATCCATCGACTTGCCGTCAATTATATCCTCAATGCCTGGAACAAAGGCGTTGAAATCGTGAGTGGCAAGGAACGCTAGGCCGTGAGGAATAGAGATGTCGAAGAGATAGGGGTCGATGCTGTCGCCAATCTCCTTTGATGGGTTGAGAATGCCGAATGCCACTATCGGCTGACCCTGTTCGCCCTTATACAGACCCTCCATCGCAGCAAGTTTCATGGGCTGGTGCTTGGCGACCTGCACAGCCGAGGTGTCGCCGCTGATGCTGGTGAGGACGATGCCAATGAGTCCTACCCAGCCGCCCACCTTGAGGCTTCGCAAGGCATGGTCGCGGTTGCGCTTTTTCAACAGCAGCCATCCACACACTCCCACCACAAAGGCCCCACCTAGTGCCCAAGCGCTGGTCACGGTGTGGAACACCTTTGCCATTGCCATCGGCGAGAACGCCACTTCCCAGAAGTTGGTCATCTCGTTGCGCATGGTCTCGGGGTTGAAGGTGCATCCGGCAGGATATTGCATCCATGAGTTGGCGACAAGAATCCACAACGCCGAGATGCTGGCACCTAGGGCAGTGAGCCATGTGGAGGCAAGGTGGAACTTGGGCGACACCTTCTTCCAACCAAAGAACATCACGGCGATGAACGTCGATTCCATGAAGAAGGCGAGGATGCCCTCGATAGCCAACGGAGCGCCAAAAATGTCGCCCACAAACCAGCTGTAGTTCGACCAGTTGGTGCCAAACTCAAACTCGAGGATGATACCCGTTGCCACACCAATGGCGAAGTTCACGCCAAAGATGGTCATCCAAAACTTGGTGGTGGCGAGCCATTTCTCGTCGCGAGTGCGATAATAGATGGTCTCCATCACACCGATTATTACTCCCAGTCCTAACGTCAACGGCACGAACAGCCAGTGATAGCAGGCTGTGAGAGCAAATTGCGCCCTCGACCAATCGACTACTGTCATTAATAAATCACCCATGATAGTTATCAGTTAATAGTTCAAAGTTCACAGTTTATAGATATTAGTTTATAGTTTGTTGCGATGGCATCGCAACCACTTAACACTTAACATTTAAAACTTAACACTTATTTCTTGGTTAGTTGCTCTCGCACATATTGCGCTTTGCCCTCATCGGTGTCGCTCTTTGAGGATAGGAAATTAGGGAAGAAAAGTATTTTTATTATCACAAAGAAAATAAAGAGCTTGATGCCGATGATGAGCCACAAGGTCTTACCTAGTGTCATCGAGCGGAAACCATCAACGTAGAGGTCAACGGCACGTGTCCAAAAGCCTTTCTTTTCTTGCATATTTTCAATTAGTTAATAATGTTGTGTGCAAATATACAAAAAGTTACCCAAAGGTAAATTACCCAAAGGTAACTTTTTTGCTTCTTTACTCAAACCGCCCCTACTACTTCGAGAGGCGTGAAATCGTCTCAAGGAGGTGGCGGTCGATGGTCTTCTCATACTTAATAGCCTTGTTGAAAGGAACATACACCATCTGTTCATCGTCATCACCAATCATCACGTTGCGCTGACCCTCGACAAGAGCTTCGATGGCGGTAGCACCCATTTTCGACGCCAAGATGCGGTCTTGCGCTGTGGGAGAACCGCCACGTTGCAGGTGACCGAGAATGGTCACGCGCACATCATACCGAGGATACTCCTGGCGCACCCGCTCGGCAAGCTGCATAGCACCGCCCGTGACAGGATTCTCGGCAACAAGCACTATCGACGATTTCTTGGTGGTGCGGAAGCCGTGTTCGATGAGCTTCGCAAGCTGGTCGCCCTCTATGGCAAGTTCGGGGATAATGACCGCCTCGGCACCGCCGGCAATAGCTCCGTAAAGTGCCAGGAAGCTGGCTTCACGTCCCATCACCTCGATGAAAAACAGGCGCTCATGGCTGTTGGCGGTGTCGCGTATGCGATCTACGCACCACATGATGGTGTTGAGAGCCGTGTCATAGCCAATGGTGTGGTCAGTGCCATAGAGGTCGTTGTCGATGGTTCCTGGAATACCCACGACGGGCACGTCAAACTCACTGGCAAACTGCCTTGCTCCCGTGAGAGTGCCGTCACCACCAATCACCACCAGCGCATCGATGCCATGCTTGAGCATATTGTCGTAGGCCTTCTGGCGACCTTCGGGAGTCATAAACTCCTTGCATCGCGCAGTGCGAAGAATGGTTCCTCCACGATGGATGATATTCGACACATCCTCGGCATGGAAATCGACAATTTCATCATCTACTAAACCGCGATAACCACGGTAAATGCCTTTCACGTTAAATTCATGGGAAATTGCAGCGCGCGTCACCGCCCTGATAGCGGCGTTCATGCCAGGAGCATCACCTCCCGACGTCAGCACGCCAATTGTCTTAATCTTTGCCATAATATTTAGTTTTTAGTATTTTGTTATTAGTTTAGTTTGTTGCGATGGCATCGCAACAGACGGAACGCTGCTATTCTCACCTCTCGCCAGTGTAGATTGAGCAGGTGCCAAAGGTCATGCGTTTCACTTTACAGTTGTTGAAGCCCGCCTCGCGCATTATGGCGAGCATGTCTTCGCCCTGAGGCACGGCGGCGATGCTCTGCGGCAGGTAGCGGTAAGCGCTCTTGTCGTGAGATTTCAGTGCGCCAAACCACGGGATGATGTGCAAGGTGTAAAGGTCATAGAACCACCGCACCACACGGTTGCGGGGCGTGGAAAGCTCTATCACGCAACACATCCCACATGGCTTGAGCACGCGGTGCATCTGCTCATAGCCTTGCAGCAGGTGCTCGAAGTTGCGCACGCCAAACGCTACCGTCACCGCGTCAAACTCGCCATCTTCGAACGGCAGTTCCAAGCAATCGCCCTGCTGGACGGTGATGGCATCGCCAAGACCGCGCTTTGCTATCTTCTTGCGTGCCACGTCGAGCATACCCTGTGAGAGGTCAATGCCCACCACCGCCTCGGGTTTTATCTTTCGGTAGAGGTCGATGGCAAAGTCGCCAGTGCCAGTCGCCACGTCGAGGATGCGACGCGGATGGCTCTTGCGCACCATCTTCACCGCCACGCGTCGCCACCACCGGTCGATGCCCAGCGTCATGGCGCGGTTCATAAAGTCGTAGGCAGGCGCAATGCTGTCAAACATCGCCTCCACCTGCCGAGCCTTCTCCCCCTCACTGCTATATGGCTTTATCTCCTCAACTTTCATCACTCTTCTGGTGTTAAATTAGACAAAAGAACATAATTATTTTACATAAGAAACATAATTCAATTTTTATCTTTCGTATCAATCGAGTGCAAGTTATTCTTTGGGTCGATAAATGCGATATTTTCGTCTTATCTGTATTTTACTTTCATTTCCAAAATTTATCAACAATCCGTTATCGATGCCCGTTGCTGTTAAATAGTTAACCAATTGTGTTTGATGTGCTTCATTAATATTTTGCACGGTCTTCAACTCTATTATGACACAATTTTCAACAAAAATATCAGCATAGAATTCACCAATCACTTTATCATCATATTTTACCATAATGGGTGATTGTTGTTTTGCACTAATCCCTGCTTTTGAAAGCTCAATCATCAGGGCATTTTCATATACTTTCTCGGTATATCCTGGTGCAAGAGCCTTTCTTACAATATTAGCGCAATCCAATATATCACTTATCAATGCTTCAATATCCATATAAAATTAATTTATGTTCTTCTAAAAACTTCTGTTCTTATGTCTAAAAAAGCAGGCGCAGCCAATTACCCACTATTGTTCTTTTGTCTAGTCTTTCATTCTTTCTGCATTGAGAGAAGCACTTCGTGCTTCTCATAGGCTTCGACGATGCGTTGCACGAGTTGGTGGCGCACGATGTCTTTCTTGCCAAACTCAATCTTGCCGATGCCTTTCACGCCGTCGAGCACTTTTAAGGCTTGGATGAGGCCTGAAGTGACGCTGCGGGGAAGGTCAATCTGCGTGGTGTCGCCAGTGACCACCATCTTCGACCCCATGCCCAAACGGGTGAGGAACATCTTAATCTGGTGGGTGGTGGTGTTCTGCGCCTCGTCGAGGACGATGATGGCATCGTTGAGAGTGCGGCCGCGCATAAAAGCGAGCGGCGCAATCTGGATGACATTGGTGTCCATATACTCCTTGAGCTTGGCGCCAGGAATCATATCCTCAAGGGCATCGTAGAGCGGTTGGAGATAAGGGTCAATCTTGTCGCGCATATCACCAGGAAGAAAGCCGAGCTTCTCGCCTGCCTCCACTGCCGGTCGTGACAGGATAATCTTGCGTGCCTCACGGTTCTTCAGGGCTCTTACCGCAAGAGCCACAGCAAGGTAGGTCTTTCCTGTTCCCGCTGGACCCAGAGCAAAGGTCAAGTCGTTCTCGTTGAAGGTCTTGACCATGAGTTGCTGGTTTGGGGTGCGGCCCTTGATGGGCTTGCCGTTCACACCATAGATTATCACGTCGTCCATCTTCAGCTCCTTGGGCGGCAAGCCCTTGATGGTGTCGAGAATGACGTCCTCGGGCAACGTGTTGTAAGTGGCGCAATATTCCTCGAGCTGCTTGATGTCGTGCTCAAACTTCTCGGTCTCGGCCTCATCGCCAATAACGGTGATTACCGAGCCCCGCGCCGCCATGCGCAGCTTTGGAAACAAGTTGCGAATCAGTTGGATATTACTGTTGTTAACCCCATAAAACACCACAGGGTCAACATTATCGATTATTACGTGTCGTTCTATCATTATTTTTAAGCAAACAAGCTAACGAGTAAACAAGCTAACAAGCCAATAGCATTGCCTTCATTCATTAAAAAACTATTAACTATTAACTCTAAACTATTAACTCTAAACTATTAACTATTTCTAACTATTTCACCATAATTTTATGTGCCGTGCCGTCGCTCATGAGCACGATGTTCACGCCAGGTTGTGGAGAGTCAATGCGCTGACCCTCAACATTAAATCTCGCAAGTTCGGTGGCATTGGGGTCGGCAGTGATGCCTGGCGCCGACTCCACAGGAGTCTCGCCACTGAAAAACACCACGCGCGACATCATGAAGGCATCGGGAGCTATCCACTGCACCGAGCTAGGAATCACCACGGCATAGAGCCAGTTGTAGCCCGTAGCAGCCTCACCAGCAGGGTTATATAGGAAATTGCTGGGAATCACCTCTGCCCCCGACGGAATCTCGATGAGTTTCTCCACAAGGTAGTGCTGATCCCAGTCGTCACGGCCGTACCATCCAGTTCTTACCAATGTCTTCATGTCTTTGGTGTAGATGTGGCCGTGCTTGCACTTAAATCCATCGGGGCTATAGAAATAGCCCTTGTCGGTAATCATGTACTGCGCACTTGCCGACAGCGACACAACCGCAAAGAGTAGTAATAGTATCTTTTTCATTGTAGGAAGTGTTTTATAGGTGACAAAAATACTCAAAAATAATTGTGTTAACAAAATTTGCTCATTATTTTCTTCCTAATTTTGATTTTTTCGGCAAAAAAGAATTAATTTTGCACAATCAGAACAATTATTTATAAAATTAACTAATTATGGCAAATTGCAAAAAAACTAAACCAACAGCTAAAAAAGCTACTACTAAAAAAACAACTAACGCCGCCAGCAAGCGTTGCATGGACATGGAAGCACGCTATGGCGCTCACAACTACCACCCACTGCCAGTAGTGCTCCACAAGGGCAAAGGCATCTATGTGTGGGATGTGGAAGGCAAAAAGTACTTCGACTTCCTCTCGTCTTACAGTGCTGTGAATCAGGGCCACTGCCACCCACGCATCGTGAAAGTGCTCAAAGAGCAGGCCGACACCCTGTGCCTCACCTCGCGCGCTTTCTACAACGACGTGCTGTGCGAGTATGAGAAATTCATGCACCAGTTCTTCGGCTACGACAAGGTGCTCCCAATGAACACTGGTGCCGAGGGCGTAGAGACTGCTCTGAAGCTCGCCCGCCGCTGGGGTGTTGCCAAAAAAGGCATTCCCAACGACAAAGTCAAGATAATATGCTGTGAAGGCAACTTCCACGGACGCACCGTGACCATCATCACCATGAGTGACGACCCAAGCTCATTTGCCGACTACGGACCTCTCACCCCAGGCTTCATCCGCATCCCTTATAACGACCCCAAAGCTCTTGAGAAAGCCCTCAAGAAATATGGCGACGAGGTGTGCGCCTTCATCGCCGAGCCTATCCAGGGCGAGGCTGGCGTGTTCGTGCCCGACGACGGCTACCTGAAGAAATGCTTCGACCTGTGCCATGAGCACAACGTGCTCTTCATCGCCGACGAGGTGCAGACAGGTATCGCCCGCACCGGCAAGATGCTCTGCTCTATGCACGATGGCATCCGTCCCGACATCGTAATCTTAGGTAAGGCACTCGGTGGTGGTGTGCTTCCCGTTTCGGCTTGCCTCGCCGATGACGACATCATGCTCAACGTGAAACCTGGCGAGCACGGCTCCACCTTCGGTGGCTTCCCACTGGCAGCACGCGTGGCTATCGAGGCCCTCAAAGTGGTTAAGGAGGAGAAACTCACACAGAATGCCGAGAAGATGGGTAAGATCTTCCGCGAGGAAATCAAGAAAATCAACTCGCCATTCATCGTGCAGGTGCGCGGACGCGGCTTGCTCAACGCCATCGTCACAACTCCTATCAAGGGCAAGACTGCTTGGGACATCTGCCTCAAGCTCCGTGACAACGGTCTGCTGGCAAAACCCACCCACGACCACATCATCCGCTTCGCTCCTCCTTTGTGCATCAATAAGGAAGAAATTCTCGAAGCAGTCAATATCATCAAGAAGACCTTCGAAGAAATGTCGGAGTAACACAACTCCAATCACCATAATAAACCAGGCGACCCACACAGGCCGCCTGGTTTTTGTTTGACGAAACTTTGCGCATTATGCTTTGCGCATTATGCATTTCTTATAACACCAAGCAAGAATCAGTGTCAGCACAACATATAGTGCTAGCCAGGCGTAGTCAATGAGCATCAAACCGCTATGGGCTTTGAGTACTAACCTGTACATGGGTATTCGTGGGATAGAGTGGACCACAAAAATCATTGATGACAAAACACCCAAGTAGCGCAACGGTGACATTACAACTTTGTAGCACACCCCTCGACATGATTCCATAAACTTGACAAATGCCACGCTGCCGGTAAGCACCAATACAGGAGTCCACAGCCACAGCTGGTAGTTGAGGCTAAAGACCGCCAGCAGAGGCAGCGACACCACCGCCACAACAGCCAGCGTCCAGCGTGGCAGTCGGGGTAAGCCATAACGCGCCATGAGCACCCCTAGGCAAAACGGCAGTACAGCTATCGCAGCATTGTGGCGCACATAGATGAGCATGTGGTGATGATGCTCCATGAACACCTGCGGCAGCCACGCAAGCACTATCAGCAGCAGTGGCACTAGCCATCGCCACTTTGACTGCCGCTTGTCATAAAAAGGAAATATCAAGAGACGGTAGATGACATACATCTCGACCATCACGCCAAAGAACCAATAAGGTGGCGGTGTGCATGAATAATCAGGGATAAGATTTGACAGCATTGTAGCTTGTATAAGATAATCAATCCATCCTCGCCACGACGACCCAAAGGCAAGGAAGGTGACCACTGTCAATACAAAACCCAGAATCATCAGCTTGAACAACTTGAGCCAATGCGAGCCAAGAAAGCGCCACACACCTTGACGTGACAGAGCATCGCCTCGCTCATATTTCAACACCAAGCCATAGCCGCTGAGGAACAAGAAGATGGGCACGCCATAATGTCCGAAAAATGCAAGAAACTGAATAGGGAAGAACACATCAATGCTGCCTCCGGTCCAGTAGTGCCACATATTTTGAGCGCGCTCGGCGATGAACTCAAACTCGTTCTCCTCGTTGCTGCCACGCAGCAGGTGACAGAAGTTGTGCAGGAAGATGCCCATAATGGCTATCCCCCGCAACACCTGGCACTGAGCCGAACTAAGCAATTTGTCGCCTTTCAATATCTCCATCTTCTCGATAATTAAAGTGCAAAAATAGTAATATTTTTCCAAACTCAACACACATAAAGTGAGCATTTACTATTTGCAGGTTAAACCAAACTGGAATAAAAATGTCTAAAAAATGTTAGATTTGGCGATTTTTTATGCCCATTTGTCTAATAAATTTGGCATAGTTTTTGATTATTATTACTTTAGCATCGTGAAATAAACCAATAAGAGAAATATAAATAATAGCTATTATGAAAAAGACTTTGATTTCAGTTTTGAGTGCCGCTTTGATAGTATTGAGCAGCTGCCAATCGGCAAACCAGTTTTATGGAGTAGCCACTGGAGCCTCGGTAGGAGGCATGTTTGGCTCGGCAATAGGCAGCATAAGCGGCGGATGGCGTGGCAGCAATGTGGGACGGCTGGCAGGCATGGTAGTTGGCGGTGTGATTGGAGCAGCAGCCACTACTCCCAAGGCCACTAAAGAGAACCGCACCAGCGACTACTACAACGGTTATGACTACGATGATTATCACCAGAACAACTCCTACAGCCCATACTCCAACATCTACGTGGAGAACATTCGTCTCGCCGAGAGCATCAGCAACAACTGCATCGACGCTGGTGAGCACGCAAAGCTCATCTTCGAGATTCGCAACGCTGGCAACGACTATGTGTATGACCTCGCTCCAGTGATTACCGTGTCGGGCACCAAGCAAATCTACCTCTCCCCCACTGCCATCATCAGCGAGCTGGGACCAGGCAAAGCAGTGCGCTACCAAGCCGAAGTAGTGGCAACCAACAAACTCAAAAACGGTATCGCCGACTTCAGCATCAGCTTCTCTAACGGCGACCAACTCTACACCGTGAGCTCCTTCCAAATCAAGACAAGGAAGAGATAGGAGCTAGTTCATAGTTAAGAGTTCACAGTTCATAGTTGCTACTGAACTGCCATCACATAAACACCACTATCCACATAAAGGCTAGTGGTGTTTTTTTAGAAAAAAATTCACTTAAAATGTGAATTATTCATTATTTATTATTACCTTTGCACCAAGATTATTTATAACTATGATTGTTGAATTTGAAAAAGACTATTTACAAGAGTTATATGATAAAGGCTCTTGCAAAAATAAAAAATACAGATTTCAAAAACAAGTTATTGCGAAATATCAAAAACGTGTTGATATATTAATAGCTACCTACCTGTTGGTTGAATTAATTTTTTATATTTTTATAATGTAAAAGTTGCACATATCGCTGATATTTAGTAATTTAGAGGTGAAAACAAAAACTTTAAATTACATATCGCTTATGTACAACTTCATCGCAAAGTTCTATATTATTCTTGATGTATGCAAGGATTTCGCAAAAAATAAAGTAAATGACAAGGGAAATATGACCAGGCCAGGTGTCGTTCCCAAGTTCAGTGACCTGGAGGTTGTCGGTTGTCCATCACAGCCGAGGCTTACGGCATTGACAGCGAGAATCTGCTTTTCAACCGACTCAACAATGACCTTTCTATCATAAAAAATGGTATGTATGGTTTAATATATCATCCATCAACAAGAATTATGACAATGAGTATATTTATAAAGCCGGAACAGAATTCGATGATTCTGAATTACTCAGGCTTTTTAAATACGGTGAAGATTTCTATAAATGGATGGATACTGAAGGAAAGAAATGTCTTGAAGATTTCGAGTATTGTTCAGAACAAATATGTTATATTGATATTTAAAAAATAATGAATATAAAAAATTAAAATAAACATGACTAAAAAATATATATTATTATCTGATGTATTAAATGAAATGGCATCAGATAAAGAAACATATGAAAATAAATTAGGAGGATCTTCTATGCAATTATATCATCATTTGATATACATATGTGTATTAGAAAATCAATTACCAGAAATGGTTTCACATTGGTCTAATGAAATTTATAATTTTACTTATAAGGCTATTTCAACTGAATTAAAAACAAAATGCAGAAATCTGAATAGAGTAAAAGTTATAGAAGATGAAATGATGGAGCCTCAAATGGGTATTCATTTTGAAGATTATGATGTATCACAATTTATTAATGCGCTTAATATAGAGAAAAGAAAAACAAAAAAGAAACTAGAAGATCCAGAATATAAAAAAATATATCCATTATTAAGAAAAGAACTTATGTGCATTGATGATTCATTAAATCACATAAATGATTATGTTGAATCCAGCAAATTGCGTATAGAAAATTTTTATAATAAATTTAAAGAAGCTACAAGTAAAAGAGATTTAGATTTATTAGAAGCGACAATTGAAAATTTTGTTAACAATGAAATTCAATAATATGAATATAAGAAATCCATATAATTTTCAGAAAGATGACTGGGTGAACATTTATCGTT